>AGTN01576474.1_pt1 | contig 36851 bp, 23 predicted proteins | sample 314218 | NCBI WGS metagenome assembly AGTN01 (sample SAMN02954264, study PRJNA73603) | bioreactor metagenome | biome: terrestrial; feature: non-aerated bioreactor; material: poplar woody material; isolation source: poplar biomass | place: USA | collected 2006-12 | reverse complement strand
TTTTATGATAAGTTTCTTCTTCATTTTATTCTCTGATGTGGCCGTCACCGTATACAAACCATTTGTTCGTCACCAGTTCCTGGGCCCCGAGCGGACCGCGGAAATGGAGTTTTTGCGTACTGATGGCAATTTCCGCGCCCACGCCGAATTGTCCTCCGTCGGTAAATCGGGAAGAAGCATTGTGATACACCGCCGCGCAGTCCACCTGCTGCATAAACATATCTGCTTTCGCCCGGTCGTTCGTAACAATAACGGCCGTATGTCCTCCCGAATAACGGTTAATGATAGCTACTGCTTCGGTTGTCTCCTCTACAAGTAAAAGATAGAGTTTGGGTGCGAGATACTCCTCGCACAGCGTTGCGGCATCGTTTTCTTCTTTTATAGCACTGCACAACCCAACGATCTCACGGTTCCCCCACACCTCTATGCCTTTGGCGGTCAGTTGCGATACCAGATAGATAAGCTTTTCCTGTAAGCCGGGCAGATTTTTATGGATCAACACTTTGTCGATAGCGTTGCAGACGCTCACGCGTTGCTTTCCGTTTAGAATCAACCGGACGGCCATCTCGAAGTGGGAATCATGGTCTATATAGAGGAAATTATTTCCCCGTCCGCTTACAATCACCGGCACCGAAGCATTTTCCTGCACAAACCGGATCAATCCTTCGCCACCCCGGGGAATGATTAGATCGACGTTGTGGCTGTTCTCTTTTACCAGTTCTTGTGTCTCTTCACGTGAAAGACTCAGGTAATCCACCCAACTTTTGTCCGTCTTGGTATCCAACAGGGCTTCCTGCCACAACCGGGTAAGAAACAAGTTGGTATGGAAAGCCTCCTTGCCGCCTTTCAGCAAGATACGGTTACCGGCTTTAAAGGCGGTTGCCGCCGCTTCAATGGTGACGTCGGGGCGTGATTCGTAGATGATGAGAATGGTGCCGAACGGAACAGTGCGGTTGACGACGCGCAACCCATCTTTCCGGACGAATTCATATATAATTTTTCCTTCCGGATCAGATTGTGAAGCAACCTCCTCAACGGATCGGATCATTCCGTCGATCTTTTTCTCATCCACCTTCAAACGGTCTCTCATCGATTCGTTCATATCAGGAAACGCACACATGTCGGTATCATTAGCCTCCATGATTTCCCGCCTGTTCTCCTCTAACAGTTTCGAGAGGGATGATAGCACGCTGTTTTTTGTTTGCTCTCCATATATCTGTGAAAAAGAAATTATTTCGGCCTCAAAGGTACCAATTTATTCCCAAATTGAAGCGATCTTTAACAGAATGTTGAATTGTAAGAATTGCTGCTTTGTGGTGGAAGGAGGTAGAAAACCCCTTTCGTAATGAACGCAACGGTCATTACAGTAACCGCCGTTGCGTTCATAGAGGGAGTAAGGGAAAATATAAAATGTGAAAGGTGAAATGTTTAAAAAATTATTGCAATTAAACTAATGCCGGAAAATCGTGTCCAATGTCCGATGATAAACAAAGAAACATACACTCAGTCTTTTAAGGCGCTTTTCCGGAATCTGATGCCGTTTGTAAAACCCTACAAAGACATGATTATTGGAACCCTCTTCCTTACCCTTGTCGGATCGTTTGCCGCGCAGGTAAATCCCATTCTCGTAAACGAAACCGTTACGCGGGTAGAAGCATTGCTCAAGCAACCCGACCCGCTTGAAAACGGAATACGGTTGCTGTTTATTATCTCGCTTATTATGGTAGGCAACGAGTTGCTGAATATCGGCATTCAATTCGGACAGAAATATTTTGGGGAGAAGATCCGTATCAGGGTGGGAAGCGACCTGTCGCAGAAGGCCATAGACAGGATATTGACCTACAAGATGGAATTTTACTCCGATCCGGAGAATCAGACAGGCCTGCTGCAAACCCGTATAAACAGAGGGGTGGAAAGCCTGATACGGTTGGTACAGAATTTCTTTCTGGATATTTTGCCGCTGTTTTCCACCGCCATTATCGCGCTTGTTGTGATGTATCACGCGAATCTGTATGTAGGATTGCTGGCCACGATTATTGTGCCTGCATACTTTTACGTGAGTCAGCGCCAGGCCAAAAAACTCAAGGGGTGGCGCATGGAGCTGCGCGGTCAGCGCGAACGCAAGAATCACGGACTGATCAACATTATCGACTCTATCACGGTAATTAAAAGTTTTGTGCGCGAAAGACTTGAGGGTAAAAAACAGTACGACCTGCAGATGCAGATGCTGAACAACCAATTGCAAACGCGCCAGACCAGTTATGTATACGAGAGCCTGAAATCGTTCATTCAGCAGATAGGGGTGGTGCTGATCATTATTCTCACTGTTTTTCTCGTGCTTGACGGACAGATGGGCATCGGCGCCATTATGATGCACATCATGCTGTTTCGCAATATTTCCGCGCCGATCGGCCAGCTGCACCGCATCTATGACGAGGTGAACGACGCCATCATTTATGCGGATGGTTTCTTTGAGGTGCTTGCTAACGACGATGCTGTGGAAGAGGGAGGAAAAATAAAGGTAGAAAACGTGAAAGGGCAGTTTGAAGTGAAGAACGTGAATTTTACTTATCCGAACGGTAAACAAGCGCTCTATGATGTGAACCTTACTCTGGAGCCAGGGAAGACGACGGCGATAGTAGGACTGAGCGGCGCAGGAAAAAGTACACTCATCAATCTGCTGTGCAAGTTTTATAAGCCCGACAGCGGACAGATTACCTTAGATGGAGTGGATTTAGAAGATTACGAAAACGACACTCTGAGAGAAAACATCGGACTGGTGCTGCAGAAGAACCATATATTCAAAGGGAGCATTTACGATAATATTCTCTACGGAGATGTGAACGCTTCTCACGAGGCGGTGGTGGAAGCTTCTAAACGCGCTTTCCTGCACGAGCAGGTGCTGTCGCTACCGGATGGATACGCTGCCGATGCACAGCAACTAAGCGGCGGTCAGCAGCAACGGATTGCCATTGCACGCCTGTTCCTGAAAAATCCACCCGTTATCTTTCTTGATGAGCCTACTGCCAGTCTGGATGCCATTGCTACCGAGCATATAAAGATGAGCCTTGACGCCATTAAGGAGAACCGTACCGTTGCCATTATATCCCATTCGCTGTCGCAAATTGTAGACGCCGACGTGATCTACGTGCTGAAAGAGGGACGTATGGTGGAATCGGGAACGCACGAATCGCTGTACGGACTGAACGGCGAATACCGGAAAATTTTTGATGCATCTGCCCGTAGCCTCAACCTCGACAAAATGCTCGAAACAATTTCTGTTTAAAATTTCCAGCTTATTCCGGCGTAGTAATGGCGCGGCATACCGGGATAGTAGTATCTGGGTTCCGCGTTTCCAAACGCTACGGCATTTACGGTGAGCATGGGTGAATAATGGGTGTTTGTGAGGTTGTTTATACCTATGAAAATATCGAAATCCCCTGTTTTATGCGTAAAAAAACGGTAGGATACTTTTAGGTTGCCCAGGAAATAGGCGTCGTTTTTGAGCGTGTTGGCATCATTGATGTATTGGGAGCCGATGTATTGAAATTGTGTGTTCACGCTCAATGCTGTGGTAGGTTGCCATTGAAAGGTAGCCTGTGAAATATGGGAGGGAATCCCCGGAAGCCGCTTCCCGTCGTATCTCTGCTCATTATCTGTGAATTCAATAAACCGGTTGTGCGACCATGTATGATTGGCATTCACATGCATGCTTCCCGGAAAAGAAGGGAAACGAAACAGCCGCTGCCTCAGCATCAGTTCCACTCCGGCGTGCCGGGTTTTACCCGCGTTTATTCCTGTGAAAATATCTTCTGTCAGACGTTTGGTTACCAGAAGATTATTAAGGTCGATGAGATACAATGATACCTCCAGTTGCGTAGCGTTATGAAACAGATTCAATCGGACGCCGGCTTCGTATTGTATTCCCTGTTCCGGTTCAATCTCTCTGTTAATATTCCCTTCGGGCAACAGTGTCTCCTCGGGAGAGGGCATCGAAAAACCGTGTCCCACGGAAGCATACACCGCCATGCGCGGCGAAGGAGCATAATTCACGCCGATACGCGGGGAAAAGATAAGGGCGAAATCGCGTTTTCCGCTTTGATCGCCATTATCGGGAAATTTATCCGTCATCCGGTAGTTTATCTTATTCAGCGCGCCCCCCAAAGAGATATTCCATGCGTTCGACGGCCGCCAGGAGGTCATCCCGAAAAGGTTGGCATGGTGACGGCTCTCACGGTTTTTTATTGATCATCTCGTTGTCCAGATCCATCATCCATCGGTAGCTATCGGTCATCCATTCGATTCCGAGCAACGCGTCAAACTTCCGGGAGTGGTACGTTACTTTGTTGCGGATGCCTCCTCCCGATGTTCCATCGTCCAGGTTATTGAACGGGCGTCGTTCATAGCTATCCGCCCATCGGCCGAAAACGGTAAGTCGATTGCTCCACTGTTCGGAAAAGAGATTCGTGAACGTGATACCGGCAATCGCGCGTTGATATTCCTTATACCCTTCCACCGCCTTCCAGTTTGCGGCGGCAGCCTTCGGATTTGTATCGTAAAGCGTTTTCCCGATGGAACTGGGTATTTGTGCATTTACATCCATCAGCAGCAACGTGTATTCCACAGAATAAGAGGATTGCCGCCACGATCCCGACGACAGGAACGATGTACGTTTGAAGCGGTTGTTCTCACGATAGCCGTCTGATTGCAAGCGACTCAGATTTCCCCAAATATTCAGGTTGTCTCGGTAAAAATTACCGTCGGCACTTGCTTTCAGCGTACTAAAACTTCCCTGTTGCAGCAATGCGCTCAGGGTGTTCCGATTCGGTTTTGGAGTATATAAATTGATATTCCCCCCCAATCCGGAGCCGTATAAGGCTGATGCGGGTCCTTTTATCACTTCTATCCGCCCGATTCCAAGGAGATCGATATCTTCGGGTGCGGAAATTCCGTCGGAAGAGGTAATGGGGACATCGTTCAGGTACGATTTGATACGGTTGGTATTGTAGGGCGTCCGGCTTCCTACGCCCCGAATCACGATTCGGCTTGTACCGTAGGTCCCGCTGTGCATGTAAATGCCGGGGATGGCGTGAAGTGTGCCGGCAAAATTATTTCCGTCAGCCGTTTGGATCTCCTGTCCCGAAAGCACGGAAACGCTGCCGGGAGCCTGATGGAGCTGGGTATTTATCGGAAAGGCTTCTATCACCACTTCGTTGAGAAGAATCGTTGAATCCGTTTTTTCGCGTGAGATGTCCTGTGGTGTTGCATCCAACGCAATTAATTGTGTGATAATAAAAAGAAATGTCTTTAGTCCGGTCATTTTATTTAATCGGTACTCGACGAAGGGTTATTCCGAGTCCTTTCGTAAAAACAAACAGGGCCCGATATAGTTGCAATTAATTTTGAACTTTTACTTTCACCCTCTTTTTTCTTTTTCCGCACTGGTTATAGATGCTCATTCTCTTCTGTTTAAAAACAACAAACCTCTGTTATAAGGGTTCACTCTGTAATGCTTGCAACAACACCAGTGCGTGTGTATGCTCCTTGTCTTTACCGGCATAAAGCAATGTCACATTGCCATGTTCTTTTTCGAGTTTTTTCACTTGAAGAAGCCGCTCTTTATTGTTTACCAGCTCTTTACTGTAAAGTTCTATGAATTCCGGCCATTTTACCGGATCGTGGCAAAACCATTTCCGTAGATCGGGCGACGGAGCAATCTCTTTCAACCATAGGTCCACATAGGCGTTTTCTTTCGAGACGCCGCGCGGCCAAAGACGGTCGATAAGGATGCGGTAGCCGTCGTGATCACCCAGAGGATCGTAAATACGTTTGATCTGAATCATTTTTTACGCATTTTTTATTCAATTCACGTGTTGCTTGAAGCATATTTCACGGCTCCTCTTTCAACGCTTTGAGAGGTATATTGTTTACCAATAAACGATCGATGTGTATAGGCCATTTCTATTTATTTATTTATTCCCACTCTGTTTAAAATAAACGCGAACTCAAATGCTGTATCCTTGATGCCTTCGTAACGGCCGGTAGCGCCGCCATGCCCGGAATCCATGTTCATATGCAGCAGTACGATGTTGTCGTCGGTTTTCAGTGAACGTAGTTTGGCGGTCCATTTGGCAGGTTCATGGAACAATACCTGCGAATCGTTTATTCCTCCGGTAATAAGGATATTCGGGTAATCCTGCGCCGTCACGTTATCGTAGGGCGAGTAGGAGAGGATGTAGCTGTAATATTCTTCCACGCCGGGATTGCCCCATTCTTCGTATTCGCCGGTTGTTAACGGCAGCGTGTCGTCTAACATCGTATTGACGACATCCACGAACGGAACCTGTGCCACTATGGTTTGGTACAGGTCAGGACGCATATTCGCTACGGCACCCATCAGCAATCCTCCTGCACTGCCGCCCATCGCCGCGAGACGGTCGGAAGAAGTGTATTTCTCGTTGATCAGCAATTCGCTGCAGGCGATAAAATCGGTAAACGTGTTTTTCTTGTTCAACAGTTTGCCGTCTTCGTACCATTGTTCACCGAGGTCGCTTCCTCCACGGATTTGTGCGATTCCGAACACAAAGCCCCGATCGATAAGGCTGTAGAAACTTGCACTGAAGTAGGCATCCGAACTATACCCGTAGCTGCCGTAAGAATAAAGTAGTGCCGGATTGTTGCCGTCTTTCTTCAATCCTTTTTTGTATACGATGGCCATGGGCACTTTTACCCCGTCGGAGGCAGTAGCCCACAAGCGTTCCACGGTGTAATCTTCCGGGTTGAAACCGGAAGGGATTTCCTGCTCTTTCAGTTTCGTCGTTTCACCTGTGGCGATGTCATACTCATAGAGTGTTGTGGGACGATTGAGCGACGTGTATGAATAGCGGAAAGTGGTGGCGTCGTATTCGGGATTTCCGCTTAACGATGCGGTATATACCGGCTCGGGGAAAGAGATGGTGTGTGCATCGTCTCCCGCAACAGGCTTAGCAATGATTTCGCTCAGTCCGTTTTTCCGCAGTTCGAGCAACACAAAATCGCTGAGGATATCTATACTTTCAATCCGCACATCTTTATCGTGCGGCAGAAATTCTTTCCATGTCGATCTGTCTTCATATCCCGTAAGTGGCACTTCGTAGATTTTCCCGTTCAGATTCTCCTTGTTTTTGTATCGAATAAAAAATTTGTCTTTATGCGGATAAACGGAATATTCCACATCCTGTACGCGCGGAAAGAAGATTTTATATTGATCGAGCGGCCTGTCGGCAGAAATATAGCGTTCTTCGGATGTGGTGGAACTGCTGCTTCCAATAAAGATGTACTCTTTGGTTTTGCTGCCTGAGACGTATGTCCTGAATTTAGGATCTTTCTCTTCGTAAATAAGAGTGCTTTGAGGCTCGTCCAGCGCTTGCCGGTGTATTTGATAGGGACGCAACGTAGGATCGATAACTCCGTAGAATAATGTTTGGTTGTCGTTTGCCCATGTGGCCGATGTCGCTCCGATTACGGAGAATCCGATTTCTTCGTCCGTCGGGAGATCTTTAATTTTCATTATATATTCCGCATAGGAGCCGGTTTCGTTAAAGAAATAAGCCACTTTGTTGTTATCGGGACTGATGGAATATCCTGCAAAAATAAATGCCGGCTTTCCTTCTGCCATCTTGTTAACATCGAAAATAATTTCTTCAGGTGCATCCATCGAGCCTTTCCTCCGGCAATAGGTGCGGTATTGTTTCCCTTTTTCGGTGCGACTGTAATAGTAGTAGCCGTCTTTATACGCCGGATAACTTTCGTCATCCTCTTTCATCCGGCCGACTATTTCATCGTAGATGGTTTGCTGAAGCGCTTGGGTGGAAGCCATGACGCTGTCGGTGTAGGCGTTTTCGGCTTTCAGATACTCAATTACTTCCGGGTTGTTTTTGTCTTTCAACCAATAATAGGGGTCGATACGTTGTTGCCCGAAGTTAAGGAACGTATCGGGAATTACTTCCGCCACGGGTGGGGTAGGAAAATCGGATTGTTTCAAAATCATTGTTTCTTTTTCGTGCCGGTGCACGAGATAATTATGAATAAAAGGGTTACGGCGAGTAACCAGCCATTTATTGGTTTCATTGGTGAAAAATATTTGGGTTTCTAATGAGTGCAAATATACATATTTCAGACGGAAACCGTACCTTTGAACAAATTATTTCTCATGACGTTCATGTAGAATTGAATTTTGGGGTATGCCTACACATCATCACAATCATGGGCACGAAGATGTAAGGAACATCAAAACGGCATTTTTTCTGAACTTTTCTTTCACGATTATAGAGTTTGTCGGCGGAATGCTGACGAACAGCGGCGATAGTTTTTCGCTTGGCCTTTCTTGGTATTTTCAGAAAGTGGCGAAGAAGCTGCGGACAAAGGAATATACTTACGGATACAAACGGTTTTCGTTGTTGGGAGCTGTGGTCAATTCTGTGGTGCTGCTGGTAGGAAGCGTGCTGATATTGGCGAATGCCATTCCCCGATTGTTTCATCCGTAACAGCCCGATGTAAAAGGCATGCTTCTGCTTGCCGTACTAGGTGTGATCATTAACGGTCTGGCTGTGTTGCGCCTGAGCAAAGGACATTCCCTCAATGAACGGGTGGTGTCGCTATCGCCATCTCCTTCTTCATCCTTTATAATGTGTACCGGAATATCCGGCAGAGCCTGCATATTATTCTACAGGGAAGCCCCGGAACAGTGGATTTGGAACAAGTTGAAAAATCAATATTGGAAATCGATGAAGTGCAGGGTGTACACGATCTGCATACCTGGTCGATAGATGGCGAATATAACGTGCTCACCATCCATGTCGTTCTGAAGACAACACAGCCGATGGAGGAACTTCGCCGCCTGAAAATCCTTATCCGCGAAACGTTGCTGGCACAAGGCGTACAACATTGCACCATAGAATTTGAAGTGCCGGATGAAAAGTGCGATATGGAGATATCCTGCTGAGTTGTACGCAAAGTGATAATTCTCAAAGATGGACGTTCCTCTTCTGCATACAACTCTTGTCGAAGCAGCAAAAAAAGGTATTTTTGCATTCCAAATAGAAAAAACAATGAGAAGAAGGTCAATTGTGTTGTTTTTTACACTTCTGTGTGCAATCCTGCTCGAGGCACAGGAAACGGAAAAAGAGATAAATCTGAGCGGAAACGCTTATGTAACGGAGAATTTTGAAGGTGCATCTATCACTGACCAAGGATTGCAGAAATGGTCAGACGAGCACTCCGTCATTAAAACCTTTGTCTATTTTTCGGAACCACAGACTGTAAAAATAAAAGTGCGGGGGAATGCTCCAGAGAAATCTACATTCAGTGTCGATTTTTCCGACAGAAAGAAAAAGGTAAAGGTTAGGGAGGGTGATTTCGATAAAAAACTGGGAAAATTCCGCATTAAAAGTCCCGGTTACTATGCTTTTTCGCTTCAGGGAGATAAAAAGTCGGAGGATCGTTTTGCCGATATTTCTTCCTTGGTGATTGAATCTGCCGATACCGCTATGGTATATGTACACGATTTTTCCGATTATTGGGGAAGGAGAGGCCCGTCGGTGCACTTGAGTTTTCCGATGCCGGACGATACCATCGAGTGGCTTTATAACGAGGTCACCGTCCCGGAGGGGAATGACGTAATCGGCAGTTATTATATGGCAAACGGTTTCGGCGAAGGTTATTTTGGTATGCAGTGCAATTCTAAAACCGAACGGCGTGTACTCTTCTCCGTATGGAGCCCATTTGACACCCAAGACCCTAAACTCATTCCCGACAGCCTGAGAATCAAACTGCTTCGAAGAGGTGAAGGGGTGAATATCGGCGAATTCGGCAACGAAGGATCGGGTGGGCAGAGTTTCCTGCGCTACAACTGGAAAGCAGGGAACACCTATAAATTCCTTACTCGAATACATCCCGACGGACAAGGGAACACCATTTACACAGCCTACTTCTATGCAACCGATGAAAACCGGTGGCGACTTATTGCCGGTTTTCTGCGTCCCGAGACCAACGTCTATTACACGCGTGCACACTCTTTTCTGGAAAATTTCATTCCCGGGCAGGGATATCTTACCCGTGAAGTATATTTCGGCAATCAGTGGTTTCGTACGAAAAGCGGAAAATGGATAGAAGGAACGCAAGCGCGGTTTTCGCACGATGCAACGGCCGGAGCAGGTGTACGACTCGATTATCAGGGAGGATACGATGAAAACAGAAATCTTTTTTCCTCCGTAATTGTGGCTTTTTTCATGAATCCACGAAGTTTGGAACCGCTTTTAGGCGTGAACCGGAAAACATTCCCCCGGTAATTGATTTTGAGGCGTTGGAGAAAACTCTTTGACACTCACTGCGGGAACTCCATTTTAAAGCGGGTGCCGTTTTTATCGGATTGTACCGAAATTTTGCCTTTATGCCGAATCATGATTTGCCGGCAAAGGCTTAATCCGATGCCCGATCCGTTGGTTTTTGTGGAATAGAACGGAATGAAAATCTTGTCCATCACCTCGGGTGAAATTCCTTGCCCGTTATCGGAGACCGTTATCTGTATTTCATCACCCGCTTGCTCTGCCTTCACTTCAATTTTCGGTTCCTTATTTTCCATGCAGGCTTCGTGTGCGTTTTTCAGCAGGTTAAGCAGCAATTGCTCCACCATGTTTTTGTCGGCATTCAGTATCAGTTGAGCGGGATAGGCGGAATAAGAGAAGTCGACGCCGTTCGAAACCGTCAGGTGATGTAACGTTTTGAACATTGATTGTACCAGGATGGGCTGCATCACGGGTTGAGGCACTCTTGTAAGTTTGCGGTAATTCTCCACGAATGAGAGCAAGCCTTTGCTGCGCCGGTGGATGGTTTCCATCGCTTGTTTCATGATGCGGTACTCCTCCGTTACTTCCGAAACTTCCCGTTCGCTGAGCGTTTCCGACAAGGAGATAATCGGTGCGAGGCTATTCATCATCTCGTGCGTGAGTACGCCGATCAGTTTTTGCCAGGCTTTGGTTTCGGTCTCCTCCATCATGGAGTCATGCGTACGGTTGCGAAAATCTCCAAAGCCTCATTCATTTCGTGCGACAACCGGTTGAGTTCATCGTTGGAATTGCTGTTGATGAAATGCGTGGAGAAATCGGAATGGCGGATGCCCGCAATGAGCCTTTCAATACGATCGATCAGTTTTTTTCGGTCGTAATAAATGGAAACGGCAAACGAGATGATGGCTGCTGATACCAGAACCGCCGAGAAATAAAATTCCTTCAGAAACAACCACACGCCGAGTAGCGATAACAGCATGATGACAGTTATTTTTATGATGAACAGATGTTTGGATTGAATCTTCATTTGCTTTTATTCACCGTGAAGCGGATTCCCTATTTTTGATATTTCTCTATTTTCCGGTATAGCGTAAACCTTGAAATACCCAACAAATCGGCAGCCTGACTCATATTACCATCACTCTGTGTGAGCGCTTTCTCAATGGCTTTTTTCTCCAGTTCCTCCAGATTCAGGTTTTCGATTCTCGATTTACGTGAGGGAGCCGGTTTCAGTATGAAATCATCCGGTGACAGGATGTATCCCGAAGCGAGAATCACCGCGCGTTCCATGGCGTGCTGCAATTCCCGCACGTTGCCGGGCCAATTGTATTCGTGAAGTTTTCGCAGCGCCGCAGCAGCTATATTGCGTATATCTTTTTTATATTTCTTCGCGTATTGCCGCAAAAAATAATCGGCGAGCAAATCGATATCCTTTCCTCTTTCCCGTAGCGGCGGAATGTGCAGTTCAATGGTGTTGATACGGTACAATAAATCCTGGCGAAAATCGCCGTTGGCTACCATTTCATGAATATCGGCATTGGTAGCACAGATAAGGCGCACGTTAATGGCTAAAGGTGTGTTGGAACCGAGCCTAAAGATTTGTTGTTTCTCGATTACTGTCAATAGCTTAGCCTGCATGGCTGGGGTGAGATTCCCGATTTCATCCAGAAAAAGAGTCCCTCCTGTCGCAATCTCAAAGCGCCCCGGTTTTTCTTTTTTTGCATCGGTAAAGGCGCCTCTCTCATGCCCGAAAAGCTCGCTCTCGAACAGTTGTTCGGGAATACTTCCCAAATCGATGTGCACAAACGGCTTGTCCGAACGGGGTGAACAGTAGTACAACAGGTTGGCGACAAGGTCTTTTCCTGTTCCGTTTTCCCCGAGAATAAGGATGTTGGCGTTGGTATTCTTCAGTTTGTCGATGGTTTCGAACAGCGATTGCATGGCTTCGCTTTCTCCAATAATCTCGGGAAGCGAGCGGTTGCTCTCCAATGCGGCCACTTGTTGTTTCAGGTGCAACACTTCTTTACGGCTTTTCCGCAGTTTAACGGCCGATGCAACCGTAGCCAGCAGTTTTTCTTTTTTCCACGGCTTAGGAATAAAATCGGTTGCCCCCTCTTTGATGGCGCGCACGGCCTTTTCCGTATCGGCATATGCCGTGATGAAAACCACCACCGCATCGGGATCGGTCTCTTTTATTTTTTTAAGCCAATAGAAGCCTTCCTTTCCGCTGTCGGCATCTTTGGTGAAGTTCATATCCAGCAAAATAACATCGGGGACGAACGTTTGCATAAAATGCTCAATCCGTTCAGGCCGGGTGGTTACTTTCACCTTTTCCACCTCCGGCTGAAGCAATAGATTCAATGCGAAGAGAATGTCTTCGTTATCATCTACAATCAATATTTTGCCCTCTTTGCTCATCGTTTAGACTGTTTATAATCCAAATTCATTCCATGGGATCACATCTCCTGCCGAGCGTTTTTGGTAGTCGTTTCCACCGTACACAAGCGTTTTCGCAATTCCTGTTCTTTTTCCAAAACTGTGCAATTTTGAAATAACAGGTGCTTAACTTTGAAATATCAGGAACTCAATTTGCTCGTTGACCTACTCTGCAAAGATATAATATTGTTCCTTTACTTGTATGTGCGATATCAAACATTATATGTGCGAAGTCACACACTTATTTTACAGTTCAATATTTTCAATTGTTTAAAAATAAGGAGAATATAGGTATGGCACTCCTTTTGTTATTCATTTTAATATGGAACGAGCAAATATATCACACAAGAGAACGTTTTCAATAAGCTATTTCATTATTCTCTTTTTGTTTTTCATAGGGCACCTACAAGCGCAGGATACGCTTCGTTTAACATTAGACGGATCGGTCTCGCTTGCCCGTTCCCAATCGCCGCAGGCAGTAGCCGCCCGTCATCAGTATCGGGCATCGTACTGGAACTGGCGTTCGTTCAAAGCCGACTACCTCCCCAGTGTAACATTCAACAGCCAATCATCGTTGAACCGTTCTATAAGCTCCGTAACACTGCCCGATGGTACCGACAGCTATGTGCACCGCAACCAGCTCCTCAACGATGCATCGCTCACCGTAAACCAAAACATATCGTTTCTGGGCGGAAGCATTTATATGCGTTCCGGATTGCAACGATTGGATATTTTTTCCGACAATACGCTTTCTTATAAATCCACCCCAGTGGTAGTCGGTTATTCACAAAATATTTTCGGTTACAACTTCCTGAAATGGAACAAAAAAATAGAGCCCGTCCGCTATTCCCGTGCACAGAAACTCTTTGGTGAAACACTGGAATTGGTAGCCGCCACAGCGGCGATGAAGTTCTTTCAGTTGGCAACGGCCCAAAACAATTGGCAATCGGCAGATTATAACTTTTCGGCAGCCGATACACTGTTCCGGTATGCGAAAGGACGTTATGAGATCGGCACCATTACCGAGAACGAAATGCTGCAATTGGAAATAAATTTCCTTACGGAACAAACCAATAAGATGAACGCCCGCATAGAAATGGATAATGCTATTCAGGATTTGCGGAGCTTTCTGGGGATAACCGATAATGTGGAGATTGTGGCAGAAGTGAGCGGCGACATTCCCCGTTTCGCGGTACCTGTACAAGATGCATTGCAACTGGCCCGCGACAACAATCCCGATGTGGAGTGGTATGCTCTGCAAGAATTGATTGGTGAAAGCGATGTGGCATATGCAAAATCTTCGCGCGGATTGAAAGCCGACCTCTACCTGGAGTTTGGATTAACACAGACCTATAACAGGTTGTCCGGCGTGTACAGAAATCCGCTGGACCAGCAGTTAGTAAGCCTTGGCATACGTGTACCCATATTGGATTGGGGCGTAGGAAAAGGGCGTATAGAAGTAGCAAAGAGCAATCTGGAAAAGATAAAAACCGATTTGGCGCAAGCACGTACCGATTTCGATATCAATGTGCTAAAAATGGTCAAACAGTTCAACCTGCAAGCTGCCAAAACGGACATCGCTCAGAAAACGGCGGAGCGTGCCGTACGGCGAAACGAAGTTGCTTACCGACTGTATCTGCTCGGAAAATCGACCGTACTCGACCTCAATGCCGCCATTTCCGAGAAAGACCGTTCACAGCGGGCATATATCAGCGAGTTGCAAAACTACTGGAGCCTGTATTACGCCTTACGAAGCATTACGGGATATGATTTTGAGAATAATTATCAGATACGTATCCCTGAACAGCAATTTTAATAAGGAGCGATCAGACCCATAATGAGTAATCTAAAATTCTATCACTGAATATATGTATATCACTATCGAATACTGTAATTAGGCTAATAATGAGTAATCTAAAAACTATCAATGGATAATCAGAACAATACATACCACGAGTCTCGCGACTCAACAATGGATAAACGGCTTCCTCCGAAATCGCCGTTTCAGAAATACAAATACTATATCCTTGCGGGTACTGTTTTTCTGGTATTTCTCGTTTTTGTTGTCATCAGTGTTTCGGGAGGAAGGAAATTACGTATCGATACCGAAAAAATCGGTATTGCCGAAGTGAAAGAAGATAAGTTTCTTGATTATGTGGATACGGAGGGTATTGTACAGCCCATTCTGACCATCAAACTAAATTCACTGGAAGCTGGGATGGTACAGCAAATAGTAGCGGAAGAAGGTTCCATGCTGCGTAAGGGTGATACTATTCTGGTACTTCAGAATCCCGAGTTGGAGCGAATCATTGAAGAACAGCAGGATGAATGGGAAAAGCAACGTATTCTTTATCAGGAAAAGAAGATAGAAATGGAACAAAAAACCGTACTTTTGAAGCAACAAACGCTGCAAGCACACTATGAACTGAGCAGATTGGAAAAAGATTTTGCGTTGGGACAGGAAGAATTTGAGATGGGTGTGAAAAGCAAAGCACAATTAGATTTACAGCGTGAAGAATACGACTATAAGATTAAAAGTACGGCATTGCAACTGGAAGGCCTTAGACAGGATAGTACCGCTGCCCTTTTACGTCGGGAGCTGATGGATAGTGACCTGGAACGAGCCCGCAAAAATACGGAACACATGCGGGGAAGGACGGACAACTTAGTGGTTCGTGCACCTATAGACGGACAGTTAAGCTTTTTGAACGTTACGCCGGGACAGCGGGTGACCCAATCCGAAAACATCGGCGAAATAAAGGTAATGGATAACTTCAAGCTACATACGCAACTCAGCGAATATTATATCGACCGTATCACGGTGGGATTGCCTGCATCGGTAACGTATCAGGGCAGAAAATTCCCGCTTAAGGTATCCAAAGTGGTTCCGGAAGTAAAAGACCGCCAGTTCCAGGTCGATTTGGTTTTCGCCGGAGAGCGGCCCGAGAATGTGCATATCGGCAAAAGCTATCGTGTGCAGGTAGAACTGGGGCAACCCGAGTCGGCAATGGTTATTCCGCGGGGAGATTTTTTTCAAACCACGGGCGGACAGTGGATTTATAAGCTGAATAGTGCCGGTGATAAAGCCGTACGCATGCCCATCACTATCGGAAGGCAAAATCCTGTGCAGTACGAAGTGCTGAACGGATTGGAGCCCGGCGACCGTGTGGTGGTGAATGGATACGTGAATTTTGGGGAGGCTGATGAACTGGTGATAAAGTGATAAAGTGGTAAAGTGGTAAAGTGGTAAAGTGGTAAAGTGGTAAAGTGGTAAAGTGGATGATAATGATATAAAACAAATTCTAAGTAAGTTATTATAAAAATAATTGTATGAAGACAACACAATTAACGCTTATCGTTCTGTTTATCCTGGTAAGTATGGCCATCATGCAGGCACAACACAGAATAGTGGAACAGCCGCCGGGTATGCACAGCAACACGAACACGGTGGAAATACATCGGGTAACGCTCACCGATACCGCTACGGTATTGGATATCGACGCTTTCTTCCGGCCGGGTTGGTGGATCAGGATCGTGTCCGACAGCTATTTACTGGCCGACGGCAAAAAGTATATGATCCGTAGTGGTGAAGGGATCGATCTCGATTCGCTTTTCTGGATGCCCGCATCGGGCGAGGCTTCGTTCAGACTGGTATTTGACCCGCTGCCCGCGAACACGGAAATATTCGATTTTATGGAAAGCGATTGTGCAGACTGTTTTAAGATCTGGGGCGTAGATCTGGTCAATGAACATATTCCTTTACCCGAAATACCGGAAGAATACTGGCAATCCCATCAACCGGAGAGGGATATGGCTGTAAGATGGGAGAAAGGGAAGGCCGTTGTAAGCGGTAAATTTCTGGGGTATGCCCCGCGGTTTGAAATGAAAGCCCGGTTGGTTTACTTCAATCCTGTCACGGCGAAGGAAGATATGGTTGCCGTCACGCCGGACGACGATGGGACATTCCATTCCGAAATCGGAATTTACAGTCCTGCCCATATTTATTTAACGTATGATTCCCCGCAATCCGACCGCTTCTGGTTGATTGCTGCTCCCGGCGAAGAAACAAATATCCTCATTAACCTGCCCGAAGCCAACAGGACGAGAAGCCGCCTGCACAAACAATCACCCGGGTACGGAAAGAAAGTGATGTTTGCCGGTTATCAATCGAAGTTGAATGACGAATTGAACAATGGTGCTCTCATCAGGAATATTTATACGGAAGATTTTATGACAGCTATTCTCGGTATGTCTCCCCGGGAATACCATGATTATATTCTGGAGAAATACCACGGGGCAGTCGCCGGTAACAATGCGCAAAACGTCTCTCCCCTGGCAAAGAAGATCATGAACATGCAATTGGCTTTTGAGGCGAATAATTACCTGATGTCTGCCGACAGTTATTTGATACAGGCATATATGGAGAAAAACAGGATATCGTGGGAGGAAGCGGCAACCGCAACGGGGTCTCTCGAAAGGCATGACGGCTATAACGATTATCTGGTACAGATCCCTTATCCTTATAACGATCCCGATGTGCTTTTGGTGCAAAGCCTTCCGCACTATATGAATATGTTAGGTTATCTCAACGATTATCAGGAGGATGAACTCGGGATTTACCGTTATATGATCGGTTCGGATAAGGTGAAACCGGAAGACCGGGAGATCCTGTCCGATTACGTGAAGCGCAGGCAGGAAGAAGAAATTATGCCGGATTCAATGGTCATCTCTGTTTTAACAACGTACAAGGATTTACAGGGGAACTATTTTGAAGAGAATCGGGGAAGAAATTTCTTATCAAGAGTTTGGAATACTGACGATTGCTTCCTTTTCGACCTGATGGCGGCGAATACGATTAGCCGGAAGATGGAAGATTATTATCCGATGACCGATGAGCAGCAAAGCGAAATTGCCGGATTCGACCCTGTTGTAAAAGAATTGTTGCTTGAAGAGAACCGCAATCTGCTGGCAAAAATAGAAGAGAATAAGAAGAAAACAGGCTACACGGTACTCGATGTTCCGGATGTAACGAATGAAGACCTGTTCGCCGAGATGATCAGACCATTTAAGGGTAAAGCGGTATTGGTGGATGTCTGGGAAACGTGGTGCGGCCCATGCAGGGCGGCGAACAAGGCGATGGAGCCGCTGAAAGCGCAATTGACCGACAAGGGAATGGTGTATTTGTACCTGGCCAGTGAAAGTTCGCCCGAAAACACATGGCGTAATATGATTGCCGACCTGCACGGCTATCATTACCGGGTAAACGAAATGCAGTCGGCCTTCCTGCGGAGTTTATTGAAATCCGAAGGCGTACCCACCTATATCGTGCTGGATAAAGAGGGGAATCAAACGTTTCATTCCGTCGGCTTTCCGGGTGCAGATACCATGAAAAGGGAACTCATGAAAGCATTGGAGAAATAGCCCTTGTATCGTTAAAAGGTTTCAAATAGAGTACACGCCATTCCCTTTTATGTATTGATCTCCTCCGACGGAATCATCCAGGAGATATGGATGGGATACGAAAAGGGAATGTTTGAGGAAATCATTAAAACGATATCGGTATAAAATAAAGCAGGAGCAGACGCAATAAAAAGGAATTACCGGATATATTAGTAAAAAAGCAATCAATTGAAAATCATCTAAATAAGCGGATTCGTGCCTTTGTAGCGAAAATAAAATGTAATTTAAACAAATTGAAAAATAAAATTATGTTTATACATTACCTGAAAATAGCGTGGCGGAATATTTTGAAAGATAAGGGCTACTCCATTATAAATATCATGGGATTGTCCATTGCAATATCATGTTGTTTTTTACTTATCTTCTGGGTAAAATTCGAGTTGAGTTACGAAAATTGCTATCCCGGTTCGGAACGGATTTATAAAATGCTGGAGGAAGAGCAGCGTGCAGACGGTTTGACGTATAAAGTCAACATACGCCCGAGCATTACAGAGAAGCTGAAAGCCACTTTTCCTCAAATCGAATATGCCACTTTTACAAGCATGGAGGATTTATCATTTACAATAGAAGGAAAGGAAGGGGACGGCATCATGGCGGCTCATGTATCTTCTAATGAGGATTTTTTAAGGATCTTCGCATATGAATATGTGGAAGGCACGCCTCAAAGTGTGGTGGATAGCAGAGGCAGCATTATGTCTGAGGAAACGGCGTATAAATTTTTCGGGAAAGAATCGGCTATCGGAAGAACTGTCACTTTTGCGGGGAGAGATAATTACACTATTGCGGCGGTTGTGAAAGTTCCCGGAAATACACACATTAACTTCGAGATACTCACTCCCACAGGCAATATGAGTAGTTATGGAGGGATCCACTACCTCAAATTGAAAGACGGATATAAAATGACTCCCGAATTTGAAGAACAAATTGCCCGTTTTTTATCGACAATGCGCGAAACAAAAAACACATGGAGATTGCAACCTATCCGCCAAATGCATCTTCATTCGCCCAAAGAGGTAACAGACCGTACATACGGAAGTCTTGCGCAAATCTATTTTTTCTCGGGAGCCGCCTTATTAATCCTGTTAGTGGCCATCATTAATTATGTGAATACTTCAATTGCCCGGTCAATAAACCGGATGAAAGAAGTTGGGGTAAGAAAGGTTTTCGGATCAAATCGCAGGCAATTGATTAAGCGTTTTTTAATCGAATCGTTTATTCTATCCTTTATCGCCATATTTATTTCATTGGTTTTCGTGGAACTGTTGTTCCCTTCTTTCAGCGATATTATGGGTAAACGCGTCCCTCTTGATTTTAGTTTCATGACGATCCTTATTGCCCTGTTCACCTGTATTGCCATTTCAGTTCTGTCGGGAGGATATGCTGCATTCTACCTCTCTTCTTTCAGTCCGATGTTGATTATGAGAGGAAAGTCTAAAACCGGTACCAAAGAAGGGTTACGCAAAGCACTCATCGGTGTTCAATTTTTTCTTTCGATATCTGTTCTTATTTGTACCCTGTTTATTTATAAGCAGATAAATGCCATATTCAATGCTGATACCTATCCTTATAATACTTGCGACTCTGTTTGTAATCGCTATACAGGTCTATTTTATGGCGCAAAAAAATCCGACAGAATCACTTAAAAGCGAATAAAAATATAAAATTATGGGAACAACACATGTGTTAGTATTAATATTATGCTTAGGAGTATTGGCATGCACAGGTAAAAAGCAAACATTGGAAGATAAGGTAGATGATACGGAAAAAATAGAAGAACTTTATGCTACCGAGCAAACAATGGATACCATTATTCCTGATCCCGGCATAAAATACAGGGAATCACGAAAAATCGACCCGCAAAATCCACCGTCTGTCATCGACATTGAAATGCTTGCCGGGAATAAGGATTTCGATTTGAACCAATTTTATTCCGAAGTGGAATATGTAAAATTAAATCATCCTTTGGCCGGTCAGCAGATAGGCTTTTTAGGGAACAGCACGTATGAGATCAGCTATGAGAGGGGCATGACGAGTGGCAGAGGACTCAACTCTTCTGTTTTCTTCAGTAAAGATAAAATAGTGGCAGGCGATGCTTATTTCGGGTATCATTGTTTCGATTTACAAGGAAACTATCTATCCACCATCGCTGCGAAAAAGGACATACCGGGATACGATATTAACAATAATAGGGTTTCTGTCACATTCGATACCTCAACAGACCAAATTGCCGGCTTCTCTATGCTGGATGATAATTGTCTCTTTCTAAAAGTAATAAACCGTAAGGGGGCATTCTATTTCCACAATATCAGTTCACAAAAAAACTATGTAACCAGGCCTGCATCTTTTGGGCGTTCCATGCTGCTTTCTCCCGACAAGTACGTTGGATTTGGTTATAATCCTGGTGCGGATCAACACTATCCATTGATGTACTCATTCAATATCACAGGCGATACTTTATGCCAATTCATGAATTATAATCCTTTGGTGGAAATCAGTAATAGACAGGCATATACAAATCCGGAAACAAGTGATTTTTACTATTATAATGAAAAACTTACTATGCGCCAGGCATATAACGATACCATTTACAGAGTGGATATGGATAGGCTCACGCCCGTTTTCATTCTTAATATGGGAAGCAAGAAACCCGATGTACAAACGGCATTGCAAGGAAACAAGGAGGGGAAAATATTTATCAATAATTTATTGGAAACCGATGATTTTCTATTTATTATACATACGGAAAATTACGATTGCCCCAACAATAGAAATAACGGTTCGGTAAAGTTTTTCTATTCCTATTTCGATAAAAATGAGAAAAAGAGATACGCAATTCCCGGCACTCTTTTCCCCGAAGTATTCACATTGAAAAACAGTATTCCGAATACAATCCCTTTATTGGTAAATAATGCAAAGGCATATGGCAACAAGCTATACGCTGCCTATACAAAGATACAACTGAAAGAAATCATTGCATCTAAGGATTTTTCTTCATTTCCTGAAATTCAACAGGAAAAAATAAACGAGTTATACAATGAATTATCAGATTACGGATTATTGATTATGATTTTGAAAAAATAATCCATTTAATAAGTCAGAGAGAATGCGTTCGTAAATGGCAAGACAAATAAATTTTACAATTCATAATCATTCAAAACAAAAATAGTCATGATCATAACAGAGAATCTTCAAAAAATCTTCCGTACCGAGGAAGTGGAAACCTGGGCGTTGAGCGAAGTAAGTCTCAACATTAGCAAAGGCGAGTTTGTCGCTGTGATGGGGCCGTCGGGATGCGGGAAAACCACCTTGCTGAATATCCTGGGTCTGTTGGACAACCCCACGTCGGGGAGATATTTTCTGAACGGAACCGATGTGTCGAAATTCACCGAAAACCAGCGGACAAGCCTTCGTAAAGGGGTGATTGGGTTCGTTTTCCAGAGTTTTAACCTGATCGATGAGTTGAACGTGCATGAAAACATCGAGCTGCCGTTGCTTTACATGAGAATTCCCGCTACCGAGCGCAAGCAACGGGTGAAGGAGGCGATGAACCGCATGGCCATATCGCACCGTGAAAAGCATTTCCCGCAACAGTTGTCGGGTGGACAGCAGCAACGCGTGGCTATTGCCCGTGCCGTAGTAGCCAATCCCAAACTAATCCTTGCCGACGAACCCACGGGAAACCTCGACAGCCGGAATGGAGCCGAAGTGATGAATCTGCTTGGCGATCTGAACCGCGAAGGGACTACCATTGTGATGGTTACACACAGTCAGCACGATGCCGGTTATGCCGGGCGCATCATCAACCTGTTTGACGGTAAAGTAGTGCCGGGGATAGTGCTGTAATAGGGGATAATGCTGTAACAGATTGAACGTTTTTGTCAAGCTAAATGAGCAGAAGATAAGCTTGCTTGAAATGTTTTCGATAAGCGGGCACAGAGGCAAAACTTGTTTTGACTATGTCGAGTGTAGAACTATTTCGTTAAGTGAGAGCAGAGCAAAGCTTGCGTTGGTTTTGCCGAGCGCAGAAATAGTGCCATGAAACTTGAAAACAACTAAGTTTACTTGAATATGCCATAGCGAGAACTATTTCGATAAGTGAGAGCAGAGCAAATTTATTTGCTTTGCCGAACGTAGAAATAGTCTAAAGAACTTGAAATAGAGCAATAAAAATTGAAAACGATTAACTTAAGTGGATCTTAGTATATGCTCATAACAACGCTCAAACTTATTCTTCGTAATTGGTGGCAAAACAAAACGTTTACGCTCATTGCTCTGTTGAGCCTCACGGTAGGTATTGCCTGCACCAATCTGCTGGGCGCATTCGTAACGTATGAATGGGGTATCGAGAAATCGAATCCCAACAGGAAACGAATGGTTTGGGTGATGCAGGATATGCCGTCCAATCCCGGTAAGAAAATAACCTATATGCATAGCGCTACGCCGGCCGAAGTCCGCTTTCAGGTGTTTGGCGATATGTTCCTGATGGTTCTTATTTCGTTCCTGCTGTCGCTGCTTCTCATGTATGACCTGTTGCCGGTATTCAACCGGATCGTGTCGGGGGAGTTCACTTCCTCGTTTTTTTACAGCTCTGCGTTCTTCCCGTTCTTTGTGGTGTTTATCCTGATCCTGACAGTTATTCCCGCATTGGTCATAGGCCATAGGATCAACCTCCTATCAGGAAGTGATTTTCATCTGTTTTTGGTGAATAAGAAAAACCATTGGATAGGCGTACTGGTGACCGCTCAGTTTGTGATTGGCGTTGCATTGATAACGGGAATGATCACGGCTAACCGGCAAATGGATATGGTGAAGCAGTCCGGCAACCGCTACAGGAACCTGATAGAAATAGGAAGTATGATCAACGAAACCGACCTGCGTCCTTTTAAACAAAAAGTGGAATCTATTCCGGGCGTATCGGATATTTCGCTGGGGAACCTGCCGTTGATGCATACATGGATTATGCACGGCAGTTTACGGAAAGAAAACGGCGAGGAATTCCAGACCACCGTGTTGAGGCTGTCGGGTGATAGCGGATTGTTTCGTATCTTGCAACTTCGCCGGATAGTGGGGAGCGAGTGGCAGACATCGTCGGAAAAGTACGCGCAGGCAGTATTCGTGAATAAGACATTTGCCGATTTGATAGAAAAGCCGGCGGAAAGTTTGATCGGAGAGCCGTTGCAGAAATATTTCGATTTAAGTGATTCGGTATCTGTTATAGCCGGTGTAATGGAGGACTTCTATTTTAATTCGCTGGAAGAAAAAGCGATGATGGGGGTTATGGAACAGCTTTCATCACACACAGGAAAATATACGACCATGCGAATCCGGTTGAACGGGAATGATAACGGAGAAGTAATAAAAACCATACAACGGCTTTGGGAACAGGCTTATCCCGATGAATATTTCACCTACACCGATGTCTATCGCACTTTTGTGAAGCGGAATAACAAATGGATTGCTTTCGGGTTTGCTATCGGGATACCGCTTGCATGGTGGCTTATGGAGCGTTGGTTACAACAATTTGCTTACCGGGTGGATATTTCGATGCTTTCGTGCCTGGCGGCATTGGCTATCGTTACATTTGTTTCGGTCATTACCGTAATATGGCATACGTGGCGCATGGCAAGAACCAATCCTGTAAAAAGTTTACGGTCGGAATAGGTCGGAATAGATAAATATAACAATGTGCCAATGTGATAATGTGCCAATTATTTTGTGAAACTTGGCTTATCATCTGAGCTTTTGTGGCTCAATAAATTACATTTTATACGACTTGAAAAATAAGATTATGCTTCTGCATTACCTGAAAATAGCCTGGAGGAACCTCCTGAAATACAAAGCGCAAAGCGTGATCAGTATTTTGGGACTGGCCATCGGTTTTACGGCATTGGCCTTATCCGCTTACTGGTATTACTGGGAACACTCTTTCGATACCTTTCATACCGGTTGGGAAAAAACATACGCCATTACCACTTCCGGTATGCTTGAAACAAGAGGAGCCAAACATGCCGATTTAAATCAGTTGCACGAAGAAGCGAAAAATTATATGGTCAACAACCTGCCCGAGGTAGAAGCATATTGTATGACAAACGATGTGCTGTATACGCCTGACGGGAATGAACGGAGCTGGATTGGTCTGCGTGTGGATTCAGCTTTTTTCAGACTGTTCACGTGCGATTTACAGGACGGAACCTACTACGGCAATGCTTATGATGATAATTCTGTTATCCTGACACAAAGAGTAGCCGAATATTTTTTCGGAAAAGAACCCTGTGTAGGGAAGTTGTTTGAGGTGAATGAGAAAATAAGTTTTACGATAGCCGGCATCATGAAGAACTACCCCGGTAATTCTAATTTCAGATTTGACTATTTACTATTGGGCCATCCCGAATACCATAGCCGCATCAAAAGGATGCCTACTTATATCCGTGTAAAGGACAATGCCCGTATCCAATCGTTATGCGATAAAATCTCATCCTATAAAATGAAACTGGAGGATGATGGATTTAACAAGTTTTCGGAATGGACATTCAATCTTTGCCCGTTGCCGGATATTCATTTGACATGTTCACCGCATTTGGATACCCGTTTTCGGAATATCACCATTCTGGCAGTAGGAGGATTACTCACTTTTATCAGTGCGCTGATGAATCTCCTGGTATTGTTTATTTCCCGCCAGCGGGTAAAACTTCGTTATAATTCCTTGTACAGGACTATTGGAGCATCTACGAAAGGATTGATAGGGAAGGGCACAGTCGAATTGATCTTGTATTTACTACTCGCATTTTTTATTTCGATGGCTTTTATAGAACTGATTTACCCGTTATACAGCGATTACACGAGGTTGGATCATGAAGGAATTTATAAGGATTTTGTGCAGTATCTGTCAAAAAGTAAATTAATCAATATGGCATTTGCCCTTTGGGGAGGATTTAGCTGCATATTTTTGGTATTGAGTATGATACCGATCTATTTTTTGGTGAAAAGAAGAAGAGAGGAAAGGAAGTTGTCCATCAGCGATCTGCTTATTACAGGGCAGATTTTCATCGGTTCACTATTTTTAGTAGCGGCTTTTGCTTTTTATTTGCAATATCAATATACACGAAACAAAGATAAAGGCCTTAATCCGGAAAATATCTGGCAGATAGACCTGGGTTTCGATGCCGCCCATGAAAAAGACCCGGATCAATTCGTCCGGATACTGAGAAGTTCTCCTTACATTCGTGAAGTGACTACGCTTACAAATCCGATCTTTTCAACTCGGCGTCAGTATTATTGCAGTTATATAACATCTTTACCGATTCATGGGGAAGAGGATGATCAGGCAAATGCCAATGTAGTGGTGGTTGAACCCAATTTCCTGTCATTTTTCGGTATGCGGATGGAATCAGGGGAATGGTTATCTGAAGATGGAATTCCGCAATATGTGATAAACCAAACAGGAGCAGAGATGATAAACCTGCCGGCAGATTTCAGTAAGGTGTACGATATTCCCGGCTCTGATGAGAATCGATTCCGTATCAGTGGTGTTTTAAAAGATTATCACTATTTCCCCATTCAATATCCGCTGGAGAAAACTTTTTTTCATATTCCCACGGAAAGCGAAAAAGCCAATTTTCTGCTGAAGACACCGTATATCTACATGAAGGTTACACCGGAAAATAAAGAGCAGGCGCTTGCTTTTGCCAAACAACACTATAAAGATTTCAGCAAAGAGGAAGTCGCGCCCGAAAAGCAATTTCAATATCTGCCTGATATAATGAGGGAATTGAATGTAGCCGATATCTACATGTCAAGAATTTTTCTTACATTGGCCGTCATCTGCATCCTGATCTCTTCGCTGGGGATTTATTTATTGGTGGCCTTATCCACCGAACAGCGGAAAAAAGAGATGGCTATCCGCATCATTCACGGAGCCGCTTTCATAGATATATTGAAACTGTTCCTTAACAGGTATCTTGTGTTGACGTTGATGGCCAATGCCCTATCTTTACCCTTGGGCTATCTTTTTGTCTATCGATGGCTGCAAACGTATGCCTACCATTTTGAATTATCATTCCTGATGTTCGTTCTTGTACTATTGAGCACGATAATGATTGTTATCCTTTCTGTCGCGATACAGGTAACACGGGTACTGAAAATGAATCCGGCGGAAGTAGTAAAATCGGAATAGATAAAAATCGAATCATTGATGAGGTGTTGGAAAATAAATTGAATGAAGAAATGAGTAAGTAAATTTACGCTGGTCCCGTTTGACGAAAAAATCCGTACCCCTTGATGTGAAAAAATAAAATAATCGCATGCAACTATTCAAAACAACAATTCGTACATTAAGCAGGTTCCGTTTATATACGGTGGTGAATATCCTGGGACTGGCGCTTAGCCTCTCCTGTGTGATCCTTATTGCCCGCTACGTGCATCAGGAAACGACGGTGAATCATTTCGCGACTGATCTCTCTCGCACATATCTGATGAGCATAGAAGAACAAAGCGGACAAATCCGCTACGGCGGGGCGGAGAACCTGAACAATGACGGCAACTACCGGGATCCGATGAACCATGACGGCATAGAACGCTTTTCTGTTTTTATTCCTTATGGGAAAGATTATATCCTATCGGGAGAGCATCGGTACAACACGAAACTGATCGTTACCGACAGTAACTTTTTAAAGATACTGCCTTATCCCCTGTTGTACGGTGACACATTTTCCGATGCGCCCGATGAAATTATACTGACCCGGCATTTTGCAGAGAAACTGTTCGGTAACGAAAATCCGGTTGGTAAAACTGTTACCTTTTCCACCGGCGATCTCTTGAAGGTGGCGGGGGTAATCGGCGAACCGGCATCGAAATCGTTTCTCGACTTCGATCTGCTTGTGAATATCGGTCTGAAAGAAAGATGGGAACGGATGACTCATAATTTGGTCATGTTGCGCCCGGATGAGGATATAAGCCGGATAAATAATGCGAATAGCGATTTTATATCATTACGGTTTTGGGGCAAACCCATCCGTTATCAATTGGTTCCCTTGAAAGATTTCTATTTCGATCGTTCCCGCAACCTGTACCAAGACGAAGATCCCGTATTTATACAAGGTAATCCCGACAGTGTAAAAGTCTTTTCGGTTGTCGCATTGCTGATCCTGTTCGTGGGGCTGTTCAATTTCGTGAATATTTATACCGTGGTTATCCTGAAGCGGGCGCGGGAATTCGGCGTGAAAAAGATATACGGTGCCGGCCGGCGGGGGATAGCCGGACAGATTCTGTCCGAAAATTTTATGATGGTGCTGGCCGCCCTATTTTTTGCCTGGTTTTTTATGGAAGTCGCCGAGGTTATGCTGGCCGAGAAGCTGGCGTTTACCGTCCTGCGCAACCCAACGTTCGATATATGGTTGTCCGTAGTTACCCTTATCCTGCTTCCGTGCATAGCTTCCCTTTATCCGTTTCTCCGGTACACTTATTCGGCTCCCGTTACGTCGCTTCGTTCGGTAAACGTGGGGGGAGTGTCGGTCGTATCCCGGAAGGTCTTTCTGTTTTTGCAATATGTCATTTCCTTTGGATTACTAATCGTTGCTTTGTTTTTCATGAAACAACTGAATTATATGTTGAACAGGGAGCCGGGATATAAGACCGAGAATGTGATCGTATGCACGATGATGGTTGAGAATCATTATTACTATTCGAATCATGAGGACTGGGAGAAAAGACATCGGAAATTAACAGAGAATAAAGCGCTTATTGAACGGAGGATGAACGAATCGCCCTTGTTTACGGAATGGTTGTTCGGTAGCCCGGTGTATGACCTGAAAGCAACCACCCTGGTAAAGAGAAGCGATAAAGATGAATACGAGGAGGTTGCCGGCGAGTGGTTACAACCCGCATATTTCGATATGTTCGGTTTCCGGTTGACGGAAGGCCGCCTGTGGGATTCCACCGACGTGTTCACCCAATATAAATGCATCATCAACGAATCGGCCAAAAAACTTTTTGATATTTCTGATATCCGTTCCGTGCAATTACAACCAGAACGTAGGATGTGGTATTCTACTGATGTCGATACAAAGGAGAATCCCGCCTATGAAATTGTGGGAGTGATCAAAGATTTTAATACCGGCCATTTGTCGAAAGCTACCGTCCCGCTGATGTTGTCTTTCAGTGAAGGTTTGGACATGAGGGAACCTCTTATGGCCAGGTTTTTGCCGGGAAAAGAGAAAGAGGCGGCAGCTTATCTGGGCGAAATCTATAGAGAGATAAACGACAATGCCGAGTTTATCTACACTCTGTTGGAAGATGACATTGCCCGGCTTTACGAAGAAGATAAGCGGGTCAGCAATGTCTATACGCTGTTTGCCCTGTTGGCAATACTCATTTCATGTATGGGGCTGTTTGCCATTTCCCTGTTCGATATCCGGCAGCGGTACCGTGAAATTGCATTACGTAAGGTCAATGGGGCTAAGGTGAATGATATCATGCGCTTATTGTTGAAAAAGTATATATGGCTGTTGGTCGCCGCTTTTGCGGTAGCCGTCCCGGCAGCATTTGTCGTTATCAGTAACTATCTCAAGGATTTTGCGCATAAAGCGCCCGTTTCGTGGTGGCTGTTCGCCGTATCCTTTGGCGTGGTCACCGGTATATCGTTGTTAACCTTAGTCTGGCAGGTAAATAAGGCGGTAAAGGCGAACCCGGTGGAAAGTTTGAAATCGGAATAAAAGACTTACTCCAGATAGGTGTAGCCGTATAATCCTGAACGGTAATTCGAAAGGAATTCTTTCCCCTCTTCCACGGATATTTTGCCCTGTTTTACGGAGCTCATCACCCAGGTTTCTACCGTGCGGACAAGCTTTTTAGGGTTGTATTGCGCATACTCCAGTACTTCGGCTACCGATTCTCCGTCGATCACCTGATCTATTTTGTACCCGTTTTCGCCCGTCGATACATGCACCACATTGGTATCGCCGAAGAGGTTGTGCAGGTCGCCCAGGATCTCCTGATATGCACCCACCAGAAATACGCCTATATAATAGGACTCGTTCTTTTTGAGCGAATGAACGGGCAGGTAGGATGAACGAAAACCGTCCTGAGAGGCGAAGTTGGCGATCTTTCCGTCCGAATCACAAGTGATGTCCTGCAGCGTTGCCGTCCTTTCGGGCTTCTCGTCCAGCCGAGCGATGGGGATGATGGGAAACACCTGATCAATAGCCCATGAGTCGGGCAGCGACTGGAACAGCGAAAAGTTGCAGAAATATTTGTCCGGCAGCAGTCCCGACAGTTCCCGCAACTCTTCGGGGGCATGTTTGGCGCGTTTGATGGTGAAATTAATTTCACGGGCCATGGAGAAATAAAGCTGCTCTACCTGCGCCCGTGTTCTCAAATCAAGCATACCGAGGCTGAAAAGGTCGAGCGATTCTTCGCGTATCTGTTGCGCATCGTGCCATGATTCTAACATACGCGCCTGTGTGAGCGAATCCCAGATGATGTACATTTCCTTTACGAGTTCGTGGTCGTTCTCCTGAATATCCTGATCTTCGGGCCATTCAGGAAGTGTGGCGGTTTCCAACACTTCGAATACCAGCACGGAATGATGTGCGGTAAGCGCGCGCCCCGATTCGGTAATAATGTTGGGGTGGGGTAGGTTGTTCTTATTGGCCGCATCCACAAATGTGAAAACCGAGTCGTTCACATACTCCTGAATGGAGTAGTTGATGCTGTTCTCGGTGAACGAGGAGCGGGTGCCGTCGTAATCCACGCCCAGTCCGCCGCCGATGTCCACAAATTCAATGTTGAATCCCATGGAGTGTAATTGCACATAAAACTGAGCCGCTTCGCGGAGGGCGGTTTTGATACGGCGTATTTTTGTGATCTGACTTCCGATATGAAAGTGGATAAGGCGGAAACAGTCGCTCAGGTTGTGTTTTTTGAGCACTTCCAATGCTTCGAGAAGCTCGCTGGAATTAAGCCCGAACTTGCTTGCGTCGCCACCCGACTCTTCCCATTTGCCGCTGCCGGAACTTGCCAGTTTTATACGGATTCCGATATTGGGTTTTACTTTCAGTCGCTTCGCTATTTCGATGGTCAGGTCGAGTTCGTTCAATTTCTCCACCACAATGAATACCTGCTTGCCCATTTTCTGTGCGAGCAGCGCAAGTTCTATATAACTTTCGTCCTTATATCCATTGCAGATAATAAAAGAGTCGTTGTCGGTATTGATAGCGAGTACAGCGTGGAGTTCCGGTTTTGAACCGGCTTCCAGGCCGATGTTGAACCGCTTCCCACTCATTACGATCTCTTCCACCACCTGGCGCATCTGGTTCACCTTAATAGGATAAATGATATAGCTTTGGGCTGCGTAATCATATTCTTTGGACGCGATATCGAAACTCTGGGATATTTTCTCGATACGGTTGTCGAGAATTTCCGGAAATCGTATCAGCACCGGAGACGAAACATCGCGCAAATACAATTCACGCATAAGCTCGCTCAAATCCACGCTATTACCGTCTTTCTTGCGCGGTGTTACCTGAACATGCCCTTTTTCGTTGATGGAGAAATAACCGTTACCCCATCCGTTGATGTTGTACAACTCTTCCGAATCTTCAATGCGCCATTTTCTCATTCTAACAAACAATATTTAAAGGTGATAATTGATAATCGATAAATGAAGTGCAAAATTACGCAAAAACGGCCATTTTCATTCTAAAAGAAAGTTTATAACTTTTTTTAATAATTACGATGCAACTATTTATCGTTAGAAAACATCTAAATAATAGATGTGTATCGTCCTAAAAATAGTTTATGGTGAAATCATACATAAAAAGAGCATTCTTATGAAGTCAAAAATCTGCCTGTTCCTTTTTCCAGCACTTACCGCGTTCTGTTTAGCCGCCTCTTGTGATAAAAGCGAAAGCGGTATCGATAGTGAAAATCTTCCCGACCCCATTAAGATAGACCTGCGTTCTGCCGAGCAGGAAATGGTGAAATCCGATCAGACCTTCGCCTTTGAATTCTTTGAAAACGTATTTGAAGCCGAGAGCGGAGAAAAAGACAAGAATTTTATGGTATCCCCGCTGAGCCTGAGCATGGCGTTGGCAATGACGTGGAATGGCGCAGCCGGCGAAACCGAAAAAGCGATGCGGGAAACATTGAAGATGGGCGAATATTCCGACGATGACATAAACGGATATTACAAGAAGTTGAAAGAAGCATTGTTGAAAACCGACCCTTCCTCCAAACTCTCTATAGCCAATTCCATTTTCACCAATCAGTTTGTAACGATCAAACAGGATTTTATTACTGTGAACACCGACTACTACAATGCAGAGGTGAAGGCGGTGGATTTCGGCGACGCAAAGACAACGAGCCTCATCAATCAATGGGCGTCCGACAATACAAACGGCCTGATTAAAGAAGTGATTGATAAAACCAACGGGGATGATCTGATGTACCTTCTCAATGCCATCTATTTCAAAGGTATCTGGACAACGGAGTTCGATGCGAAGAATACGTCGAAAAGACCGTTCACCTACGAAAACGGCACGAAAAAGAATGTAGACATGATGAAGCAGACCGCAAAATTCAACTATACCGAAGATGAAAACCTGCAATTGGTGCAGCTCCCTTACGGAAACCAGGCATTCAGCATGATGGTTCTGCTGCCCAAAGAGGGGAAAAAGTTGAAAGATGTGGTACGCATTATCCCGCAAAATAATTATTGGTTCGGACTGGCATCGAAGTTGCGTGAAGCCGAGGTGGAGCTTTCCTTGCCGAAATTCAAAACGGAATATAGTAAAAAACTGAACGAGGTGCTCGAAAAAATGGGAATGGGCATCGCTTTTTCGGATGAGGCCGATTTTTCGGAAATGACCGACGTACCGGCAAAAATCAGTTTCGTCAAGCAAGACACCTATATCAGTACCGATGAATCGGGGACTGAAGCGGCTGCCGTCACCACAGTGGGTATGATGATGACTTCGTTACCCATGGAACCGCAAAAAGTAACGTTTAATGCCGACAAGCCGTTCCTGTATATTATTCAGGAGAACTCCACAGGAGCCATTCTTTTTATGGGCGCGGTGAAAAATTTTAACGAATAAAGAAGATCCCACCCCTTCTTTTCTCCATAACTACTAAATCACTCAGCGAGTTTCGTCCGTTGAGTGATTTTTTTATTCATATTTTGTCCCGATCTGCTCTATAGGCAATTGCCGTTTTTATCTTTTTGTGTTTCAGGGGAGTTGTGCATATTGGAAAACTTTTTCTCATATTTAAAAAATTAAACTATTGTATAACAGTTCATTAAAATTTTATTTGGAAAACTTTGTGTTTTTTGATAAAAAAAGATGATAATATTTTGCATTCTTGTAAACTTTCCATAAACTTGTAAGTTCAAACAAAACCCGGCTTGAGAAATTGTATTTTTAAGATTTGGAAGTTAAAAACATTTTAGGAATCATTTTATTCATTATTAAAACCTATCCGCTGATGAAAAAGAAAACATATACTTTCGACGAAGCCTACAAGGCATCGTTGGAATATTTTAAGGGCGATGAACTTGCAGCCAAAGTGTGGGTAAGCAAGTATGCGCTGAAAGACAGTCAAGGCGATATCTACGAAAAGACGCCGGAAGATATGCATTGGCGATTGGCAAACGAGATTGCGAGGGTCGAAAAGAAATATGCCAACCCGCTTAGTGAGAAAGAGTTGTTCGATCTGCTCGACCGCTTCAAATACATTATTCCGCAGGGAAGTCCTATGACCGGCATTGGAAATAATTTCCAGGTAGCATCATTGTCGAACTGTTTTGTGATCGGAATGGATGGAAATGCCGATTCGTACGGCGCGATTATCCGTATCGATGAAGAACAGGTGCAGCTGATGAAACGCCGCGGTGGAGTGGGGCACGACCTTTCGCACATCCGCCCGAAAGGATCACCGGTAAAGAACTCGGCATTGACATCCACCGGATTAGTCCCTTTTATGGAGCGCTATTCCAATTCCACGCGCGAGGTGGCACAAGACGGCCGTCGCGGCGCTCTGATGTTGAGCGTATCCATTAAGCATCCCGATTCGGAAGATTTTATCGATGCTAAGCTGGAGCAGGGAAAAGTGACCGGAGCGAATATCTCGGTGAAGATCGACGATGAGTTTATGCAAGCGGCTTCCGAGGGAAAGCCCTACATCCAGAAGTATCCTGTCGATTCCGATGGATCGAAATACCAAAAAACGATCGACGCGCAAGCGCTATGGCGAAAAATTGTACATAACGCATGGCAATCGGCCGAACCGGGCGTACTTTTTTGGGATACTATCATCCGCGAATCGGTTCCCGACTGTTATGCCGACCTGGGCTTTAAAACGGTTTCAACCAACCCCTGCGGCGAAATTCCGCTCTGTACCTACGACAGTTGCCGCCTGTTGGCAATAAACCTTTATTCCTACGTGGTGAACCCGTTTAAAGAGGATGCCTGGTTCGATTTTGAACTGTTTGCCGAACATGTACAGCTGGCACAACGTATCATGGACGATATCGTGGACCTGGAGTCGGAAAAGATCGATAAGATTCTCGAAAAAATCGAGGCCGACCCCGAATCGGAGGAGGTGAAATCGTCGGAACGCAACCTCTGGAAAAAAATTCAACGCAAAACATTGCAGGGACGCCGCACTGGCGTGGGTATCACTGCCGAAGGCGACATGCTGGCAGCGCTGGGTATCCGTTACGGTACCGACGAGGGAACCGATTTGTCGGAGAAAGTGCACCGGACTGTGGCTCTCAACGCCTATGCCTCGTCGGTAGAGATGGCAAAAGAGCGAGGCGCCTTTGAAATCTTTGATGCCGAAAGAGAGAAAAACAATCCCTTTATAAATCGGCTGAAAGAGGCTGATATCCAGATGTATGAAGATATGGTGAAATATGGCCGGAGAAATATAGCCTGCCTTACCATTGCCCCCACGGGAACCACCAGTCTGATGTCACAAACCACATCGGGCATTGAGCCGGTGTTCATGCCTGTGTACACACGGCGCCGCAAGGTGAACCCGAGCGACAAGGATGTGAAAAAAATTGATTTTGTGGATGAGAACGGCGATTCGTGGGAAGAGTACGTAGTGTTCCACCATAAGTTTGTAACATGGATGGAGGCAAACGGATATCCTGTTGACCGGCGTTACTCCAATGAAGAGATTGACGACCTTGTTGCCAAATCGCCCTACTACAAAGCGACTTCCAACGATGTGGACTGGCTGCAGAAGGTGAAGATGCAGGGACGTGTGCAAAAATGGGTGGATCACTCCATCAGCGTAACCATCAACCTGCCCAACGATGTGTCGGAAGAGCTGGTGGGCGAGCTGTACATGGAGGCATGGAAGAGCGGCTGTAAGGGGTGCACGGTCTATCGCGACGGATCGCGGGCAGGCGTACTCATCTCCAACGGCGATATAAAAGATGAAGAGCAAGATGACGATTGTTACGAACTGCCTCAGGTTGTGACCTCGCGCCCGATTGAATTGGATGCCGATGTGATCAAGTTTCAGAATAACAAAGAGAAATGGATTGCTTTCATCGGCTTGCTTAACGGCAGGCCTTACGAAATATTTACCGGTATAAACGATGAGGACGATGGTATTTTGTTGCCGAAAAACGTGAATAGCGGAAAAATCATTAAGGCATACGACAACGACGGACGGAAACACTACGACTTTCAGTTTCAGAACCGGCGCGGTTATAAGGTGACCATTGAAGGGCTGGACGGAAAATTCAACCCCGAATATTGGAACTACGCGAAACTCATATCGGGAGTGTTGCGGTACGGAATGCCTATTGATCAGGTGATCAAGCTGGTGTCGGGGCTGGAGCTCGACAGTGAGACTATCAACACCTGGAAAAACGGGGTGGAACGGGCGCTGAAAAAATACCTGCCCAACGAAACGGAAGCCAAAGGGCAGAAATGTCCGGTGTGCGGCCAGGAAACGTTGGTGTATCAGGAAGGATGCCTTAAGTGCCGAAACTGCGGCGCCTCCAAGTGCTGAAAGGTCTGGAATCACAATCCCCGGCCGCATTTGGCGGGTCAGGAGTTGGTAAATGAAAACGGCTTATTTTTCAGCGAGTTTTTCAATTGCTTTCTCCCGGTTGAATTTAAATAAATAGGTATCCGGATTGGGTAGCTGCCAGACTAAATCGAACAATTCCCGGTTTGCCAGAATGGCGGGGTATAGATATCGTACGGTAGAACCATACCCTAATTGTTCGAGTATTACATAGTCAACATGTTTATCGACCAAGTCTTTGATCACTTCGTGGGGTTCCGTACTATATAAGTAGTTCACGGCATATAGATCGGGCGCGAAATAGGTGAAAAATTCCGGTTTCCGGCAACAACAAATCGTGTTTTCCGGCAATTGCTTCTGCATCTCTATGGCGATGGTAAAATAGTTTGCAAACGCAGGCGGATACGGTTCTTTAGCTTTTATTGAAAGCGCCTTTACAGGAGGCCATAACAAGAAGATCATGATAAGAAATGCATAAGGAAAATGGGAAACCGTTTTCGGTCTGTTTTTTATCTTCGATTTTATCAAACTGTACAGTCCGGTATAAAAACAAACGATTATAAAAGGGGCTATAGGTACCACATAGCGGCTTTCATTACCGCCGTGCCAAAGCATAAACAAGCCTATTTGACCCAATAAATAGCCAATTAATGCCCATTTTATCGGTTTCAGGTTCCAAGCCCCATAAAGGACGATAGCTAAAATAAACAATCCTGCTACAATTTGAAAAAAACCGGAATTTACCTCGTAATTGACAGGTATAAATGGAAACAAAATCTCTTTAAACCCTTTGATCACAGTCTCATCAAAATTTGCTAACATTTTACCGATGAGTTCACCGACGGAGGAGATGCTCCCTTCTTCCGGCCGCCATGGGTTGACGGTCATGATCGTACCGAAATAACGGGACTTTATACCGAGAGTGTGATTCCTGATCCACCACGGTAATATCAGCAATATGATGCTCCCACCGGTTGCTATTGCTTGAAGCCATTGCTTACGAAACAAAAAGAACACCACAATGGCAAAAATCAATGCGATTCCCGCCGCACGCACATAATAAGCGGAAGCAGCGAAAACAACTACCGCGCATAAGCATAACAATCTACGAGAACGGTTTTTCCTTTTTTCGACGGTGTAAACGGCACTATACGCATAAAGAGCATAGAAGCAGGCGACCGAGCAAAACAAGAATAGCATTTCAGACATTACCATGCTTGAGAAATGAAGCGTTTGAGGAGAAAAAAGGGCTAATAAAGTACAGACAAATGCCAGCGCTTGATTGCTTGTTATTTTGTATACCAGGTAAAATATTCCCACCAAACTTGCGAAAAATAAGATACCATTCAGTATTTTGAAAAAAATAAGATTATGGATGCCAACAAGCATAAAAACAGATAAAAAAACGGGATATCCGGGTGGAAAGTGGCTTGTCGGCGTTGTTCCGTTTGGAGTAACATTGGAATATCCCAATCCGTCGGCCAGGTTTTTTGCCAAGTTCAGGTAATGCGCGTTATCTCCGTTCAGGTCGAATTTCACATCGAAAATCATTGTATAGATCAGGATGAATAATGCACTGAATAGTAATAA
>AGTN01020973.1_pt1 | contig 37185 bp, 35 predicted proteins | sample 314218 | NCBI WGS metagenome assembly AGTN01 (sample SAMN02954264, study PRJNA73603) | bioreactor metagenome | biome: terrestrial; feature: non-aerated bioreactor; material: poplar woody material; isolation source: poplar biomass | place: USA | collected 2006-12 | reverse complement strand
GGTCTCGGCAGTGCCGCCCGAAACGAACCTGGCCAGCATCTGCCACGGCTTGCGGGGCTTGGGGAAGGCCACCAGGTCCAGCGGCGCCCCGGCTTCCAGCTTCAGCATCTCGCGGATCTGGGCCTGGGCCACGTCGAAGCCGCCGAGCGCGTCCACCAGCCCCAGGGCCTCGGCCTCGGCGCCGCTCCACACCCGGCCGCGCGCCAGGGATTCCAGCTTGGCGGGGTCCATCCTGCGGCCCTCGGCCGCCTTGGCGGTGAAGTCGCCGTAGATGCGGTCGAGCATGGCGTTCACCCGTTCCCACGCTTCCGGCGAGAACGGCCGGTTGGCGCTCCACATGGGGGCGTTGTCGCCGCGATGCACCTCGTCCCACGACACGCCCAGCTTGGGCCAGAAGTCCTGCAGCACCATCTTGCCGGTGAACACGCCGATGGAGCCGGTGATGGTCCCCGGCTGGGCCACCACCCGGTCGGCGCCCATGGCGACGAAATAGCCGCCCGAGGCCGCCACGTTGCCCATGGACACCACCACCGGCTTGCCGGCGGCGCGCGCCCGGCGCACCTCGTGCCAGATGGTGTCGGAGGCGACGTAGGAACCGCCGGGGCTGTCGACCCGGAACAGGATGGCCTTGACCGCCGGGTCGTCCACGGCGTCGCGCAGGGCGCCGGCCACGATGTCGGAACCGAAACCGCCTTCATCGCCGAAAGGCGTGTCCGAACCGCCGCGCTGGATGGGGCCCTCTCCGGTGATCAGGGCGACGCGGGTGCCCCTGGCCGAAGGCGCATGGGCGGCGTAATCGGCCACGTCCACCTCGTCGGGCCTGGCGCCGCCGGCCGCCGCCACCGCCCAGGCCTCGTCGCGGTAGCCCAATTTGTCCACCAGACCGGCCGAGAGCGCCTCGGCCGCCAGGAACGGCCCCTTGCCGTACAGGGCGCGGACCTTGTCGGCGGGCAGCTTGCGGCCGGCGGCCACGCCTTCCACCACTTGGTTGCTCCAGGCGTCCAGCAGGGCGTTCAGGGTCTCGGCGTTGGCCGGGGTCAGCTTCTTCTCGGTGAAGGTCTCGATGGCGGTCTTGTATTCCTTGCGCCCGGCGAATTGCGGCTCGATGCCCAGCAGGTCCAGCGTGCCGCGCAGGAACGGCGTCTCGGCCATGAAGCCGGTCAGGCCCACGTCGCCCGACGGCTGCAACCACACCTGGCCGAAGGCCGAGGCGAGGTAATAGTCCAGCGTGCCGCTGCCGAATTCGCCCATGGTCTCGGCGAACAGCACCGCCGGCTTGCCCGAGGCCTTGAAGCGCGTCACCGCGTCGCGCACTTCCTGGGCGCGGGCCATGCCCAGCCTGGCGTTGCCGATGGTGGCGAACAGCCCGACCACGCGATCGTCCCTGGCGGCGCGGTCGATGGCCTCGGTCACCTGGCGGGTGACGTAGATGTCCTTGCCGGCCAGGGCGGCGAAGGGGTTGCCCGGGGGGGCATCCCTGAACTCGTTCTCCAGGTCCAGCGCCAGCACCATGCGCTGGGGCAGCGGCGGCTCGACCCGCTCGTACAGCGCCAGGGCGCTCCACACCGCCAGCGCGGTGCCGACGATGAACAGCAGACCGATGACGGCCAGACCGCCGACGAAGAAACGGACGAAACGGCGCATGGGCAGGAACCCCTTCGGTTCGAGATGGTCCTGCCTTTGGGTGTAAGCGCCCGGGAGGGAGCGGTCAAGCCGCGTCCAGGGGAACCACCTCGGCCTGGATGCGTGATTTCTGGGTCCGCCGCGCCCGTTCCAGGTCGTAGCTCATCTGGATATCCAGCCAGAAGCGGTCGGAGGTGCCGAAATAATGGGACAGCCGCAACGCCGTATCGGCGCAGACCTTGCCCGTGCCGTCGACGATGCCGTGGACGTGGTCGAGGGGAATCCGCAGGTCGCGCGCCAGACGGGCCGCATCCACCCCGGCCGGCTTCAGGAACTCCTCACGCAGGATCTCGCCCGGATGGATGTTGGGGCGCGTATTCGGCATGACCGTCCTCCTCCCGTCTTTCCCTGTCCCGGCGGGCGGCCGTCACCATCCGCCGGGCGCCCAGAACATCGCGCAAAGAGGCCCGGCGCTCAATGCGACGGGCGCGGTAGAAGCGCATTTCCGATATATGTCCAACGGAGGAGGACGAAAGGCATTGCTGCACTGCAATGTCTTTTTGCGGGCACGCATTGACGGGCCCGGAGGGCGCGCTTATGCTCCGCCCCCTTCAAGCCTGGAAAAAACCATGCGCCGTCTGGCTTCGCTTCTGCTCGCGCTGATCGCCGTCTCCCTGCCGGTCCGGGCACAGGAGGCGCCGGGCCTCGCCGCCCAGATTCCCCTGCTGCCCCTGGCCGAAGGCGTGCAGCGCGACATCGACGACCTGGCGGTCGCCCTGTGGGGGGCCTATTACCACACCGGTGCCGAACACGCCTTCGCCCGCGCCGACCTGCGCGCCGGCCGCTTCGACCTGAACGGCGACGGCCAGGCCGAACTGGTTCTCATGGTGGTGGCGCCGGGCTGGGAGGCCGACCAGGGCCATTCCTACGTGGTGGCCCGCTGGGCCGACAGGCGCTGGATGCCGGTGGGCTGGGGATGGAGCGCCGAGGACAGCCTGTTCGCCACCACGGAGGTGAAGGACGGCTGGCGCACCCTGATGAGCAATTCCCAGATCCTGCGCTGGAACGGGCGCGAGTACCAGATCACCGAGCGGGACGAGTAGCCGCCCTCAGCCGCATTGCGCCCGGTGGCGCAGCAGGTGGTCGGCCAGGGTGACCGCCATCATGGCCTCGGCCACCGGCACGGCGCGGATGGCGACGCAGGGGTCGTGGCGGCCCTTGGTGACGACGTCGATCTCGTGGCCGGCGCGGTCGATGCTCTTCTTCGGCGCCAGGATCGAGCTGGTGGGCTTGACCGCCAAGCGCAGGATGACGTCCTGGCCGGTGGAGATGCCGCCCAATATGCCGCCGGCATTGTTGGACAGGAAGGCCGCCCGCCCGTCGTTGCCCATGCGCATCTCGTCGGCATTGTCCTCGCCCGACAATTGGGCGGCGAGGAAGCCGGCGCCGATCTCGACGCCCTTGACGGCGTTGATGCTCATCATCGCCTTGGCCAGATCGGCGTCGAGCTTGTCGTAGACCGGGGCGCCCAGGCCCACCGGCACGCCGGACGCCACCACCTCGACCACGCCGCCGGTGGAGGACCCGGCCTTGCGCACCCCGTCGAGGAAGCCCTCCCAGCCCTTGGCGGTCTCGGCATCGGGGCACCAGAACGGGTTCTCGGTCCGCTGCTCCCAGTCCCAGCGGGTGGGATCGACGGCGTGCGGCCCCATCTGCACCAGGGCGCCGCGAATGGTCACGCCGCCCGGCACCAGATGGTCCAGGACGACGCGGGCCACCGCGCCGGCCGCCACCCGCATGGCGGTCTCGCGCGCGCTGGAGCGCCCGCCGCCGCGATAGTCGCGCAGGCCGTATTTCTGCTCGTACACCCAGTCGGCGTGGCCGGGACGGTAGGTGTCCTTGATCTCGCCGTAATCCTTGGAACGCTGGTCGGTGTTCTCGATCAGCAGGCCGATGGGGGTGCCGGTGGTCACGCCCTCGAACACGCCGGACAGGATCTTCACCTCGTCGGCCTCGCGCCGCTGGGTGGTGAAGCGGTTCTGGCCGGGCTTGCGGGCGTCCAGCCAGGGCTGGACGTCCGCTTCCGACAGGGGCAGCCGGGGCGGCACGCCGTCGATCACGCAGCCGATGGCGGGGCCATGGCTCTCGCCGAAGGTGGTGAAACGGAAGGTGTGGCCGAACCCGTTACCCGACACTGGCGTTCACCTAGTCCTTGGCCACCGAGATGTCGGGGGCGTCCACCGCCTTCATGCCGACGACGTGGTAGCCGCTGTCCACGTGGTGGCACTCGCCGGTCACGCCCGAGGACAGGTCCGACAGCAGGTACAGGCCCGAGCCGCCGACATCGTCCAGGGTGACGTTGCGCTTCAGCGGGCTGTTGTACTCGTTCCACTTGAGGATGTAGCGGAAATCGCCGATACCGGAGGCGGCCAGGGTCTTCATCGGACCGGCCGACAGCGAGTTGACGCGGATGTTCTGGCGGCCCAGATCGACGGCGAGATAGCGCACGCTGGCTTCCAGCGCCGCCTTGGCCACGCCCATGACGTTGTAGTGCGGCATCACCCGCTCGGCGCCGTAATAGGTCAGCGTCAGCAGCGAGCCGCCCCCGGTCATCAGGTCGGCGGCGCGGCGCGCCACCGAGGTGAACGAGAAGACCGAGATGTGCATGGTCTTGAGGAAATTGTCGAGCGTGGTGTCGGCGTAGCGGCCGCGCAACTGCTCCTTGTCGGAGTACCCGATGGCATGGACCAGGAAATCCAGCTTGCCCCATTTTTCCTTCAGGGCCTCGAACACCGCGTCGATGGAGGCCTCGTCGCCGACGTCGCAGGGCAGCACGATGTCGGAGCCGGCCTCGGCGGCCAGGGGGCGGACCCGCTTCTCCAGCGCCTCGCCCTGATAGGTGAAGGCAAGCTCGGCGCCCTGGGCGCACGCGGCCTTGGCGATGCCCCAGGCGATGGAGCGGTCGTTGGCGACGCCCATCACGAGGCCTTTCTTGCCGGCCATCAGGGGAGTGGGAGCGGTCATGCGATCCTCTTTGCGTAATGCTGTGGTAAAACCTTTCAAGGCGGCCGGCATCCTACACGAAAGAAAACGGGGGGCATAGATGCAGAGACAAAAGGCTGAAAGCCCCGGCCGCGACGGCCGGGCCGTGCGCGCCCGAGCCCGCAGGTTCGCGGCCTTCGCCCGCTACGTCGCCGCCCGCTACAAGAAGGACGGCGCCTCGCGCATGGCGGCCTCGCTCAGCTACACCTCGCTGCTGTCGCTGGTGCCGCTGCTGGCCATCGCCCTGGCCATGCTGGCGGCCTTCCCGGTGTTCGATTCCATCCGACAGGACCTGATGACGCTGGCCTTCGACAATTTCGTCCCGGCCGTGGGCAGCGTGGTCCAGGCCCAGGTGGACCGCTTCATCGGCAATGCCGGCAAGCTGACCGCCGCCGGCATCGTCGGGCTGGTGTTCACCGCCGTCATGCTGCTGGTCACCATCGAGGGGTCGTTCAACATGGTGTTCCGCGTGGCCCGCGAGCGTTCGCCGCTGTCCAAGCTGCTGGTCTACTGGACGGTGCTGACCCTGGGGCCGCTGCTGATCGGCACCGCGCTGTCCTTGCAGGGCTACGTGGCGGCGGCGCGCCAGTGGCAACTGGCCGACGCCCTTACCCCCATCCTGATGCTGCCGCTGCCTTTCCTGCTGACCGTGGTGGCCTTCACCGGCCTGTTCGCCACCATCCCCAACCGCCGCGTCCGGCTCAAGGACGCCCTGGCCGGGGCGGTGGTGGCGGCCATCCTGTTCGCCGGCCTGCGCTGGGGCTTCGGCATCTACGTCACCTCGTCCAAGGCCTATGCCAGCCTGTACGGCGCGGTGGCGGCGGTTCCCATCTTCCTGTTCTGGATGTTCCTGTCCTGGGCGGTGGTGCTGGTCGGCGCCGAGGTCACCGCCGCCCTGCCCGAATGGCGCGCCGGCTATCACGAGGCCGCGCGCAAGGCCCAGGGCGCAAGGCGCCTGACCCTGGCGCTGGATATCCTGGCGCTGCTGCTCAAGGCGCTGGGCGACAACACCAAGGGCCTGTCGCGGCGCGACCTGCTGGCGGCCACGGCGGTGTCCGAGCGCGAGTTGACCCCGGCACTACGCAGCCTTGCCGCCGCCGGCTTCGCCGCGCCGCTGGTGGGCGGACGCTTCATCGTCAGCCGCGACATGGAAAACGCCACCCTGGACGACCTGGTCGCCGCCCTGGACCTGGACCTGACGCTGGACGACGCGGTGGCGAACGGCTCGCCGTGGCGGGCCAAAGTGGACGGGCTGATCGAGACTGCACGGGCCGCGCACAAGGAAATCCTGTCGGTTTCCTTGAAATCCCTCTTAACATGATTGAAAACTAATGTGAATTGAGGATCCCTCGTCCGCCCATGAGTCCCCACCGCCGCATTGCTGGGCGCGGGCGGCTTCCGGCTGGCGCGGGACGGCGGTGGAGGCGGTCTACGCCACCAGCGTGGTCGAGCCGGAGAACCGGACCCGCATCACCCCGGTGGTGCCGGGACGGCTGGCGGAAATCCTGGTCGAGGAGGGCGACGCCGTGCGCCGCAGCCAGCCCCTGGCCCGCATGGCCCGCCGGCGCGTTCACCTGGTGGATGGACAGATCGTGGAGTAGCGGCCATGCGTAGCGGCGAGCACGTCACCCTCGGCCCGTTGCGGCCGTCGGACGGCCCCTCCGTGTTCGCCTGGCTGAACGATCCGGCCATCGCCGAGAGCAACGGCACTTGGCGCCCCACCGACGGCATGGACTTCACCCAGTGGTTCAACGCCCTGGGCCGGGACGCGTCGCGCGTCACCTTCGCCATCCGCCCGGCGGACGAGGCGCGGCTGGCCGGCTATCTCTCCATCCTCGCCATCCATCCGGTGTTCCGCACCGCCGAGATGGGCGTCACCATCGGCGACCCCAAGGATCGCGGCCGGGGCTGGGGGCGCGACGCCATGCGGCTGGGGATGGCGTATTGCTGGACCGCCCTGAACCTGGAGCGGATATCCCTGAAGATCTACGGCGACAACCCGGCGGCGCTGCGCTGCTATCAGGGCGCCGGCTTCCAGGTGGAGGGCGTGCTGCGCCGCGCCGCCTTCCTCAACGGCCGCCGCCTGGACGTCACGGTGATGGGCGCGTTGAGGCCATAGAGACCGCTCCTCGGCTTTCAGGCGAAATGGACTGCCGAACAATCAACGGACAGAAATACGCACACCTTTATGAGAATAATTTCTCATTGTTGTCGCCCGATCACTGAATTAAAACCTTATTGACAACTTAAGATTATAAATTAACGATACTCAAATCCGTTTAGATGGAATGAAATCCGAGGAGGGAATAAGAATGCATGTATTCATTCGGTCGATTCTCATTGCCGCCACCCTGGCCGCAATACCCGCGGCAGCCATGGCTTCGGAAAAGTTCGTCCTCCCCAGCCTAGGCAACGCCAGGACGGTGGTGAATCCCGGCCTGTGGTTCACGCTGAAGAACGAGTGTTCCGGGGCGGCCTACGCCACCGTGGGCGACTACGTCTGCCTGTTGCAGATCGACAGCGCCACTTACCTGACCAAGCTCCACGAGGGCGACGTGCCGGCCGGCTACAGCGAACAGTTCAACATCTGCGCCAACAGCGCGGGCGGCGATGGCCTGCTTGGCTTCATCCCGCTGGGAGGGAACGCGCAACAGGCTGTGCAGGTGTCCGTCAAGCCCAACAGCACCGTCGCCATTCCCGGGCAGTTCTGCAAGTAAACGCCGCGAGAGGTGCACCGCGCCCGACGGTGCACCTCGCCATCCTCAGATGTCGGACCGCAAGGTCAGTGAGCAGGATCGCGCCGATCCAGCACCGTCAATTGACGGCGTCTTCGTAAGCACACTTTTTGACAAAACACCCGGAATCACAGGAGGGCTTTATGTCGCGACCTAACAGAAGGCGGCCCGGCGGTTGGTTGACAACCGACCATGAGAGCATCCGCAAATGGGTTCTCAAGCTGAAGGCCAAGGCGGCCGGTACAGATCCGGCTGACTATGTTGCGCCCATTCAGGCACTGCAGAACATGGTGGCAAACAATCCGATCCTGACCGCCAGCACTCAAGCCATGTTCGTTGAAGCCTTGGCCTATTCCAAGGAAGATCCCACCAAGGCGCCCGCTGTGACCAGTTGGGATGAATTTCTGAGCCTGTTGAATGTCGTCATGACGACCGCGCCGGAATTCATCGTCGACGGGAAAAACGACGAAGCGCAAGGCCTGGTCGGTTTTCCGATCAACGCCTTGCTCGATTGGCCCATGGGCACAGCGGCCGGGTTCCTTACATTCTACGACACCAACTTCAACGCCTCCCTGAAGTCGGTGCTGGATTACTGGGGGAGTTTCCTGTGCACCGAGCCGTCACGCTATGTGCTGGCGGAGGGGGATGCGTCCAGCGATCCGCGGTCCATCGCTTGGCTGAGTAAGCCGGCGAAAACGCAGATGGTCGCCGTTGCGCAGCAACCCTTCCTCAATCCGCCGCCCGGGCAGACCTTCGAGGACATCTTCGCCGTCCCGAACCCCGATGATCCCACCTATCTCGGTTTTGTTTCCTGGGACGACTTCTTCACCCGGCAGTTCAATGACGGACAGCGTCCTGTCGGTGACGCGGTGATCGTCAATGCCTGTGAATCGGCGCCGCTGCAATATGAGACCGGGGTCGCGCTGTCGGCCAATATCTGGCTGAAGGGGCAACCCTACTCTCTGAACGACATGCTGAACAACGATCCACTCGCGCCGCAATTCGCGGGCGGCACAGTGTATCAGGCGTTCTTGAGCGCACTGAGCTATCATCGTTGGCACAGCCCCGTGGACGGGGTGATCGAAAAGGCCTATGTGGTCGATGGCAGTTATTACCTGGAAAGCCCGTCGGAAGGCATATACAGCGCCGATCCGGATCCGTCGGCGCCGAACGCATCGCAGCCCTTCATCACCTCGGTAGCGACACGCGCCGTGATTTTCATCCGCGCCAACGATCCGGCCATCGGTTTGATCGCCATGGTTCCGGTTGGAATGGCCGAGGTGTCCAGTTGCGAGATCGACGTGGTGCCGGGTCAAAGCGTCAGCAGGGGCGACCCGATCGGCATGTTCCATTTCGGTGGTTCCACCCATTGTCTGGTGTTCCAGCCGGGAGTGAAACTGGAATTTCAGGTGTCGGTCACCAATACGCCAAATCTGGATGCCACCAATGTGGCGGTGAAGTCCAACCTTGCGACCCTGAAATCAAGTTGAACGACGCGAGATGGCCATGCCCGCGCGGCTAGAGTTTGTCTGCTTCAGGCTGGATCGGGTTTTTCGTCTCGTCACCCTCGGGCTTGACCCACGGCTGTCCGGTTTACCGATCCAGGCTGTTTCCACCCCTCCGCCGTCATGCCCGCGCTTGACGCGGGCATCCACGGGGTGCCACCTAACCCATTGTTTCAAAACACCTTCATGCGGCGCCTCGTGGATCGCCGGGTCGTGAAGTTTACCGCCGGGCTGGCCATGACGACAAGGCAGGGCGATTCCGTCGAACACTTCATCAATGTCCAGGATAGCGTCGTCCATAAAGGTGGAACGCCATTTTTGAAGGTGCCGAGCGGAATTTTCATGCGGGCACGGACCACCTCGGCAGCGTCGCCCGTTTCACGCATCTGGCGCTGAAATTCAGCGACGGTATCGCTTTGAACGTACAGGTCGGCGTTACCTTCACACTCGTCGTTCAGGAGAATGCAGCGCATGACCCTGCAAGCATGGGCACTCTCATGGTTCCCCGCGTCCGCATATTCCTGGTCCTCATCTTCATGGTCCTGGCCATTTCGCCGACATACGCCGCCGAGCAGAAAGCCGCCGATCTTCTCGCGGCGTTCAAAGGCACCAGGACCATATCGGCCGATACCGCGACCAGCACCTGCATCGGCAAACCGGAAACACCGCTTTGCGCGGCCGAGACCTTTTCGCCTGCATGCTTCGAAACGCCCCATCCTTGTGCCAAGCCGTGGGCGTGTCGCCATTTGGCCCGGATAAGGCCGTCAAGGAACGCTATGAATTCAAATCCGCTCGTATCCTAACCGCCAAGAACGTTGAGGCTGCGAAAAGTGCGGAGTGGGCTCGTCCCGGCAATGTGGACATGCATTTCCTCGCCAGTTCGTGCTTCGCCGACGGCACGTGCAGTGCATACCAGCGCTATGCCGTGGTGTTGGCCCCGGGACCGGATGGCACGTGGACCGTTGTATCGTGGAGTTCCGGGGCGGAGGGTGAGGATTACGCCGATTGAGGGAGGGGACTGAGCCCCCCCAATTTGCTTTAACGTCCACGCCGCTGGGGCCGGATCTCCGGTTCGGGGTCGATCATTCGACCTCGCCGATCGCGAATTTCCACGTGGACGTGGTTTTGCATACGCCCGGTTCGGTCCTGCCGGGCGCGATCCTGGACCGTTCCAACGCGGGCTCCCTCGTTGATCCGTTGACCGGCCTGGATCGCTTGGCCGTCCTGGCCTTGCGGTTCCACATAACGCATGGTGTAAAGGCGCCCGTCATCATCGCGGATATGAACGGCCCGGTACTCCCCGCCATAGGCGTTCGGACTCGGTATGCGGGACCAATGGCTCGATCCTGCCATTCACCGGACTGACAACCTCCGTACCGGGGGCGGCCTGAATATCAACACCCTGATGTTGGCGGCGACCGCCCTCTCGTCTGGCACCGAACTCGCCGCCACCAGCGCCATCGTTACGGAGCACTGGATTGGCGACCGGTGACCGCACCGCTGGCGCAGCCTGGCCACCGCCTGGCTGCGGCGCATTCTGAGCAGGTTGTGGCGCTTGAGCAGGACTAGGAGCAGCGTCCTGGCCGGCAGGAACGCTGACGTGGACATCGTCACGCGATGCCGTCTCCACGCCGACCAGATGATCACAGCGATGAACATGCCCGCGCCGATCGACAGCATGAGGACGGCGGTCTCTATCTCAAACTGGAGGGAATTTCGGGAAGCAGGTCAAACAGCACCACCTGATCCACACCAAGTGCCGCCAAAATCCGCCTGCGCCCGACTCGTAGAAAAAACAACCCCTTCTCGCGTCTCTTTGATCGCGCCTTTGACCGCGCCGACCAGCGGAGCGAAGTAGCGCCGAAACCCACGCCGAAAATTAAGGGCCGAACGGAACTCGTTCCAGAAACCAAACATCATCTCCCTCCTTATCTGTCACCATCTGATCTGCGATCTCGTCAAAAGCGTGTCGAGGAATGCAAGAAATCTTGGATCAACCAAGCCGCCGCCTTTCGCTGGGACGCTGCCAGGGCACCTTCTCCAAGAGAGCCACATCGATGTCGGCACCTATCGGCATCAGCTTCTGCGCGGCCCAGACCAGCAACTTCCACGTCTCCCCAGTCAGCCCTTCGCTGAGCGAGTGGAGTTTCTTAACCAGCTCCCTCGACCCGAAATTGCCCCCGACACCAAGTGCTCCCGCCAAGTCGGAAAGAAAGGTCGCGTACTCGCTGTCGAGCTTCCATCGCGGCACAAGCAACGGCTCGAACCTGTTGCCCAGTTGCTGATCGGTCTGGATGGCACGCACGGCCTCGATGGTTCCGATCAGGGCGATCGGCAGTTCGAGTTCGTTGCTCAGGTGCTTGAGCGTGTTGAGATAGATGCTGCGCTTGTCCACCGGACTCGCCAGACCCTTGTGGAGGCGCTGGTGGTAGACTTTCACCACCCAGGTGGCGAACCATCTCTCAAACTCACGGAAGGTCATCACGGCGCCCTTCTCCGGCCGTGCCTCCTTAAGCTCCTGGACGTTGGAGAAGGTGGTGCCTGGCAGAGCATGAATCACCTTGTAGCGCTCCTTGAGATAAGCGAGGACGCGATCGAAGTTTTCCTTCCCAAGCCCACCCCCGTGCATCGTCATCTTCAAACCGGCAAGCCGACGGTCGGCATCGAAGACAAGCAGCACGCTTTGCAGGTCGGATATCCCCAAGCCATAGCCGTCCAAGACGTACATCGGCCCCGACGTGTAAGCGTTGATGCCGGTCTCCCGGAAAGGCGGATTCCCCAGCACCTGCCAGACCTCTTCCAGTGGTGCCCCGAGCGCAACGCCAAGCGGCTTGGGTTCCTCGGCAAAGGCCGGAGATACGACGACCGCCATGAGAATGAACACCAGCTTCAGCAGTTTCATCTTCGCCCCTGAGCTTCTGAAATCCGTTTTGCGTCGGCCACTGCGGCGCATCGCAAGGCCAACAACTTAAGATATATCTTATGGTGTTCATAGCGGCAACGCCCGCGTCATGCCCTCATGGACATTCGCGAGCAGTTCGGTCGCATCCTGCGGGAAATGCGCACAGCCAAGGACCTCACCCAGGAGGAACTGGCCTTTCGCGCGGGAATGAGTGTGCCCTATCTGAGTGACATCGAACGGGGAAAATCTGCACCCTCGCTGTCGATGCTCGCTGATCTCGCGCTGGCGTTGGAAACGCATCCTTCCGAGTTGCTCAAAGGATTGAGCCTGGAGAGCGGTCCTGCCGGTCGGAAACGGTCGAAGAACGTTTAAGCGGAGGGCTTCCCCGTTCGCCGCAGGCGAGCTTCACTCCAAAGAACCCGAAACGGCAAAATGGCTTGGAGCCAACCCCACGACAACCTTATTACCGCATTGATATTCAGGTCGTCAGCGCCAGCGACAGGATGGGCCGGAAGTGAGCCTTAAGTGGTGGCATCGTTCCTGAGCACGCCCGCCAAAACCCCACCATAGGCACCAATGTGTGCCTCGAATCCAGCCACGGCCGAAAAGCCTCTGAATCAAAGGCTTACGCCCGCCGTGTGCTCAAACCACCTGCGGAATTGCTCACGTACCCTGCGGATTGCTCATTTACCCTTCGGTCCGACATCACGTTCGGAATTGCTCACTTACCCTGCGGATTGCTCATTTACCCTTCGGTCCGACATCAGATGTCACTTTTCACAGTCACTGAGAAATAAGCCGCCCTGAGTGCGCAAATGTGCACCCAGAAGGCCCACGCTTTTTCACAGTAACTGCGATAGAGTGACGATCATGTCAAACTCTGTGAGACAAAATTCCAAGGACCAAGCGCCCAAGCGGCAGATTCGCCCAAGCCACCGCAGTATAACGGGAACGGTCCCCAGCTCGAAGGCGGTTGGGCCGCTGCACTTCGAAAGCAGTTTGGAACGGGATCTGCTAATCTGCCTCGACAACTGGTGGACCACGGTGGAGATCGAGACCCAGCCCGTGACCATTGAGTACGAGGCTGAGGGCAAACTGCGTCGGTACACCCCAGATGTTCGAGCGAGATTCTGGACTGGCACCGCCAGTCCCTGCCAGCACCATCACTGCCTTTTCGAAGTCAAATACCGACAAGACCTGCGAGACAACTGGTCGGAGCTTCGGCCAAAATTCCAGGCAGCGAGGGAGTGGGCGCATCGTGAAGGCATGAGGTTCGAAGTGATCACGGAGCGAAGCATCCGTACACCGTTCCTGGAGAACGCACGCCTGCTGTCCCAGGTACGCGACCTTGGCACCGCCAAAAACCTCGGCATAATGGAGCAGATTGAGCGCCAAGTGGGGTTTGGTCCCGGCATGTCGATCGGAACGCTCATAGCCAAGCTGCCCTACCCGGCCCCTGAATGCCGGCGACATATCCTGCACTGGGTAGCGACACGCTGGTTGCTGACGGACCTCTTGGTCCCGATCAACGATGCCTCTGTGGTGCGCCACGTCTTGGCCGAGGCAATGAGCGACGATGACTGACATCAGCTACAAAGTCGGGTCGACGCTTTATGCCGGGCGAGACAAGGTCATCATTCAGGCCGCCTTGAGCTTTTACGACGTCCTTGTTCGCCGCGCTCACGACGGCGCTATGCTGACGTTCAAGACTTCCGACCTCAGTTCGCGTCCGGCTGATGAAGCGCCACCTAATTACACCGGCTTGGAAGGCGTTTCCCCCGAAAAGGAAGCAATCGCGAGGCAAAGGCTGGAAGCTCTGCGCCCCATTATCGACAGCCCGCGACCGACGAGAGAAATGTACCGGGATGCGGCTGCTAAGTTGGAGATTTCCAGAGCAACCGTTTACCGCTTGCTCCGCAAATATGCCGAAAATCCTCGTCTCAGCGCACTACTCCCAACCGCATCGGATGGCGGCAGGGGTCGCCGCAGAATCGCCGAGGCGTCGCTTGCAATAGCCACCGCGACCATCCGCGAGCATTACCTAAAGCGGCGGAACCGTAGCGTTACGGACAGTTATGGCGAATACGAAGCTCGCTGCGAGCGTGCGAGCGTGTCGCCCTGCCACTACAGTACATTTCGTCGGATGGTTCTGGCGCTTGACGAGCAGGAAGTCATGGCCCTGCGTGAAGGAAAGCGTAAGGCCCGTACAAAGTTCTCCGCAGCCACGAAGCATTTCCCCGGCGCAGATCGTCCCTTGGCCGTGGTGCAGATGGACCACACGGTCCTCGACGTGTTCGTAGTAGACGACGTTGATCGGATTGCGATCGCGCGCCCCTGGCTCACCATCGCCATTGACGTCTATAGCCGAATGGTCACCGGCTTCTACCTGTCGCTTGACCCGGTTGGGACGCTCAGCGCTGGCCTGTGCCTGTATCGCAGCATGGTGGCCAAGGAAGACTGGCTTGCGGAGCTTGGTGTGCCGGGAGAATGGCCCATCCGGGGTAAGCCGGCCATGCTCCATTTCGACAACGCCAAAGAGTTCCGGGGCAAGGTCGTCCGGCTGGCCTGTGATGAATTGACCATCCTCCACCAGTTCCGTCCCGTTAAGCGCCCAGCCTATGGCGGCACGGTCGAACGCCTTATGGGAACCATCTCAAAGGAGATGCGCATTCTTCCCGGAGCGTCGCCGCTGGATGTGCGCCGCATGGAGGACTTCGATCCGCGAAAACACGCGGCATTCACCCTCAAGGAGCTGGAGGCGTACCTCGCCGATTTCATCTGCAACAAATACCATCAGCGTCACCATGAGGGCATCGGCTGCTCCCCACTGGAGAAGGCAAAAGAGGGATTTCTTGGGGCACAGGGGATCGGCATCCCCGATGACATTGACAACAAACGGATACTCAAGCTCCTGCTGATGCCCATGGAGGAGCGAACGATCCAGCGATACGGCATCAAGATCGAACACGTACACTACTGGTCACCGGCCCTTCATCGTTTCTTCACACCCGACGCCCGCAAGCGCAAGAAATACAAGGTTCGCTTCGATCCACGCGACATCAGCGAAGTGCATGTGTGGATCGACCAACTCGGCGACTATCTGAGTGTGGGCTATGCCGACCCGACGCGCCCCCGGATGAGCCTCTGGGATCTTAAGGCCGCAGTCAGTGCCGCTCCTCGGCACGACGGCGAAATCCATGAGCAGGACGTCTTTGAAACCTACGAGCGGCTCCGCCGGCGCGAGGAGGAAGCCGTGGCCAAGACGAAGAGCGCCAGCAAAGCCCGGAAAGCTCGCACTAACATCCAAAGGCGGCGCGCCCATCAGCAGGTGAGCATGGCGGAAATGGCTGTTTCCAGCCCCCAAGCCACCTCTGTGGCTCCCGCGCCGCCCTCCCTGCCGGATGATGATGTCGTGATGCCCTTCCCTGATCGACGGACGCGATGACAATGGGGTTGGACCATCTTGACCCGCCGGCAGTTGCCTGGCTTGAACTCCCCGCTGAACGTCGGATCGCAACTGCATTCGAACAGATGTGGCTCGGCTATCCAAAGGCCTGGGAGGTTCACGACCGCCTTGAGGACCTGCTTGCCATGCCGCAACTCCCCAGGGCGCGGTGCCTATTGATTTGGGGGACGACCAACAACGGCAAGACAATGCTGGTCAAAGAATTCGTTCGCCGGCATCCCCCAGCCATGACGCCCGAGAACGATGGCGTCATCATGCCCGTCCTCAACATCGAGGCCCCCGCGAAAGCCGATGAACGACGGTTCTGGGGAAACATCCTCGCCGCCCTCGGCGCGATCTTTCGCCCCAGCGCCCCGATTGCCACGCTGGAACAGCAAGCGCTCCAGCTCCTGCGCGACTGTCATGTACGAATGCTGATGATCGACGAGATCCACAACATTTTGACCGGCAGACGAGACGCGCAACATCACTTTCTGGTCACCATCAAGGACCTATCCAACAAACTGGATATGAGCCTGGTAGCCATCGGCACCGAGCAGGCGCGCGCGGCATTGATGAGCGATCCTCAGCTCCGCACACGCTTCCGCACGTTGCACCTGCCGAAGTGGAACATGGATAACGAGTTCCGCTCTCTTCTCGCCAGCTTCGAGCGAATGATCCCGCTCCCGGAACCCTCGCGCCTTTCCTCGACGGCTATGGCCAGCCTGATTTACAGCAAGTCATCCGGCCTGCTCGGTGAGGTGGCAGATCTTCTGTACCAGACTGCCCAATACGCCACGGCTCACGGCCACGAATGCATCACTGTGGAAACGATACAGGCGGTTGGCTTCCAGACGCTGAGTGAGCGAGACCGCTGCTTCAGCGATTATTGAAAGCCACACACGCACAGACAGCGCAATAGCCCGTGGCCACAACGAAGAATAAGGACAAGTCGGCACGCCGATGGTAGCTTTCAGGGGCAACAACAGACGCTAATGGAATGCCCCCGCCGCTTGCCGACCCATCTACGCTGCCGGAACTCTCTACCGAGGACGCAGATAAGCTGAAGAAGCTGGTCCAGGATGCAATTGGACCGGGCTTGGTGCTCATCGTTGGGTCGGGCCTTTCCGTAGCCGAAGGGGTGTCCGGTATGACGGCGCTCTCGGCTCGCTTGCTTGCCGCCGTTCCGAGCCAATTGCCGAAGGGGCAAGAAGCCGCTTGGAAGTCGATAGCAATAGGGTTGGCCGCAGGGCGAGGGCTTGAGGAGGTACTGCTAGCACACCCGCCGACGCCGCAAATCGAAAAGCTGATCGTCGACGAAACTGCCGGACTGGTGCGAACCGACGAGGCCACCGTGCTTCGGCAAGTTGTGGCTGGGGCGCGCACCCTTAGGCTTACCCGTCTGCTACGCCAGTTTCCAAGGTCGTCGGATCCCATCGACATTGTTACGCCCAATTACGATCGCCTCATCGAGTTTGCGGCAGAGGATGCGGAACTAGGTGTCGATGCAATGTTCTTGGGTGGCTCCCTGGGCCGTTATGACGAGCAGGCCTGTGGATTGAGCTTTCTGGAACGGCTTCAGCCCACGCCACGTAAAGGGTTGCGCAAGGTGATGGCCCCTCGGATCCGGCTCTGCAAGCCGCACGGCAGCCTGGACTGGTGCATGCGCGGCAACAAGCCGACCCGGATCTCACCCGAATTCATCGACACGCCGCTGATCATCACTCCGGGCCTCAACAAATACCGGCACGGCTACTCTGTGCCATTTGACCGCCACCGCGAGCGGGCGAATACCTGCATCGACAACGCCACCCGTTTCCTGGTGATCGGCTACGGCTTCAACGACGACCACCTGGAAACCCACCTCTCGCCCGCCATTCGGGCTGGGCGACCGACCATGATCGTCACGCACACGCTTTCGCCCACGGCACGGCAGCTCGCAGGCACTTGCGAGGCCGTGGTGGGCCTTGAACATGCCGCCGGCAGCAAGGGAACCGGCACGGCGGTTTGGCGAAAGAGTGGCGGAAATTTCATCCCGGGCGCACAGCTTTGGAATCTCGGGGATCTGGTGAAGGAGGTTTTCGGTGGCTGAGAATATCTTCGACTTCGGCAAGGATGAACTGCTGGGAGTGGTGGCCGCAGTCGACACCAGCCACGTAGTCGTGGACGTGAACAACGCAACGCTGCTGACCCGCGTGGGGATTGGCGGGTTGGTCGCCATCCAGGGCACCACGGAAAACGATCGCCTGATCGCCGTGATCGAACGTGTCACGCGCTCGGTCGGCGAGGGCTACCCCGTCATCGAAGAGGATCCCACCGAGAACGACCTAGCTTTGGCGGACAAACCGATCGATCGCGTGAGATGTGCACTGATCGGCACCTTCTATGCCCGCCGGGGAAGCCGCGATAACGTTTTCAAGCGAGGGGCCGATTCATTTCCCCAGATCGATCGCACCTGCCATTTCATTGATGGTGGCAATCTTCAGCGCCTGATGGGCCTTCTCGGCCAGGATCTGGACGAAAAGGAACGGCTGATCCTGGGCAGCTTTCTGAACGATCCCACGGCACAGGCTGTCGCCAGTGGCGACCGCCTGTTTCAGCGCCATGCAGCCATCCTCGGCAGCACAGGTTCGGGCAAGAGCTGGGCAGTCGCGCTTCTGCTGGAACGTGCGTCAAAGCTCAAGCACTCCAACATCATCGTTTTCGACCTCCACGGCGAGTACACGCCTCTGGGCGACCCGCAAAACGGTTTCGCCCGCCGCTTCCGGATTGCCGGTCCCGGAGATCTGGAAAAGCCGTCCGACGAGACGCTGTTTCTGCCCTACTGGCTGCTCAACCGCGACCAGATGCTCGCCATGCTTCTCGACCGCAGCGATCAGAACGCCCCCAACCAAGCCTCGCGGTTCACCCATCATGTCCGCCAACTGAAGCTGGCCAAATTGACAGAGGAGAAACAGGTCGAGGTTGCGAAGACCTTCACCGTAGATTCGCCTGTTCCGTACAGCATCAAACGCCTTATGAAAGAGTTAAAAGAGGATAATGAGCGGCCAGGAATAGGAGCCAGGGGGCAGGACGTCAGAGGAGAATGGCAGGACAAGCTCACCCGCTTCATCTCACGCCTTGAGGTCAAACTCGATGATCGCCGTTATGGTTTCATGTTCCAGCCGCCCGCTGAAACCGAAAAGTATGACTGGCTAGCCTCGCGAATCGCCGACCTGCTGTGCGCCGATGACAATCGGCCTGGCATCAAGATCGTCGACTTTTCGGAAGTCCCGGCCGATGTCCTTCCGGTGGTAACGGGCGTTTTTGCCAAGCTGCTCTACGATGTCCAGTTCTGGATGGCCCCCGACAAACGCACGCCGGTGTGCATCTTTTGTGATGAAGCACACCTCTACCTTCCCACCCGTGACGACGCGGACGCGGTGCAGAAGGCCGCACTGGGGTCGTTTGAACGTATCGCCAAGGAAGGTCGCAAGTACGGCTTCTCACTGATCGTGGTTAGCCAGCGCCCCGCCGACGTAAGCAAAACCATCCTGAGCCAGTGCAACAACTTCTTAGTGCTGCGCCTGACTAACGAGAGCGATCAGAGCGTCGTCCGCCGTCTGATGCCCGACGCGCTGGCCGGCATGGTAGACGTCCTACCCCTGCTCGATACCGGTGAGGCCCTGCTACTAGGCGACGCCATCCTGCTGCCCTCGCGCCTGCGGCTGGATATTCCTACCGTCCAGCCGACCAGCGGTACTCGTGATTTTTGGCGCGAATGGCGCGACCGCGAGCCAGATGCAGCCGCCATTACCGCCGCAGTGGAGGCGTTGCGGCGACAAACCCGACTCGCCTAGCTCACCATGGACTTCGTCCCTCGCCGCCTCAGGCAGATATCTCCGCACTCCGAAAAACCTGTTGAAGGCCCTTTCAGCATAATCGAGGAGTGTCCGGTCATCGTCGTCCTCGGCGAACCAGGCATGGGCAAGTCCACCTTCTTTCATGAGGAAGCCGAGTGGGATTCCAGAGCGGATGCAAGCGATCGAAACCTGCTGCCCTCGCTGGAGGATCCTTAGACACGGGAACTGCTCATAGATGCTATCGAGCCATGGGGGGGGATTGGCCGCAGACGCGCTGTGAACTGTTTGAAACCGCGCTGGAGACTTTGCTTTCCGAGTCAGACAGAACCACCTTACGCGAAATTCCATAGCAGACAAAACGCCTTACGGGTGATAGAGAATAGGTGGGCGCCTGAACCAAACATGAAACGGTGTAAGAGCGGACTACCAGGATGCCATTTACTACTCCAGGCGGCTCCGATGCGCCCCCCAATCGCGTGTCAGACCATTGTCCAGGGCGGGGAGACGTCATGAGTGAGTCATTCAATCGCCGCGAGCTAGTTCTGTCCCAATTTGACCCAGAAATAGCAAGTGCGGCCATTGAATTCGGAAAATCAATTTCCGATATCAATGCTGATATACTTGTATTTATGGCGCGCAAGTCATATTGCCTCTACGATGTGCTTGTCTCGATGGGAATTGCTCCAGCTAGAAGCTGCATCGTGACAGACCGCATTCTCGACATGGATCTGACGCCGTTGGCGGGAAAGAGCGTGTGCTTGATTGATGACTCCCTCATCCTGGGAACCACTCTCGCTCGCGCAAAGAAGGTATTGGAAGATGAATGCGGAGCCACTGTAGCGACTAAGGTTTTTGCAATAGATCGCGATTGGTGGTGCCAAGATCTGATATCTCCAGACCACCATCATCTTATCCTCGACGATAAGATGATGAGAACATTTTGTGCAGCCGAGGCGCGAGCATTATCAATAGCACCAAGACCATACATCGTCGACTTTCCAATTTCGCAACAAATTTGCGTAAGCACAGAAGATTTCGGCTTACTCCTAGGGTCTCCATGCTGGAGCGCATTCGACATCAGCACGGAATTTCAGCGTAGAAATGGCATCTCTATTGTCACCCTCTTCGCGGGGGAGGAGATTCTTCGTGGGATTTTCGGAAGCGAGGCGGGCGCAATAATTGATTTGTTGAAAGTCCGCATCTTCGCGGCTGAAGACCAAGGCCAGATGCTGCTTCAATTCGTGCCGATCGTTACCACTAGAGCGCTTTCCTTTTCTGCGCTCGACATAGTTGTGCAGCGTTTGTTCGATCGCCTCATGAAATTCGCGCAGCAACCCCTTTCAATGCTCCAGAGCTCATTGATTTCTCCCCAAGCCAAGTTACGCCTGATCCAGTACGTCCTGAGCCTCGCAGTTGGGCGCATGTTCAGCAGCACCATGGAGCGACTGCTACCCCAACTCGGATCAGCCGAGTTCCTATTAGATGAGGCCGAGCGGCTATTCGGGCCATGGTTGCAGGATGAGCTCGCGATCCTGCATCGGTTTACTCACGTCAGCGTTAAGGATCTCTTCGACGGAATTTCAGCTGCTCCGATGGATTCGGCTTACGAAGAGTGGGTTAACGAAACTATTTCAAACATACGCATATCAAAGAACTTGGCGACGTTTGAGGACGAGCCAGAGGTCGAGGACGTGCGAAATATCGTAACTGACGTATCTGAAATTTTTATTCAGCTGTACGATCTTTACGAGCTACCGGCACGAGAAGAGACGACTCGGATCGGTCGAGCAGTTCTGAACATGGGAAATGACGTTCCAACCAACTTGAAGCGGTTGGAGAAGGGAATTCCCTGGGATGCAATCGTTCATCACCTAACGGACCACTATAACATTGATGATAGTCGCGAAGTGCGCGACGTGCTCAGTCTTATGCTAGATATCGCCAACGACGTCGGCATAAGCGTGCCCATTACGTGTGTTAGTGCCGATGTGATCTTTAGGGCCTTTCGGCATGGGGAGGACGTCAAATGGTCTGACCAGGAACTATCTTTGGCCTGGGAAACTATCCACGGGTGGATGGAAGCGACGAGCCGCACGGACATTCCGAACCTGGTGCTTGAAAAATTATTGGTTCTGCTGATCCGCGTTGGCGCTGCTCGCCACTTCGTGGAGCCTTGGTACGGAGCTAGCGGCAAAGAAGGTGTTGTGCGCATAGGTTTCAATCTTAAAGGGGCAGTCCCTATTCTCGGCGTCGGCCGCACGTCTTCCGCAGATCGTGATATCTGGCTGTCGAAATATTTGCTTCAGCGAAAAGTCTTGGCCCGCAAGGGAAAGGGACGGGGGCCCTTGTCCTTGACTCAAAAGCCCATTTCCGGAAACCACCTCAACCCTGCGGCGCCAGACATGGCCTACGAGCTTGGCCATCTGTTGGGACTGCTTCGCAAGCAGGCAGGCTCAAGCGCTCCGCTAGACGATAAGGCAATGATCCTTCTGGCGAGTTGCACGAGGCCGCGCGATGTAGCTGCTGCCCTGAATGCAGAACTGAATATCTTCACAAAATGCTATCGTGAACTTCCGCCCGAAATTCGCCTGGATGCCTCCTGGAGTGACCAGAACTTTCTTGAGCAGGTAAACAAATTGCTCATTGAAGGGAAGTCAAGGGAAGCCGTTAATTCTACCTTCGTCAAATACAGGGGGCATGTGCAGGGTGCCGTGCCCAAAATAATATCTGCGGGAACGGATTACCTTCGGGACGAGCTCAAGCGCCCTCTCGATGCGAGAAAATGGGAGAGCTATTGGAGGGAGTTCACCTCTACTGACGTCAAGGACGAAGCTCTCTTATTCGCAGTTAGCATTGACGACTTGGCGAAAAGTCTTTGGCAATTGGGATGTCTACAATATGTGGCGGAATTGGGTGTCCAGTTGAGGCTGGCCGAACTAAGAAATATGCCACAGGCTCCCATTGCCGAATTATGCGTCGAGCGGCTGCTAGCCTTCTATAACGATATGAAGGGGACTGGTCTGCAGCAGCCCACTTTTCTGGACACTCTGTATGGCAGGGTACAAAATTTGCGGGGGCTTGCGCGAACGAAGACCCAAGACGGCAGAGTGATTTTTGATTTTGCCTGCCGGAAGATATTTGAGATCGATCAAATCTCAGCTCCGCTGGCGGATAGAGTTGATGAAATGGTTAGGCGCTTTGGCAGAATACTGCCAGACAAGGAATATCAATATTTAATTTGGTACGATATGGTTGATTCAACGGCCACGAAGGCGGCGCGGGAAAACCGAGATGTAGAGCAATGGCGCGAGCAGGTTACTCGGTTCAAGGCTGATGTTAACGACTTTGTCTCTGACACGATGAGAGATGCTAGAGGAAGGAAGGTCGAAATCCATTGTCAGAACGGGAGCCATACCTCAGCGAACGACGAAAAGCATATTTTCGTGGAAACCTCTCGGCTAGCAGACAGTTATGCAGGGGTTATCGTCAATGGGATCGCGAAACTTGCTGCTCAGAACGGAATAGCTTTACGGGTGTTAGTCGCAAATTGCTCCTTCGCCGGCGACCGCATCCGAAAATATGAGGGCCGCACCGAAGTCGAAGGGTTGCGTTTTTTCGAGTACCTAAGTCGGATAAAGAAGGAATTCGATACCATGTCGCGCCAAGAACCTGGTGACGGCTTCCCCATGGCCCTCGTCGGAGGTGTTTCTCTCCACCTGACGTGGCTCAGAAAGAGGAGGATTGAAATGCGACCAGAAATCGCTTTCCTTGAGCGCCCAACCTCGGTCGATTATGGCGTGATTGCGCCCTAAGAATTCTGCCCGGTGTTCTTTGGGATAAACCTAGTTCGGAATGCTGCCCGGCACTCAAGATTCGGTGCCGTGTCGCCCGCAACAGAACGGCCAGGGCATCGATCTCCCGGCAGGCTACGTACTGCCATCACCACCCGTTTCGGGCATCAAAACCACAAAGGACTCTACCGATGACCGGAGGAAACTCCGGTCTCAGGTCACAGGCGTATCCGTCCGGTGAAGGCCGCAGAAATCAGCCCTTGCGCTTTGCGTAGGCAGCCTTCCCGGCGCGGCGGCGTTTGACTATGGCGCCGATGCGCAGGCTGATGGTGAATTGGTCGATGTCGTCGGGATCATAGACGCCGCCGTACCATTCGATCATGCGGCGGCGGGCGGGGTGTTCGGACCCCGTTAAAAACGGGGGGATTACCCAACTCGCGGCGCCAGCGATACAGCAGGCTCGCATTGACGTCCGCCCGCCGCGCCACCTCGGCCACCACCGCCCTCGGCGCAAACGCCGCCGCCGCACCGGACCCGTCAGAACGTGTACCTGCCCCATCGCCTCGCCCTTGGCATCGGTGCAAACAACGGTGCTTGCACCATCGCCAAGGCTGGCAGCGTCAAACGGGGCCGGCAAGGGGGCTGGCTGCGGCCTTCACCGGACGGATACTCACAGGCAGCACCCAGTCCTCTTCGTCACTTCCATCTTTTGCCCCATCACTCATTCCGCGGTGCGGGGATCTGAATGTCGTCCGCCAGCCATAACCCGTAAGGAATCACTTCTTCCTTCTTGAAACCCAGCCCCATAAGCCGCTCGGCGCGTTCCTTTTCATTGTCCTCAATGGCCTTAGCGATGGTGTCTTCTGTGGTCATGCGGTAACGCACTCGCCATTCATCGAATCCTGGCTCGCCAGATAGGTTCACCTCCATTGGTTCCATCCACAGTCGGCAACGACGGTCGGCGCTCTTGAGAAAAAGCACGAACCCCGCATAGGCGACATCCCGGTCATCAGCGGTCAGGAACTGACCGTACCAATGGCGCGCCCAACGGTCGTGATCGTGATAGGCCTGTATTGCTGGTAGGGCATCGCCGATCCATGTGTCGTCGATGTCCGAGGCGGCGACCAATCGGTCGAAAGCCGGATCATCGAGGTCAGCCAAGGCTGCCAAGGTCAAACCCTTGCCTCGCCGCCAGAGTGGCTTCATTGCAATATAGCGCTCGATTTCTGTCAGCAACCAATCACGCTGGCCACATGCTACGGCGATAGTGGCAACCTTGGTCAACTCACGATCAGTGATGGCTTGGTCTAATATGTGTTTACGGGCAGCTAATGCCTGGGGGCTATCCGGAGCCTGGAAAGGCAGACAGCTCATCCAATCGGCGCCAGCCTCATTGACTTTGAAGGTCACCGGAAGCCAGTCGGAATATAGAATTTCCCACAGGCGAAAGCCCAATTCTGGTGCTTCACGCACGAGGGTCGCCGCGAGGCATTGACAGAAACTGGGCGCCTTCCAACGCAGTGATTGGGAATCGATCATCGCTTGGGCCCAATTCGCGACAATCTCCGGACTAAGGGCATTTATCGCCCGAAGGGCCGAGATAGAAAACTGGCTGCGGTTGAGGCCATGTCCGCCGGCAAATAGGTTTCTCTGCCACTCGGAAAAAATATTGTCCTGCTCTTCATCATCGGCATCGCCATCGTCCGACATGGCCGTCAGGAACTCTTTTAGGTCTTCAGCCGTTCGGCCTTTACGTCGTCGAGCTTGAGGTGGCTGGGAATAGACAATCGTTTCGGCTTCAGCGATCACGATCATCTCCGCCACAGCCTTGATCACCTCTCCCTCGGATTGCCCCTCGTTCTCCTGGGCAATCTGTGACATGGCAGCACTCAGGCCGAATGCCAGTGCCGAAAGCTCGTCTGGACGATTTCCGCGCGCGGCCACTGCCGCGGAGAGATCGGCTAAAGTCAGTCTGCGCATCACCTCTTCGAACGGTAGGTGCTGCCCATGGCGGATCAGGATATGGGCCTGAAGGCTATTAGCCAGGCTACCGTCTTCATCTAGCAACCTCCTTGTGTCGCAGAGCACGGTCGCCACCAATCCGGCATCACCGGACTTCAAAGCGAACAGGCTCGCCGTGTAGCGCAGCAGGCTGTCATCATCGACCAGGCCTTGAGCGATGACCTTGCGCTGATCATCGGTCAATGGCACTGGCGCCTGGGCGGCAACGAATAGCAGGCGGGCCAACCGGGTGGGATCGGTTTCAAGGGTGATTTGTGCATGCAGGGCATGTGCGACCGAGGACGACTGCGGGGTCAACCAATGGTGCAGTTGCCGAAGGTCGCAAGCCTCTGCCGAGCGTGAGAGAAACAATTCGCAGGCCTGCTCCTCCGGCAGAACCATGGCAAGGGAGAGGAACCCCATAGCCTCAGCCGAACGGGCCGCCCGCTGGTCCGAGGCGGCCATTAACTCCCGAACGGTCCGCAACGCCGCCCATTGTTCCGGTCCGGCCACCATCATCATCGGCGGCAGGTAAAGGCTCAGGGTAAATAGCTTCTCCGGCAGACGGTTCGTAAGGCTGTCGAGAAATGAACGGAGGAAGTTTCCAAGCGCATCCGGCGCCACCGCAGCTGCCACTGGTTCGAGCAGATCGAATTCGTGGTTGGTGGAAGAGGGATTGCGGGAGGAGATGTACTGGGAGAGGTCTAGCTCGGCCAGTCTTGTCCGTAGTTCGGAATCCCACGCCTTCCCCAGTTTCCCCGGCCCCGGCGCCAGACCAGCAATATCCTTGTCGATGCCACCGATGATGAAATGGTCCTCACGGAAGTCGGGCTTTTTGAAGTTCCTATAGGCAGGGCAATTCCGCACTGTGCGGGTCCCCAGCGCGTCACGGAGGAGAACGTGCCCAACACCGCCCGCAACTGCCAATGCCTCCCATTGCAACGAAACCAATGCGTCAATGTCTTCGTCGGTAAGACGCATAGACCACAAAATGCGATCTTCTACGAAACATTGCTGGATAAAACCAGCCGCCAAAGCAGCCCGTTGGTAGGCCTTGGCAAAGCTTTTCCGGGGACCGGTTTGGAGAATGGCTGCTAGAAATGTTTGCAGGCTCGTACCTCGAGTGTCTTCAAACCGTACTTTTTCGAAGGAGCCGAATTCAGTCCAATCCACCCACCATCCGCAGCCATTCCTGACATCTCGCACATATCCTGCCCATCGTTCTGCCGCACGCTGTAGGGCCGAAAGGACCCTGTGGTCATTGCGGCGGAAAGCCACTGCGTTTCCCAAACGGGAGGTCACATCGAGAGGCGGACCATTGCTAGAGGTGAAAAAGCCATCCACTACGGTCAGTAGATCATCGGCACATTCGGGCAGATAGGCGTTGATCGCCGCCTCCTGCTCGGCCGGCATATTCCGCAACAGCAACCACTCGCGCAGTATGGCACGGCGCTGTTCCGTCGGGTAATCACCGAAATACGTAGGTAGCGTGAAAAACACTGCCGCTCCTAGTATCTCGGCCTTGATATCCATATCGCGCTGCGGCTCGAACCATTCGTGGATTGCGTCAATAAACTTGTCGGCGAAATGGCGAAGGTCGCTGGCCAGTAACATGCCCAGGCCGTGCACTAGCCGGCGCTTTTCCACCCGGTATGGATAGGCGGAGTCGTCGGTGTGATCGAGGACCCCGCCATCAATAAGTTCCTGCAAGGCGCGCCGATCGTCCTGCGGCAGGGCGTCGCGCAATTCCTTCTTCCCGAAACCGGCCCCAGCCCGCCCTCGCTTCCATTGCCGGTGATGTTCAAGCGCAAGACGGGCCAACACCTGATCGAAGTCCTGTGGTGTGAACGGGTGGTTGGCCTTGCGCCGGTACCGGTCGAGACGATCCTCGAACAGCAGCCGCGCGACTGTAAAATCGCCACTGGCGATCATCGCCCGACAATGGGTGGTCACCAGATCGCAGTAGCGCGGCCGTCGCATCAGGTCGCGCAGTTCGGCGGGAACGGTACTCAGGTCAACGCGTCCGGCAACCGCCTGGCGCAGTTCGGCGTCATCATAACCTTCGGTGACGTAGGGAGCGGGAAGTGCTCCCCGTTGCCCGAACACCTCCTTCCAAAATGGAAGGCGGCATGTCAGCAAAGTTGCGTCAAGCCGGTTATGGTTGCCCACTTGGGCATATTCCAGAAGCGTCCGCCAGTCGTAGCCGGGAGACTCGTTCAATCCATCCAGTAGGAAAAGAAAGGCGGGTGGTGTCGCGGGTTCCAAGTGTTGCCGCCAACGGCTCACACGCTTCGACCACCATTCCTCGGCGGTTCGGCCTATTTCTGGTCCGATACACGTCGCCAATGTCACGGCCGCCAGCTGAATTGGCGATGGGTCCCCAACCGCCGGCACTCGGTTCCAAGTGATGGGTATGATCAGCGGGTGATCTGATCGTGCGACAAGATCAAGCAACCACGCCATCGCCGCCCAGCTTTTGCCCGAGCCTTCCTCCCCAACCAGCGAAAAAGTGTGGTTGCGGTTGGCTGCCCACCACCCGTCTAGTTGGGCGAAAATGGCCGAGCGGGGGATGAGGGTAATGCCGTCCGCCTTCAGAGCGATATCCTGACCGAACGCTGCCTTCGCTGCCGCCCGCTCCCCGACATGATTGCGCAGCCAATCGGCCATGCGCCGCCGAGCGCCGTCGAACCCCAACAGCAGACCACTCAGGCTTCCGCGCATGCGTTCCGCGTGCCGAGCGAAATCGGATCGCCCCTGGGTCGTCGCGAAATCCAGCCACGGATCGCCAGCGAAGCGCTCTATCACCTCGGGGAACTGGGCGCAGAGTATCTCCAGATCGCCCCCGCCGGGGCGAGTGTCGATCACCAGGATTTCGACCGCGTGCTGGTCCGCCAGCGACCGCAATTCCGCGACGGCGTTGCTACCGATCTCGGTAGTTGCCGCCAGAACCCACAGGTCGAGGTCGGGAAAACGAGCCAAGGCCTGGCCTAGTTCACCCATCAGTTCGCGGCTGGACGGCTTGTTGTCCCCGCCATAGCGCTTGCATTCAATCAAGGTGAGGGGTGCGCGCGGGTCTGAACCGTCTTCGCATCGTGACCGAATTGCTCTCCACCACGTGCGAGGCGAAACTTCTGCCCGGTCCAGGCTTCCAAAAGTTCACGGACCAGCCCTTCGAAGCCTGTTGCTCCTCCCGGAGCTAGAGATCGCAACCAGCCAATCAAGTTCGCGCTCATGCCCACACTTCACCGAAACAACACCATGGGCAATCTTACCATTTTCTCGAGCATTCCAACGCAGGCATAAAATTTCGCGACGCATCCACTGACGGTCCGGCCCCAAAAGGAGAAGACGAAACGATGACTGACCTCCCTGCTATCGTCGGCGCGGCAATGAGCGATGTGCTCTCGGTCCTCCAGATTGGCGGAACCTCAGTCTCCGGATCGATAGCTCAGGGTGCGGTTGCGGCTTATCTCCGGCGGCGGGCGAAAGACGCACAGGACATTCTCTTGGAGGAACTCCGACATGCCCGCATTGATAGCCTTGATTTCGCAGGCCAGGACGAATTAGGCGGCACCTTATTCCGCTATTTCAACGCCATTCGCGACAATGCAGCACGCGTGAATTTGCGGCTCATGGCGAAGGTGATGGCCGGACAGGCGCAACTCGGTCGGATCTTCGCCGACGAATTCAGCCGTTATGCCGCCCCCCTGGCCAACCTGACGCGGGATGAAATTGTGGTCCTTTCCGAGTGCATGAAACTTTGGAAGGAGTACACCGAGGGCGGACAATGGAAACGCGGCGACTTCCCCATCGATCTCCACAAGCGTCTTGCGCCTTCCATATTCCCAACAAGCAGGCATATCGATGCGGCCTTATCCTCCGCCTCGCGCTCCGGCTTGCTGTTCATAACAGGGGGCGCTGCCGGCAGCAGAACCGCACTCTACCCAAGCCCCATGTTTGAACAGCTCTTTGAGCTTGTTGACTTTCAGGATGCCCTACGAAAAGAAGGAGCATGCCCCTGACAAGCTCCGATGCGTCGTTACTTTTCATCCTTTAACGGCCCGGACAAAATCGGCCCGTGACCGAGAAGCCTGCGCGCTTGCAGCTTCTCGCGAAGTGCTCTTTCCACCCAGCGGGAGATGTTCTCGCCATCTTGGTGTGCCGCCGCCCTAACAGCCGCGCGGACGTCATGAGCCACGCCCTCAAGGCGCCAATAGCGGCCGGTGCCAATCGAGCGCTGGTGAGGCGACAGTTCCAGCAATCCCTTGGCCGCGATCAATTCATTTCCAAGCAATGTCGATAAGTTGCCTAGCGTTGGAGAAATCCCATGTTGCTCACAGTATTCCTTCGCCTTGGCCACTTCCTCCGGGCACACATAGCGCGCCGAACCACTTAGGGAGCGCAGCACTGGGTCCCAAAACGCGAACGGCACCGAATGAGGGTCTTTGATAAGGTCTGACGGGAATACACGAATTGACCGGCACCCGTTCAAGAAGCGCTCAGGCCAGTCGGACAGGAAGCGGTCGACCCATCTGAGCAACGGAAGCCGCTGTTCAGGATTGAGGAGCATAACCTCCTTGGCCAATCGCACTTGGTCGACCTCAAGCCGTTCCTTCGCGCCGACAGCGATCTGAGCGCGAAGGGGCCTCGCCAGTGGCCCGCTCGCGAGCAAGCGGAAAAGCAGCATGGCCAGCTGGAAATAGGCCAGTCCGTAAATAGGCCCAAACCCGTCGAGGACACCCCACCCCTCGTCAACGGCAGCCATCAAAGTACAATAGACCGCTACGTCGTCATTTGTGACTGGGGCAGTTGCCGCCGACGCAAGGTCCGCCCCACAGCTGCGGCACAATAATGCGCCTACGGCCCGACGGATCCGTAACGGGTAGATGGCGGCCGAACATGACGGACATCGGTCCGCAAGCAGGCATTGATGAATAGGGCACAAAGCCACAAAGCGAAGACGCCATTGAAGCCTGAAGTACGGCACGGCATCGGAGGCAAGACAGGCCGGACAATATTGCTGCCCGAATGAAAAGCGCGCCTTCTCGGTACCAACAGGCGGCAACCAATCAAGCCGGCACCGGCCGTCGTCTTCCCCGAAGATCCGACCTATCCAGCGCGCAAATGTTCGGTCATGGATATCCGCCGCATCTACGCCAGTATGGACCGACAACTGCTTGATAAGGTCTGGGCCGGCCGTTCGATCCAAGTCTTGTCGATTGAGATAGGAGCCGGGCAAGGCGCCTGCGTACAGCTCGGACGACGGCAACCCGTTCGCTTCTGCAAGCCGCTGAAACCAAGATGAAAGACTCTCATCTGGTAGAGGCAAAGGATGTCGGGGCCAGTGACCATCGCGCGGCGCGTTGAACATTGGGCGGCTTCCACGGCATCGAGGGCTGCACCCAAAATGCCATGTTGAGGTGACTTCGCACACCAAGAAGTGCTCACCCCGTGAGTTAGGTAACCCCTAACCCCTTAAGGCGTTCTTTTATTATTTGCGCCAAATTATTGGCGTTCAATCTTTCATCAGAATGAACGACACGATCAGAGGTCCCATGCTCAAACCCGGCTTTCGGCCAAACACCGCGCCTTTTGGATAGCTTTCCTAACATGTCATCTATTTGGCTGCATTCTAGCTCGATATCTGTATGCGGACGAAATAGGAACAACACTGACGACTCTGGCGCCTTATCTGATGGCGCGTCTGCATCTTCTCGATCGATTTCAGCATCAAAAAAATAAACAATCCTGTCGTTAACCACCAAAAGGCCAATGAATGCACGCCGCACCCATCCATGTATGTCGTCATATATTGACCACGGAAGATCACCACCATTCCAATCCACGGGAAACGTAACGCAACGAGGGGGAACAACAAGAGGCTGTTTCCCCTGGCGAATAACTTCGTACGCCACTCCACCAAACTCATTTGCCAGGATTCTTAATGCATCCGCAGCCGCATGTAAACGCGAGCAGACTTGTGGATTTGTAAGAAGTGAATCATCTTCCGGAGGAACAAAATCGACAACAGCCACCTCGTCACCACCAAATCCTGGATCCGCTGTCGATCCCACCATCTTTTCACAATTCGGTTGCGGCACAACAACGACTACGGGACCCGTTTTCTTAAAGCACCCGATATATTCAACATTCATTGATGACAAGAAATCCATGTTTTCGCCAAGAGTTTCACTCTCAACAAGAACCTTCCCACCTAACGAAAGGCTTGGGTCTGTCTGGTTCTGAATTCTAATTTCGTCAGGCTTCACCTCTTTGAGATGAAATCTCTGCATGCTACGCCCCCCGGGCGCAGCTCCATGCACAGGATATAAAACAACAACGTCGTCATAGGGAGGAGGAATTGTGACATTTTTAATGTGCGCCAGCACCCGTCGAACAGTAGCTCGTTCCGAATTCCCTTCATTATTTCCTTGGCGCTCTCCCAACCCAAATGGCAGTGTGCGCACAGTACCGTGAATAGAATTAACATTGAAATCTGGCCACACTGCCTTTGCAAAAATGGGGGTGCCAGGCACCAAACCTCGCGACCGAAAACTATCGGAAACAGACTTAGCCGCCTTCCAGAGCTCCGGATGCCCATGCAAAAGCGCCGCTAACTTCGCCTCTTCTGGCAGTAATTTTCGACCTGCGAATATCAATACCCGCCTTGGATTGCTTTCGTCGACCCGACTATTTTTAATATCAAAAATGGCCTCATTAGGCCGGTGATCGCGACAAAGCGTTCCATGCATGACGGATTTTAGAAAGGCTGCACTTCCCGAAAATAAGGCTCTAATCAGCTCTATATGCGGGACCCATATCCGCTTACCAGTTTTCCTTGAGTATAGAACGACACACGGAGTATCCCTAAACGGGCCAACATCATCAGGAGGGCGGACTGACTGAGATATGCCGCCATCAAGCACGGCCTCCCAATCCCCCTTATTTCTAATTACATCTTCAAATATAATGTCGCTGTGATACCGCCTCCGCGCCCTCTCAACGACGCTTCGAGGCAGAATTTTTTGATCTTTTGCAATTGCTCCAATGTGGAGATTAACAGCCTCGCCAATACCACAAGATTTGACCGCAGTTCGACCGGTATATTTTATCGCCGGCTCCCGTGGATCGATGGGGCTTGGAAATCGCTCCATCAGCACGACTTCGATTGAATATTGCCCTTGGCCTCGACGATAGGAAAGCGGGCCAAGCCATGTGACTTCCCAGAACCCTTTGGGCGGAAACACATCATGAGTTGCTATGTCTTTTGGATCACCCATCTTTTAAGCGTATCACTGAGTACGCACATTCTCAACCACTTGGAAAAATGACATCAGATGTCCAATCCCGCCTTGGCGCGGGGATCGTAGCCGTGGCGCGGCCCCCATTTCTCCACCAGCTTGCGGAATTCCGCGTCGTGCTCGGGCAGCACCACCTTCAGGGTCACCAGTTGGTCGCCCTTGGCGTTGAGCCCCTTGCCCTTGAGGCGCAGCACGGCGCCGGTATTGCTGCCGGGGGGAATGGTCACCATCACCTTGCCGTCGATGGTGGGTACGGTGACCTTGGCCCCCATCACCGCCTCCTGCACGCTGACGGGCAGGTCCAGCAGCACGTCGTCGTCGCGGCGGGTGAAGATGGCGGGCAGATCGACCTTGACGTCGATGAAGGCATCGCCGTCACCGCCGATGCCGGCATGGCCCTGGCCCTTCAGGCGCAGGGACTGGCCGTCCGCCGTTCCGGGGGGGATGCGCACGTCCAGCGACTTGCCCGAGGCCAACGACACCCGCCTGGTGGTACCGGCGGTGGCCTCGGCCGGGGTGATGACCAGGGTATGGCGCAAATCGGCGCCGCGGTTGGCGTTGCCGGCGCCCGTCCCGGCACTGGCCCCGGCGCGCCCCCTGGCCTTGCGCCGCATCATCTCGGCCAGGATGTCGTCGACATTGCCGCCGAAATCGAAACCGGCGCGCGAACCGCCCGCTCCAGCGCCGCCATGGGCACGCCACGAGCGGCGCTTCTGCGCACCGGTGGCGTCGATCTCGCCGTCGTCGTATTGGCGCCGCTTGGCGGGGTCGGACAGGAAGTCGTAGGCGGCCGTGATGTCCTTGAAGCGCTCCTCGGCCCGTTTGTCGCCGGGATTGAGGTCCGGATGCAGGCTGCGCGCCAACTGGCGATAGGCCTTCTTGATGTCGTCGTCCGAGGCGGCCCTGGCCACCCCGAGAACCTGGTACGGATCCTTCACCCCACGCCTCGATCCAACAGCACGGAAACAAGGGCGGCGGAGACGCCGCCCTTACTCCTTGTGCCAGAAATCCGGCGCCAGTGCTACTTCACCACTTTCCAGCTGCCGTCGGGCTGGCGGCAGGCGGTGCCGTAGGCCTGTTCGGTCTGGCCGCCGACAGTCACGTTGGTCTGGTATTCGCGGCAGTAATTGCCCGACTGGTCGGTGCCGTCGCGGACCGGAATGTAGGTGCCGGAATTGCCGGAATCCGGGTTGTTCCAACTGATGGACTGGCCGATGGGGGCGCTGTGGGCCTGGGTTTCCGCCCGGCTGGCATAGGCCTGGTCGGCCCGGTCCAGGCTCTTGCCCACCTCCGAGCCGACATAGGCGCCGAGCAGGGTGCCGAGCGCCGTGGCCGCCAGCCGGCCTGTGCCCTTGCCGAACTGCGCGCCGGCCACGGCACCGCCGATGCCGCCCAGCACGGTGCCGCCGGTCTGTTTCTGCCCCATGTCGTTGGAGCAACCGGCCACCAGGCCGGCGATGATCGCCAAAGGCAGCAACCGCTTCATGGTCATGGTCTTGAACATCGTCTTTCCGTTCCCGCTTCTGCCCCCATCGATGGGGGGTATTCCAACATTGTCATGGATTTGGGGCTTTTTATGGGCAGAGTACAGGGCTAGAACCAAGACAGCGCCCCGCCCTTATACTTTCATCGGACCCGAATCCATGTCCGCCGCCACCGACGATCCCCTCGCCCTGTTCGCCCATTGGCTGGCCGAAGCCGAAGCCAAGGAGCCCAACGACCCCAACGCCATGGCCGTGGCCACCGCCGACGCGCAGGGCCGGCCCAGCCTGCGCATGGTACTGCTGAAGGGATTCGACGCCAATGGCTTCGTCTTCTACACCAACCTGGAAAGCCGCAAGGGGACCGAACTGGCGGCCAATCCCCACGCCGCCCTGCTGTTCCACTGGAAAAGCCTGAAGCGTCAGGTGCGGGTGGAAGGCGCGGTGGAGCCGGTCGCCGGGGCCGAGGCAGACGCCTATTTCGCCTCGCGCCCCCGGGCCAGCCAGATCGGCGCCTGGGCCTCGGCGCAATCGCGCAAGCTGGAGGGCCGCTTCGAACTGGAGCGCCGCATCGGCGAGTTCACCGCCAGGTTCGGCTTCGGCGCCGTGCCGCGCCCGCCCCATTGGTCGGGGTTCCGCGTGCGGGCCGAACGCCTGGAGTTCTGGCAGGACCGCCCCTTCCGCCTGCACGACCGCTTCGTCTACAGCCGCGACGGCGACGGCTGGCGAATCGACCACCTGTTTCCGTGAGAACGGCCATGCCCCCCGCCAATCCCGCCCGGCTGATGCGGTTGGCGACCTACGCCTCGGTGGCGACGGCGTCGCTGCTGATCGTCATCAAGCTGGCGGCCTGGGGGCTGACCGGATCGGTGGCGCTGCTGTCCACCCTGATCGATTCCACCCTCGACGCGGCAGCCTCGCTGGTCAATCTGTGGGCGGTCCGCCATGCCCTGACCCCGGCCGACGAGGAGCACCGTTTCGGCCACGGCAAGGCCGAACCCCTGGCTGGCCTGGGCCAGGCGGCCTTCATCCTGGGATCGGGGGCCCTGCTGCTGGCCCAGGCGGCGCACCGGCTGCAGCAGCCGGTCGAGGTGGCGCGCGCCGATCTGGGCATGGCGGTGATGGCGGTCTCCATCGTGGCGACCATCGCCCTGGTGCGCTTTCAGAAATACGTGCTGGAGCGGGTCAGTTCGGTGGCGATCTCGGCCGATTCCCTGCACTACACCGGCGACGTGCTGATGAACGGGGCGGTCATCGTGTCGCTGGGCCTGGGCTGGGCCTTCGGCTGGAGCTGGGCCGACCCGGTCTTCGCCATCGCCATCGCCTTGTTCCTGATGGGAAGCGCCTGGCGCATCGCGCTGGCGTCGCTGGATATGCTGATGGACCGGGAACTGCCGCCCGGGGACCGCCTGAAGATCGAACGGATCGCCCTGGCCCAGCCCGAGGTGCGCGGCATGCACGATCTGCGCACGCGGCTGTCGGGCCAGCAGGGGTTCATCCAGTTGCATCTCGCCCTGGACGATGCCCTGCCGCTGGTTCAGGCCCACGCCATCGCCAACCGGGTGGAAAAGGCCATCAAGGCGGCCTTTCCCCATTGCGACGTCCTGATCCACCAGGACCCGGTCAGCGTGCGGGAGGAATAGTCACTCCCTGGCCGTCGGCCCCAGGGCGCGGGCCAGTTCCTGCACCCGCTTGCGCACTTCCGGATCGCGGATGCGGTAGTAGGCGCGGACCAGTTCCAGGGTTTCGCGCTGGATCATCACCGTGTCCTCGAATTCCGGCGGATCCTCGGTGGCGCGGACCATGTGGCGGGGGCTGGCCGCCATCATCTCGTCGTCCATGTCTTCGTAGAAATAGCTGACCGGCACCTCCAGCACGCGCGACAGGTCGAACAGACGGCTCGCCCCGATGCGGTTGGCGCCGCGCTCGTACTTCTGCACCTGCTGGAAGGTCAGGCCCAGGGCCTCGCCCAGTTTCTCCTGGCTCATGCCGAGCAGGGTGCGGCGCAAACGCACGCGGCCGCCCACATGCACGTCGATGGGATTGGGACGGCCGGACGGCGTGCGGCCGCGGCTGGCGCGCCGCGAAACGGCGACGGTCGCCTTGCGAATGGGCTGGGACATCATCATCACCTCTATACCGATAGGGCGCCGCGCGGTGGCACCGGAGCCTGCCTGTTTCCGCTGCCGCCGGGGAGCAATTCCAGGTTGTTTTCGCCGGACGACGACCGTTTATTTACCACATATAATAGCTGTATCTGCCGCACATGGATAGAGGATAGTGGGAGGGAAGGGGTGGTTTTCATGCCTCCCTTCCCTGGCAGGGCGCGGCCTGGAGGGATATACCTGGAATCGTTTTAAGCTGAATCGGGTACCCTTTCCGGTTGTTCATATCCTCCGGCATTCTCGCCGATTGGCCCGCCAAAAAACGAACACCCCCGGAGGACAACCTCCGGGGGTGCGTCGGCGCGGCAAGCCTTGGCAGGGTTCAGCCGACGATCTCGGTCTGCGCGAAGAAATAGGCGATCTCGATCGCGGCATTCTCGGCCGAGTCCGAACCGTGCACCGAATTGGCCTCGATGGATTCGGCGAAATCGGCGCGGATGGTGCCGGCGGCGGCGTTGGCCGGGTTGGTGGCGCCCATGGTGTCGCGGTTCTTGAGCACGGCGCCCTCGCCTTCCAGAACCTGCACGACCACCGGACCGGAGATCATGAAGTTGACCAGATCGGGGAAGAACGAACGTTCGCGGTGCACGGCGTAGAAGCCTTCGGCCTGTTCCTTGGTCAGGCGCAGACGCTTCTGGGCGACGATGCGCAGGCCGGCCTCTTCGAACCGGGCATTGATCTTGCCGGTGAGGTTGCGGCGGGTCGCATCCGGCTTGATGATCGACAGGGTGCGTTCGAGAGCCATAATGATCGAATCCTTTTCGGCGGTTGAGCGCGCACCGCCCCCCTTCCATCGGTTCCAAGGACGGGCGCGCACGAATGACCCCGATCCGGCCGGCGGTCCGGGGGTGGCGGGGGTTATACAGCCAACGCCCGACCAGGGCAACGGACTCTTGATCGGCGTCCCCGTGCGCCGGGCGTTCCGTTCCGGACCCGCTTCGTGGGGCCTCGGCGGCCCATGGACGATGGCGCACTGCGTTTTCCCTCATGGCGCATCGGCCATGGAAGTGATATTCCGACCCCGCCATGCTGCATATCAACGACCTCGTCTTCCGCTTCGGCGGCCGCGCCCTGTTCGACACCACCACGGCCCACGTGGCGGCGGGTGCCAGGGTCGGCCTGGTCGGGCGCAACGGCGCCGGCAAGTCCACCCTGTTCAAGCTGATCCTGGGCGAGCTTGCCCCCGATTCCGGCGACATCCTCATCCGCCCCCGCGCACGCGTCGGCTGCGTCGCCCAGGAGGCGCCGGCCGGCGCCGACAGCCTGACCGATTGCGTGCTGGCCGCCGACCTGGAGCGCACCGCCCTGCTGGCGGAAGCCGAGGACTGCCACGACCCGCACCGCATCGCCGA
>AGTN01172260.1_pt1 | contig 37289 bp, 24 predicted proteins | sample 314218 | NCBI WGS metagenome assembly AGTN01 (sample SAMN02954264, study PRJNA73603) | bioreactor metagenome | biome: terrestrial; feature: non-aerated bioreactor; material: poplar woody material; isolation source: poplar biomass | place: USA | collected 2006-12 | reverse complement strand
TTCGCCCAGATCCTTTAAGTACACAGGCGCTCCGGAAACGGTCTTCACCACGATATTGCCCATGTCCTGCAAGTCACGCACAAGCCCTACACCGCGCACTACGTAACTCAAATCTCCGCGGCTGAACGTACTTCCTCCCGCATTCGAATTGTTGCGCTCTATCGACTCGGTCACTTCGCTGAGCGAAAGATTGTATTTCGTTAGTTTGTTGGGATCTATCTCTATCTGGAACTGTGTCGTGATACCGCCGAAATTAGATACATCGGCAATGCCGTAAATCTGCCTCAGACGGGGAATAATGACCCAGTGATTGAGCTCGGTAAGTTCGCGCAGGCTCCTGTTTCCTTTGACGATATACCGGTATATTTCTCCTGTAGGCGAAGTCAGCGGGTCGAGCCCAGGCTGTGCGTCGAAGGGAAGATCAATATCATTGATGCGTTCCAGCACCCTTTGGCGTGCCCAGTAATCGTCTGTTCCGTCTTCAAAGACAAGCGTGATCTTAGAAAGGCCAAAAAAGTTCTTGCTCCGCATGATCTTCAGGCGCGGGATACCGTTTAATTCCCGTTCAAGGGGAATGGTTATCTGTTGCTCTATCTCCGTAACTGCAAGTCCGGGCACTTGCGTGGCAATGCCGACCGAAACATCGGCAATATCAGGATAGGCATCAATGGCAAGCTGCCGCCAGGCGTAAATACCAATGGCCGACAAGATAATAAATATCGTCAGCATCAACCAGCGGCGATGGATCAGGGTGTTCATTAACTTTTCCATCGGTTTACATATTTAGAAAAATTCCACCCTTGATAACCACATTTTCTCCCTCACTTATACCGCTGACAATACGTACCTCGTCCATGCTGATCGTCTCGGTTTCCACCTTACGGCGAAGATATTTACCTTTTGACGCCTCAACCAGGACATAATCATTGTCCTGTTCCTGCATGATGGCGGTAGCAGGTAAGACAATGGCTTTTGTCGGGGAGCTCAGGAAATGCACCTTACAGAACATGCCGGGTTTCAGTTCCCTGTCGGCATTATCGCAGGCAATGATCACTTCCAGCGAACGGGTTTCCTCGTCCAACATTTCACCTACATGATAAATGGTACCCCAGATGATTTTGTCGGGATGTGCATCGGTAAATACCTCTACCTGTTCGCCCTTTTTGATTGTTCCGAAATTTCTTTCCTTCACCAATGCGGTAACCCAAACCGTTGTCAAGTCGGCCACCACGGCCAGCGGCTCCGCGTCTTCCCTTACGTAGCTTCCGATGGTGATATCGTATTTCACCACCTCTCCCGCGATGGGCGATACGACTTTCAAGGCCTGCCCCATTTGAAGCGAACTTGCCTCTATATTGAATATCTGCAAGGTCGCCTTTGCCTGCCCCCATTCCTTGGCAGCAATATTTGCTTCGTTTTGCGCTTGTTCCAGTTCTTTTTGGGAAGCCACGCCGTTGGCCTCCAACTCTTTCTGGCGATTATAGTTCTTTTGGGCAAGTTCATTGGCCGACTGAGCGGCAAAGTAAGCTTTCACAGCTTCGAAAAACTCGGAGGAGCTTAGTTCGAAAACCGGAGAACCGGCGCTCACTTTTTTCCCCAGTTCAACAAATGTTTTTGTGATGCGTCCTGCGAAAGGAGGGGCAATCTCCGCATATTTACCCGACACGGGGCGAATGGTTCCGACCGTTCTAAATGCGGCCGAAAAATCCCGCGACTGCGACTTCTCGGTGATTATCTGTCCCAGAATGGGCGAGCCCTCTTTTACGAATATGGTATCGTCTCTATATTGAATATCAACACTTTCTTGTGTCGCGTTATTTCGTTTGCACGAAGCCAGTAAAATGAACAGGCTCGCCAGTATGAATAATTTATTCATCACGGTATAATTATTTTGAAATAAAATGATGGAATATACCCCGTTTGTCAGCGGTGTAGTTGACTGATTACAAATACCCTGAAATCCCCTCGCATGGAAAACAGTAAAATGTTCACCGATACTAATAGAGAGGCAGCGCTACTTGTCTGGAATAAATGTGTTTAGAATAAGGCAGGGGGCGCCCGCAAAGAAATACAGGCGGTGGGGTTGGAGATAATTTCCTCAAAGAAAGGCAGGATAAATACCTGTAATAATAATAATAAGATTCCCAGGCTGACAGCACACATATCCGCCGGAAGTGTCTGAAAAGCAGACAAAGATGAGATCAGTGTTAACTCATTGTCAGTGTGTGTACCTGTTTGAGTATGGGCTTTATTGTGGAAATGTGAGTGGACAACAGTGGTACCATTGATGATATGGCTATGGGAAAAGAAACAGATATCCACATAATAGAATGTGAAAATCACAAATAAAAGCCAGGTGATTAACTGTTTACTTCTCCGGGGCATTCCAATATTTTTGATTTGCAAAAATAAGGTTTTTTATTGAATATGAAACATTTCGCCTCTATTATATCATATTATAGCCTGAAAATCTGTTTAAAAAACAGTCCCTATAGGAATGAAAAATCACTCAGTTTGGTAAATTGTGTGTGAAAAATAAAAAAAACACCTACCAGAATTTACCTGATAAGCGCCTTATTCATAAAGTGATCCGGTTGAGATTCGAACTCAAGACCCACAGCTTAGAAGGCTGTTGCTCTATCCAGCTGAGCTACCGGACCCTCGTTTTATTTAAGGATGCAAAAATACGGCAATTATCAGAATAAAAAAAATTTATGAAACTGTATTTGAGTTGCCTCCACAAAAAAAGCGGCGTGAGGCCGCTTCTGCAATTTAGTTTGACGCATATTACAAGATACCCTGTCCTATCATAGCTTTGGCTACTTTCATAAATCCGGCAATGTTGGCACCTTTCACATAGTTGATATAGCCGTCGCTTTCCCTACCGTATTTCACGCAGTTCTCGTGGATATTCGCCATAATCCATTTCAGTTTTTCATCCACCTGCTCGGCAGGCCAGCTGTACCGCTCGGAGTTTTGTGTCATTTCCAGTCCCGATACCGATACCCCACCCGCGTTTGCCGCTTTACCGGGAGCATAGAGTATTTTGTTTTCCTGAAAAATCCCGATAGCTTCCGGTGTGCTTGGCATGTTGGCTCCTTCCGAAACAGCGAAGATTCCGTTCTTCACCAGCGTTTCGGCATCCGATTGTTCGATCTCGTTTTGCGTGGCGGAGGGAAGGGCGATATCCGCTTTTTCCCTCCAGGGACGTGCTCCGGGAACATACTTGCATCCATACTCTTCGGCATATTCGCGTATACGGCCGCGATAAAGGTTCTTCAATTCCATCACAAAGCGCAGTTTTTCTTCCGTGATACCCTCCGGATCATAGATATATCCGTCGGAATCCGATAATGTTACAGGAACGGCACCCAACTGCAGCAGTTTCTCACAGGTATATTGCGCCACATTTCCCGAACCGGAAACAAGGCATTTTTTACCCTTTATATCAATATTCTTTATTTTCAGCATCTCCAGAAGGAAATAAACATTTCCATAACCGGTTGCTTCGGGACGGATAAGCGACCCCCCGAATTCACGGCTCTTGCCTGTAAACGTTCCGGTAAACTCTCCAACCAGCTTTTTATATTTGCCGAACATGTAACCCACTTCGCGGCCTCCTACACCGATATCTCCGGCTGGTACATCGGTATCGGGACCGATGACTCGCCACAATCCTTCTACAAAAGCCTGACAGAAACGCATGATCTCCCCATCGGATTTGCCGTGTGGAGAAAAATCGGAACCTCCTTTAGCACCTCCCATCGGAAGGGTGGTAAGTGCATTTTTAAACGTTTGTTCAAATGCAAGGAATTTTAGAATCGACGGGGAAACAGATGCATGAAAACGAATTCCACCTTTATAAGGGCCTATGGCATTGTTATGCTGTACCCGGTAGCCCATGTTCGTTTGCACGTTCCCTTTATCGTCCACCCACGTAACGCGAAATGAATGTATCTTATCGGGGATTATCAACCGCTCAATGAGGTTTGCTTTTTCAAATTCGGGGTGCTCGTTGTAGACATCCTCAATAGATTCCACTACTTCTTCAACCGCTTGGTAATATTCCGGTTCGTTGGGAAAACGCCTTTTTAAAAGATCGATAATTTCTGTAGATTTCATACGTTTAGTTTACTTTTTTCTTTATTGTGTATGGAACTTTTTCGTTAAGCAATATGCAGAAGATAAGCAAGCTTATATTATGGTATCGCGAGAAAAAGTCTGAATTAATTTGAACTATTTGCGTTAAGCTAAATGAGCAAAGAACAAATTTTGTACTATGCCCATAGCGGGTGCTATTTCGATATGCTGAATGAGCAGAGGATAATCTTGCTTATACTATCCCATAGCGAGAACATTTCCTTTTCAGGAAATGCCTAAAAGAAATAGTCTGAAAGAAAACGACTAATTTTAGTGAAATGATTTACACGCCCGTGTTATGAAAATTCTCTTTTAATCAGATAACTTCGAACAATAATCACTTTGAAACACAAAATTAGAGAAATATTTCTAATTAAGAAATATTTAAATGCTTTTTATCATTTTTGTTACTAATAAAGTTGTTTTTTTAGACTTTTGTAAATACGAGGAATGATGACGGCGCCCGACATAAAAACCGAAATATGGTAAACTTCCAATGCGCGCGTTCAGGGGCTTGCACCCTGATAGAATAGATGGACTCGTCTGGACAATACGAAAAAGATATAGATATCGCATCTATACCTTCTTAAAGACCCATGGAGAGTTAATGAAAAATTGATTTTTGCTATTTTTGAACCAAATGAATATTTTTTTCATTACAAAAAAAGTCAATTAAAGTTACAAACCGATTGCGTTTCAATTAAGTTTTTGTTACATTTGTCGGTAGAGAGAATTTAAACGGCGTTTTAAGTAGAAATATCCAAAGAAAAACATGTGAATGATTTATTGCTCCCCTTATTCCTGGCCGGACGGGTGAGTCGGGGTTGAGGGAAAGATAAGCCATCCTCGTGTTTACGTCCTCTACACATGCTGTGCAAAAGTATGGAATAGGGGATCTTATATTGAAACATTTTTTTAACTTTGCACGGTTTTTTTTGAAAACGATTTTGTATTCCTTATAAAGTCGTTACTGGAATAATTGAACGTTTTCGCTAAGCGGTGAATAGAGGCGCTTACTCAAGTAACGTCATTGCGGTAAAGCGACGGAATTTATGGAGAAATTGTTACTGGCATTTAACATCAAATGGATTCGATTTATTTAATCATCGTCATAATTCTGTTAGGATTAGCAGTATTAGATCTTATTGTGGGTGTGGCAAATGACGCCGTAAACTTTTTAAATTCAAGTATCGGTTCGAAGGTGGCTCCCCTTTGGATGATTTTTACAGTGGCGTCCCTGGGCGTAATGATTGGTACCATGTTTTCAAGCGGGATGATGGAGATTGCCCGAAGCGGTGTGCTCTATCCCGAAAAATTCGCCTTTCCTGCTATTATGATGTTGTTTCTGGCGGTTATGCTTACGGATGTCGTCTTGCTGGACCTGTTTAATACATTTGGATTGCCTACCTCCACAACGATCTCATTGGTATTCGAGCTACTGGGAGCTGCAGTAGCCGTAGCTCTTTTTACCATGTGGACTACAGAAACCGGTGAAAACCTTGGCGATTTCATCAATAGTGGAAAAGCATTGGCCATCATAGGGGGGATATTTATTTCCATTGCCATTGCTTTTGTGATGGGATGTGTTATTATGTATTTCTCCAGGTTGATTTTCTCCTTCAATTACGGGAAAACGTTTAAGTACCTGGGCGCAATATGGAGTGGCCTCGCCCTCACCGCCATCACCTACTTTGCTATTTTCAAAGGACTGAAAGGCAGCGTGTTGGTAACCGAAAACATGCTCTATTATCTTGAACATAACATGGATACAGCCCTGTTGTACACATTCGTGGGCTGGACTTTGCTGATGGCGTTGCTCCAGCATGTTTTTCGCGTGAAAATATTGAAAGTGATTGTTTTGGCAGGAACTGCGGCATTAGCGATGGCATTTGCCGGAAATGACCTGGTGAATTTTATCGGTGTATTTTTGGCCGGATTTGATTCGTTCCGGATTGCCCAGGATGTTGCCGCGGCCGGGGGGGACGTCAGCACTCTTTATATGGGTCAACTGTCCGGACCGGTAAAAGCTCATATCGGATGGTTGCTTGGTGCCGGGGTAATTATGGTACTGGCTCTCTGGTTTTCGAAAAAATCGCGGACCGTAACCGAGACGGAAGTAAATCTGGCACGCAAAGGAGAAGGAGTAGAACGATTCGCTTCCTCACCCTTGTCCCGTTCTATTGTAAGAAGTACCATCAATTTCAGCAAATCGATCCATAAGATGACCCCCGCACCTGTAAAGAAATTCATCGACAGGCGGTTTGAACCGGTAGCGATGGAAAATCAAGCTTCGTTCGACTTAATCCGGGCTTCTGTCAATCTCACCATTTCTGCGTTGTTGATTTCACTCGGCACATCGTTGAAATTACCGCTTTCTACCACGTATGTTACCTTTATGGTGGCCATGGGTAGCTCCCTGGCCGATCGTGCCTGGGGGCGCGAAAGTGCGGTGTACAGAATAAACGGGGTACTTACCGTGGTAGCGGGATGGCTGTTGACTGCCCTGATTGCATTTACTGCGGCCATGGTTATAGCACTGTTTCTGATGTGGGGAGGCAAAATTGCGCTAGCTATCATGGTTCTGTTGGTTGTGTTTGTTCTGTTTAAATCCGGCAAACTGCACGATAAACTGAAATCCAAAGAATTGCAGCATCAGCAAATCCTTTCCAGCGAAGCACAACTGGTAACTTCATGCAATGAGGAAGTGCATCTGGTAATGGAAAAAACATTAAGCATCTATAAACGAATCATCGACGCGTTGAAGGATGAGGACCGAAAAATCATAAGGAAAGCGATGACGGAAGCAAATGAGTTATACGAAAGATTCAAAGATAAACGGGATTACGAAGTAGTCCCTACGCTGGAAAGCATACAGATCAATGCTTTGGACCTCGAACAGGAGTATGTTCAACTGGTAGATTATTCCTATGAAATTACAAAGTCGTTGAAAGCTGTTACCGAAGCTACCTTCAGGTATATTGACAATAACCACTCCGCATTCTCAAAAGATCAGATTGATGATTTAAGAGCAATCTACAAAACGCTCTCAGAGGTGTATGCAAACTATGGCAAAATGGAAAAATCGGACGATTACAGCCAGTTTGATCAAGTAGTTACGATGCGGGAAGTTATTTTCGAGTTGAATTCAAAAACGACCAAACGTCAAATAAAACGGGTGAAAGAGAGTAAGTCGAGCACCCGCAGCACTATCCTCTTCTTAAATTTAGTAAACGAATCGAAGATCATCACATTGCAATCGAGTAATTTGATGAAATCACACCGCAACTTCAAGGAGCAATATGCTAAATCAGTGCCTGTTTTGGACGCAAAAGGATTGATGAGGAACGCAACATTGAATCTGTGAATAATTCTGTTGATTATTGATTATTCTCCTGTTATTTCAATAAACGATTGCATGGCCGATCAAAATAAACGAAAAGAGGGGTTATCATTGGTGATACCCCCTCCTTAATTTTTCTGACGCTCAGAACATTACTTCTGCAGCAGACTGATATTCACATTCTGATTTTTGGTAAGATCGATTTCTGTTGAAGCAGGTTCATAAGAGATCAATTCAACCGTAATTTTGTGCTTACCCGGTGTTACATCCGATATCGAGAAGTTTCCATCAAGATCGGAGTAATATTTTTTTCCATCCACGGTAATAGCAGCGCCTGCAAGCGTTTCCTTATTCTTTTCGTCAACCACCGAGCCGGTCAGCTGTAGGGCGTTTACCTTTTCAACAAGGGTAACCGATTTGGAATCTTTACCCTTTTTTTCGTTAGAATTCTCCCCGTTTGCAAAGGTTGAAACGGAGATCAATAGAGATGCTGCGAGAATTAAAACAGATTTCATATGTATGTTCTTTTTCAATTAATTTCGTTGTTCTGAATTTCTTTACGTTATTCCCGGAGAAAGTCTCCGTTATGGCATACTCCAAGTCAACTTGTCCTCTGCTCATGGATTAACGAAAATGTTGTACGTTTAATTCACACAAAGATAGATACATAATCGCGATAAACCTGTTACGTTTCAGTGAAGTTTTTGTTACGTTTTTAGGCATGCAACGAAAGACATCAGTATCGTTTTTCATCCATCAACTCACCCTTTTCGTTCCACATCCGCCAGATGCCGGTCTTTTTACCGTTATAGTAATTCATTTCATAGCGCTGATTGCCCAGTTCGTCCCATATGCGCCAGGTACCGTGTTTATCTCCGTTCTTGTATTCCGCTTCCGAAATAAGCTGTCCGGATAGGTCATAACTCCTCCATAGGCCATGCAATTTACCATCTTTGTAAGCCCGGATCTCCTTAGGTTTACGGTTCTCGAAGTAGACCACATAAGTGCCTTCAATCACCCCATTCCTAATTTGCATTTCCAGTTTCAGGGTGCCGTTATCGAAATATTCACGGTAGTCGCCGGTATAAAGTTCACTCTGTGCCCTGTCGCGATAATAGATTCCGCTATTTTCATAAATTTGGGGAGTTGCTTTCGGCTGCTGGGCATAAGCAGAAAGGGCAAGAAAGAAACCCGCTAACAATAACCACAGTTTACTTTTCATAGGAACATTTTATTTTACAATTTCAATCATTGAATCATCCAATTATTAAATCATTTTTAGGTTGTATGAGAATTGCCTCCCATTCGGTCATCGAATGCTGTTTCGAAAAATCGACACAGTCAATTGATTTCCGTGTATAGTCAACGGACACCCACGGTCGTGACGTATTCTATCGAACAAAGATAGAAAAAAGAGTCAGAAGAAATTAAAAGGTACTCCGTTTTAATCGAAATACCTTTTGTTCTATTACAGAGTGAATATCAATTCATTAAAAAGCATATCCCGTCCAGGCGAAGATATTCGTCGGGCAGCCTGTGTTGGCCGGAGTCGGATCGATGGTCACACCCGAAGCCCCAACAGGATTAATTTGGCGTTGGGGTGCGTTGGCCAAAGAATTGGTTATGCTGATCGTCGTACCTTCAGCAGCCGCTCCTTTAGTGTCGGTAAGATCCACCAGGTCTTCCACCGTTCCGGTTCCTTTTACAACCGCATTGATGACATTTGCTTTTGCTCCACGACGGATTTTGATTACGTCCTGCATTCTTTTCGGCTTATCGGCATCTCCCGTAGTTACCGCGGCCAAACGTAAATCGATGGTCATGTTTCTCACCGTGAAGTCGGATTGACCTGCTTGACCAGGAAAATTACCGTCGTGGTTACCGTCGGCCTCTATGCCGCGCGGATCCTCTTCGGAACTCTCAAATCCGGATTCCCAAATACCGTAGGCATTCTCCAATGTTCCGTTATAGCCTTGTGTGAAGTCGAACATATCGTCGTCCGAGTTTACAACCAACAGGTTTTTTACATTCACAGACCCGCCGAAGAACTCGATGCCGTCGTCAGAGCCGTCCGGAATGTACACGTTTTCAATGGTGGTGCCGTTCCCAACCCCGTTCAGGGTAAGTCCGTTGTGTTCAACATCGGCGCTTGAGCGAGCGCCCGTGTAGGCAAGAACAAGATAGGTGATTGTTCCCGAGTTATCGTTTGCACTGGCACCTCCGTACGCATAAGCGCTGTTTATCTCCGTAGAACCTGTGGTACCTCCGGAAAGCGGTGCTCTGCCGTTTATAATAAGGCCTCCCCAATGTCCCTGTTGCGCATTTTCAATATCGGCCGTCATAACCACAGGAGCGGCAGCCGTTCCGTTTACGTTGATTTTACCGCCTTGCAGGACCAAAATATAATTACTAAACCCTTTACTTGCTTTAATTTGAGTTCCCGCAGGAATATTCAATACACCTCCATCTTCCACGATAACCGGACCTTTAACGGTATAGGTTATGTTCGCATCCAATGTTTCTGTTCCTGTAATTGCACCTGGTATTACGCCTTCTGTTACCGGTGGATTATCCGGATCATCGTCACCGCAAGAGGTGAGGGTAACCGCTACCAATAAAGCGGTGCAGGTTATCATACTTAAAAAAACTTTTTCATTTTAATTCAATTTTACGTTTATAAAAATTTAAGAAATTCAACATAACATGTATGTACGATACACAAATAAATTAGAAATTAGAAATCATAACTGATGCCCAAACTCACATTCATCCCTTTTTTATATTGGTTTAATACAACCGACTCGTCGGAGTTACTTGCTTCGCGAGAGAGGGTGTAAGCCGGGTTCAGCAGATTGGTCGCTTTCAGTTTTAACGTTATATTTTGATTCAGTTTTGCCGATGAAACAACGTCGAGCGTCGGAACGCCCTTTTCCATAATGTCTTTAAACCCTTGTGTGCCGATAGTGTGAATTCGCTTACTGAAATAATTGAAAACAAGCGAATTAATAAAACTCTTTTGGCCCTTTGTATAGATGTGCGAAATATCGAAATTGCCGATAAAAGGCGCGGAACCTTCGAGTTGTGTGTCGCGCTCGGGTGTATTGGTGAGCTTTACTACCAGGTTCGAATAGATATAGGAAGCGTTGACTCCTGCCGATAATCGGTTTACACGGGTGCCGCTCGCATTGGAACGCGAGAAAACATTCTTTCTCACTTCCACTTCCACACCCGCCACATCGGCTTTGTTACTGATATTGGTATATTCCAGCAATCCGGCCGAGTTTCCCTTGTCCGCACGCCCGATGGGATTCCGGATGAGTTTGTAAAATCCGGTTACGGAAATCAACTCAGACGGCGTGAGGTAATAATCCCATTTCAAATCTATATTGTAATTGTCTGACGGTTTGATGTTCGGATCACCCTGGCTTGAAAAACTGATATCGACATATTGGTAGGGCGATATTTCCTTCGATTGTGGGAGGGTGTACGTCTTGCTCAACCCTAAGCGGAGCACGTTTTTATCGTTGATGTCGTACTTCAGGTTCGCGCTCGGCAGAGAATACCATTTATTAATGCTTTTTTGGCCTATACCGGCGTTCTGTGTAATGTAATCTACCGTTAAGTCCACTCTGTCTGCCCTGAACCCGATATTTCCCAAAAGCTTGCTGGTCAATTGATAGGTACCTTCCACAAATCCGGAATGAATCTGCTTGGTTACCTTGTAGGAGTTCGGTTCGCCTTTCGTCATGGAAAACCTGCCGGCATCCAGATTGGATTGATTGTACAAATCGTCTAAATCGAGATTATCCAATGAAATATTGGCGGCTCCGGACACAGCCGAGAAGTTGTACTCCACGGCTTCGAAATTATCGTTCACAAACCGACCGTTATACCCCAATCGAATAGATGAATTTTCGCTGCCGTAACGATCATTTAATCGGTACGTGAGATTCGTCTTAGCATTCCAATCGTTCTCTTTCAACGTGGAGAAGAAACGCTTTTGCCGGTTGCTTCCCGTGAGAACATAAGATTCGTTTGTGGTGCGGGAAAGGTAATTTTCGCGACGATCGGGCTCTACTCCTTTTATTGTATTGTACGATACACCTGCTTCCAAACCCAACGCGTCCGACAACTTCCAGTCGCTGCTCAACTGATTAGTTATAAGCAGGTTGTCGTTGGTCTGCTGGCGCCGAAGAAAGCCCATATCATTATAGCCTCCTTGAAATCGTTCGGAGTTTTTACCCTGATATTCGCCTACGTATTGATCATTCGCGTGCACCAGCATAAAATTATACTGCAGATTGTGTTTGCGATCAAGCATCAATGTAGCGTTGGCCAGCGCCAACTGCAAGGTGTTTTGCGAATACTTATCGCCTGTCTGGTCTTGCCAAACGGTTCCTCCGGTATTGGCGTTTCTCACGATCTCTTCCGTATACGAATAATCTACGCTATGCGAAGCCACCACAAAAAACGACAACGGATTGCTTTTTTCGCCTACCAGGAAGCGCTTCCCTCCCGAAAAACCGAAATCGTGGTTCAACGGTACATGTACGATGACCGGATTAAGGCTGTTTTTAAAATCGAACGTTCCTTCGGTAGGTTGCGTGGCGTTTGAAAACCGAAATAATCGGATCCGTGCTGACGGTAAAAATCGGTTGTAAATGCAGTTGAATTCAATCCTCCCTCTACTTCAATACCAAAAGACCGGTCTCCGAAGAGTTCTTTGGAAGTAATATCGATAATAGCACCGCCCACATCGCCGGGATTGTTCCCACTGAATACTTTATTCACGGCAATATTTTGAATAACATCCGTTCCGAAAAACTCGAGAGCGATGTTTTTGTACTCCGGATCTTCCGAGGGAATGGGGAATCCGTTCAACAAGGTGACATTATACCTGTCTCCCAAACCCCGCACAAAGACGTTTTTCACCCCTTCCTGCCGGGAAATTCCCGATACCTGCGCAACGGCTGCCTGTGCATCGCCAATTCCTTTTCTCGACAGTTCCCTCGCCCCCACTGTCTGTGTAGCTACCAACGCCTTCTTCTGTTCGAGCAGTAATATATTCTCGCTTTCCCGGTTAGCTCTTGCCACTACTTCCACCTCCTGAAGGTTTATATCATCGGAATTCATTAATAAGTCGACAATGGTTTCTTTCGTGCTTTCTACGACCACACCCTCTTGAGTAACCGTTTGATATGCAACATAAGAAGCAATGAGGGTGTGTGTGCCGGCGGTGATATTATTTATGACAAAGTTGCCGTCCAGGTCCGCCGCTGCACCGTTTGCGGTTCCTTTTACAAGTACCGAGGCGCCTATGAGAGGTTCATTGGTTTTGGCATCCCGTATTTTTCCTTTGATAGTGCCGCTCTGGGCAAAAATAGCCGAAAAAGAAAAGAAAAATACACTTATTAAAGAAAGTCGTAGCAAATTATTTATTTGATTCATCTGCCGTTTAAAGTCTTTTTTAAAAAATCTCCAATAGTTTTCGGCACAAAGGTCTATTATTATTGTTACAGATCAGTTAAGAAAAAATTACATTATTGTGAAGATTTAAGCTCAATCCGTTCATAATTGCCGACCCGGATATTGGAAAAAATACATTATTGGGAAGATGTAAGGCATGGAAAAAGCCGATTTTCAGTTGAAAATCGGCTTTATTAATTATGGCAGCTGCAACAACGAAAAAGTCAAATAATTTCTAACAGCGGTATCCCCTCTCTCACTTTATCGCCGCTATTGACAAAAATTCTATTTATCCTGCCTTCTACTTCCGATACGATGTCGTTTTCCATTTTCATCGCTTCCAGGATGAGCAGGTTGTCGCCACGTTTCACCATATCTCCCTCTTTCACCAATATACTCATTATATTGCCCGGCATGGGACTTTCAATATAGTGTCCTTTTACTATTTCCGGTTGTTGTTCCGGAGCAATGGTCCCATTCTCATCCGCTTTCGGCTTTTCGGTGCGGGTTTCTTTTTGTTCGGCCTTCAGTTCAAACTCCTTTTTCCGTTGACCTTTTAAATAATGGGCGGCAACGGCAGGAAACAATTCGAGAAGAAGTTGGTCTTTTTCATCTTTAGCCAAAAGAATACCCCCGAACTCTTCAAGTACCGGATTTTCCTGATGGGTGTATGTAGATGTGTCGTATAGTGTCTCCTCCCGCGTTCCGGCTATTTGAAAACGAAATTCCGGATCCACCGGGACAGGGGTTTTGCCGTATTCTCCCTTTACCAATGCAACAAACTGATTGGAAGGATTGGCATATTTAGGACGGCCGTTTTTCAGGTTCAATGCCGAATTCACAGCCTGCACACCCACAATCTGGCTTGTCGGCGTTACTAAAGGGGGTAATCCCGCATCAAGACGAACACTCGGGATGAGCTTCATGGCATCGTCTAAAATTTCCAATGAGTTGAATTGCTTCAACTGGGCTACCATGTTAGTATACATCCCGCCGGGAATCTCGGCATTCTTTACCCGTTCATCGGGTTCCGGGAAATTAAAATAGGTCTCGATGGCATAGCAGGCTTTCAACAAAGCGGCCTCGTCGTTGCGCTCCGCCGCTTCAATAGCATTGCCGAACTCCTTGTCAATCTCTGCAGGAAGAGGGTCGGTAAGCGGATTGAATGGTTTTGGGAATTGCTTTACGGCATCGTAAGCATCCAACTCTTTGCGTATTTCGAACAGCTCCGCGTTGATTTTCGCTACCGCTTCCATATTCACATCAAAATCAATACCGAGCTTCTTACAGAAGATATAAATCAATTCCACTGCCGGAGCAGCAGGACCACCGGCAAAGTTCCAAATATTCGTATCCACAATATCGGCCCCCTTGACGATAGCCGTCAAAACAGCGCCTAAACCGAATCCCGGCGTACAATGGGTGTGAAAATCAATAGGAACGTTCAAATGTTCCTTGAATAAGGGTACCAATGCGGCCACACGAGACGGCGGTATTAAACCGCTCATATCTTTAATGGTGATCATGTCAGCGCCTAAAGCGACCATTTCCTTCGCTTTGTTCAAAAAATACTGATCGGTAAAAATAGGCTCATGCCCGGACGGTCCACTCTCTTGCTTTTTAAAAAAGCGACTGAACCATCCTTTTGAGTTTTTCTGAGAGTGCGGTTCATCATCATATTTAGGGTCGACCGTGTAACATACGGCACAATCTGCCATACCGCCATATTTTTTTATGTACGTTACACTCGATTTAATATTATCCACATCGTTCAACGCATCAAAGATACGCATGATGTTTAATCCGGAATCTACGGCATTTTTGAAAAAGCCATCGATAATATCGTCGGGATAAGGTGCATAACCGTATAAGTTCCGCCCACGGGATAAAGCGGTCAGTTTTGAGACACCTCCAACCGCCCTGCTTATTTTTTCAAGCCTGTGCCATGGGTTTTCGTCTAAATAGCGCATAACGGAATCAGGAACCGCTCCGCCCCATACCTCCATCGCATAAAAGTTAGCATCTTTGTAATAAGGCAATACCCTATCGATCTGCGCTTGATTCATCCGGGTGGCAAAAGCGGATTGTTGCCCATCTCGCAAAGTGAGATCTCTAATCAAAAGTTTCTGTTTCATAAGTACCTTTTATTTATTGGTAAGTTATTAACCAGTTCTTCTGTTTATTGTTCGGCAATAGCGGTTTTTTATTGTTGATTCACCTTATTTTCGTTTATCTTTACTAAGTTTAGCATCTTTTAAAAATAAACAAGGGGGTTCATATACCGTAACACGGATCCGATGGGGTGTTGCATGGTGAATGCGGCAACGTAATGATTCTTGCGCAACCATCCAGAATCCTCTACGTCCTTAAGAAAAGATTCCAATAGCCGCATGAAGAATTGGATATCAATACCTTTTCTTAAACTTTCGTTTCTGATTTGTCTCTAATTTATTAGGGGTGCCCTCCTGCGCTATTTCAACTATGAGCCTCCGATCATCTATATACATTCCCTTGAAGGTATTCACCACTTTCGGCGCAACGTCTTCGGGCACTTCAAAAAAGGAGAAATTTTTCAGCAGATCTATTTTTCCCACGGGAACTTTACCTTTCACGTTGTCGTTAATAAAACCCATGAGTGTTGCCGGATTCACGTTATCCATTTTCCCCACATTAATAAATAAACGCTTGAACCCTTTCTCAGGCTTGCGTTCTCCCTTCTCTTGTTTATAGTTGCTTTTCGTGCGGAATTCATCCCTGTTCTTCCTGGAAGAGGAGGCTTCCTGCGGTTCATAGATCTCTTCGGCTTGCTGATAATACTCAATCAAACGGTTAAATTCCAGGGAGACTATTCGTTTAATGATGTCCTCTTTCCCCAACCACTCCAGTTTACGGAAAATGGAAGGCAGCAACCGCTCAATTTCTTCCTCGTTTACCTTTACTTTTTCAATTTTATCCACAAAGTTGAAAAGTTGTTTTTCACATATCACATCCCCTTTGGGAATTTCGCGTTTTTCGAATGTTTTATTGATTTGTTTCTCTATCTGCGCTATTTTTCCCTTCTCCTTGATATGTATGATGGCGATAGAGGTTCCCGTTTTTCCGGCACGGCCGGTTCTTCCGCTGCGATGCGTATATATTTCGTAATCATCGGGCAACCCAAAATTGATGATATGCGAGACATCATCCACATCCAACCCGCGGGCAGCCACATCTGTAGCCACTAACAGCTGAAGATTGTGATTCCTGTATTTACTCATCACGAAATCACGTTGCGCCTGCGACAGATCGCCATGCAGCGAGTCGGCATCATATCCGTCCTGAAGGAGCTTATCTGCAATCTCCTGCGTCTCCTTCCGGGTTCTGCAAAAGATGATGCCGTAAATATTGGGATAATAATCCACAATTCGTTTCAGAGCGAGGTATTTGTCCTTTGCGTGTACCATGAAATATATATGGCGTACATTCTGTGCACCCTCATTTTTTCTTCCGATAGTAATCTCCACCGGATTGTCCATATATTTCTTTGTTATTCTCGCAATCTCCTTAGGCATCGTGGCCGAAAAAAGCAGCATGCTCCGGTCATCCGGAACGTGAGAAAGAATTTCATCAAGATCCTCCGAAAAACCCATGTTCAGCATTTCATCGGCTTCATCGAGCACTACGGTATGCACATTATCGAGTGAAACTGTTTTGCGTTTTATCAAGTCGATAAGCCTTCCGGGGGTGGCCACAATAATATGAACGCCTCTTTTAAGCGTTCGTATCTGGCTGTCTATACTCGATCCGCCGTAAACGGGCAGGATTTTGATATCTTCCACATAGGTGGAATAATCAGTTAGATCACCTGCTATTTGCAAGCACAACTCCCTCGTTGGACAAAGAATAAGCGTCTGGGGCGACAATAACTTTACATCAATTTTCTGGATAATGGGGATGCCGAAAGCGGCTGTTTTACCCGTCCCTGTTTGAGCAAGAGCGATAATATTACGTGTATTGGCCAGCAATTGAGGAATGACCTCGGTTTGTACCGGCATTGGTTGCTCAAATCCCAATTCCGTTATAGCATGGCAGATTTCAGGAATAACACCCAGTTCTTCAAATGTTCTCATTTTTATAAATAATTAATGTGTGAATATTGATCTTTCTCCGTACTCCACATAACCATTCACTACAGTTAGATATTTGCCCGTTATGGCATAATGCAAGCAAGCTTGCCTTCTGCTCATATAACTTACCGCAAATAGTTCACTAAAGTTGGACTATTTCTTTCAGACTATTTCTCGCTATAGCATAGTACAAGCAAGCTTGTTCTCTGCTCATTTAAGCTTATCGAAATAGTACTGCGCTCCACAAAGAAAATAAATTTTCTCTGCTCTCACTTAACGAAATAGTTCACAAAGATGAGAGAAAATTCAATGACAATCTGTAATTTGTGATTCTTTCCGATAATGATAACCTCTGTTCGTAAAAAAATCACCCTAATTTTAAATCGGGTGCAAAGGTATGAAAATAAATTGAATAAATGGAAATCAGAACGTGTAAAGAAGATATTTTCTCAATAAATTTCTTTTACCGCTGGTAACCCGAAGCTCTTTTTCCAGGTAATTATCCACAGAACCATATTTCAGTTTTATGTGATCAATGGCGTAATTAAGGTATGCCCGGTTAACGGAAAGCATGGCGGTAATGGCTTCCTGCATAGATTCGGGGAGAGTACGTGCGTCTACTTTTGCAGTTGCGGGATCGATATTCTTATTTGAAAGCATGTAATCTTGTTCCAACGTATTATGCGGCACTCCAAGTGCATACAATATGAGGTAAGCCGCTAACCCGACCCCATCTTTGCCTAATGATCCGCTCAGCAAAATTGGGTAGTTGCTGTCGTTAGTAAGCAGGTCGAACATCTCACCAAACTGTATTTTATGGTTTTCAATAATATCTACATACGATTCTTGTACATAACGAATTGCATCGCTTCTATCGAAATTATCGTCTTTCGTTTGTTCATCCAACTTTTCCGCATCCATTGGGGTTAATGGAAGCGATATTTTTCGAATGGAGGGATGAAGGAGAATGGGATACTTTTTGGCCGTTCTTTCCGATCGAAAATCTATCACCGTTTTAATATTCAGTCTGCGTATTCTCTCCTGATCATACAGAGTGGCATCGCTCAAATTACCTGAGCGATAGATCTGCCCCCATTTAATCTGCCGGTTATCGGTGGTGAGATATCCTCCAATATCTCTGAAATTCTTTATATTATTCATATCTATCACTCTGTTGGCTACCACGCCTGAATAGACACCTGACGTGCGAAGAATAAAATATTCCCTCAACCCCGATCCGGTAGGATTCAATCGCAACACCTGATCGGCAATTTTCGTAGTGGTTACGGGAGTAAAACTTGCCAGCGAACTATCGGTGAGAGAAGAGTAAATATCAATGTTGCCTTCCTGATCCGGACTTACTTCCCATTTTAATAAAAAATCTCCTCCCCTGTCTTTTTCAACAACAGAGGTTATTTTTACTGTTGACATACAGGAGTTTGTCAAAATAATCAGTGAAAACAAAAAGAATATAGAAATAGATTTCCGCACCATACCGTTAAATTACAAACAAATATACGAAAAACTTTGTTGTAAAATAAAAGGATAACGAGGCCGTTAACAATAAATAATTATTCGTTTTCCTTTTTAGTACTTAGTATTTTAGCTATTTGAAGGCTGTTTCATATGCCCCGTATTCAAATGAGAGTATTTTTTCTCATTGAAACGGCATAACATAGGAAGGAGTATGGAGTGTTGATAACGTGTGAATAGAACGTAAAAAGAAAGTAATAAATTCATTTGCAAAACTCGAAAAAGCGATGTTTATAAAAAAAAGGATTCCACCAAAAATACGACTCCCTTTTTATATCAAAATTTCATCCCCTTTTCAACAGGCAATGTGTGGTATACAAGAAATAAATTATTAACTTTGTACTTTATACACATGTTATGACAACATCTATAAATACTTTATTATCAGTTAGAAAAGTAAATTTAAACTGTTAATAACTTTTTATAACTCGCTATCTGAATATGATAACGAGTTAAACAAATTATTTTGAAAAAATTCATCCACAGTTTCAACAGGCAATCATTATCATCATATTTCTTTTTAATTTTAAAAACTATATAAATGATAAGTATATGACGAAAGAAGAAATCATTCAAAACATAGATACTCTCAGAAAAGAAAAAAATGCTATTATTTTGGCGCACTATTACCAGGAGCCGGAAATTCAGGATATCGCCGATTTTGTGGGGGATAGTCTTGCTTTGGCACAATGGGCTGCTAAAACCACTGCCGACATAATTGTGTTGTGCGGCGTTCATTTCATGGGAGAGACCGCCAAAATTCTGTGTCCTGAAAAACGTGTTTTTATTCCGGATATGAAAGCCGGCTGCTCTTTGGCAGAAAGCTGTCCCGCGGATGATTTTGAGAAATTTGTAAACGAACATCCCGATCATACGGTCATCTCTTATGTGAACACTACGGCAGCAGTAAAAGCTCTGACAGATATTGTGGTTACTTCAACCAATGCAAAACAGGTGGTAGAATCACTTCCGGAGACTGAAAAAATTATTTTCGGGCCCGATAAAAATTTGGGTGATTATATCAACAAGCTTACAGGAAGAAATATGCTTTTGTGGGATGGCGTATGCCACGTACATGCACAGTTTTCCATTGAAAGGATCGTAGAATTGCAAAAAGAGTATCCCGGCGCCTTACTCCTGGCACACCCTGAATGCCCTAAGTATTTGTTGGAAATAGCCGATCATGTGGGTTCTACCTCTTCCATCCTGAAATTTGCCACTACGTCGGATAACAAGCAATTTATTGTTGCTACCGAAGCAGGAATTTTACACCAGATGCAAAAAGAGAATCCCGATAAAGAATTTATTCCAGCCCCGCCTGAAGATGCTACCTGTGCTTGTAACGAATGTTTTTACATGAAAATGAACACATTGGAAAAGTTATACTTGTGTCTTAGAGATGAAAAACCGGAAATTTTCGTAGAAGAAGAGATAAGGATGAAAGCTGTGAAACCTATCGAGCGAATGTTGGATATTTCTGCACGGTACGGATTGTGAGATTTTTTTTGTGTAATAGTTTCCTGATCGATACCGCTTTCAGCATTTTATTTACAACCTAACGCCTTTTTTTGTACCTTTGCGTCCTAAAAAAATTTCCGTTTTGTCTATTGTCTATCTGTCTTGGTTTACGAGACTCGTGATTCTACAAAGCAAAACGGGCTAATCGTTTAAATAATGGCTTTACAGTGTGGTATCGTAGGACTTCCCAATGTGGGTAAATCCACTCTCTTCAATTGTTTATCGAATGCAAAGGCGCAGGCGGCAAATTTCCCCTTTTGTACCATTGAGCCTAATGTGGGCGTGATCACCGTTCCCGACGAACGATTGAACAAACTTGCCGAATTGGTTCATCCTCAAAAAATTGTGCCCACCACCGTAGAAATTGTAGATATTGCAGGATTGGTAAAGGGTGCCAGCAAAGGAGAAGGATTGGGAAATAAATTCCTCGCAAATATCCGGGAGACGGATGCGATTTTGCATGTGTTACGCTGTTTCGACGATGAAAATGTAACTCATGTGGACGGTCATATAGATCCTGTTCGGGACAAAGAGATCATTGATGCCGAATTACAGCTCAAAGACCTCGAAACCATCGAAGCACGCATTAATAAAGTAGAAAAACAGGCCAAAACCGGTGGAGATAAAGAGGCCAGACTGGCATTCGAAGTATATTCGAAAATCCGTGAAGCATTACAGCGGGGTGAATCGGCCAGAACGGTACATTTTGATACAAAAGACGAAACAAAAGCGGCCCACGATCTTTTACTGTTGACGGCAAAACCTGTTTTGTATGTTTGTAATGTGGATGAAGCAAGCGCCGTAAGCGGCAATCAATATGTTGAATCGGTCCGGGAAGCAGTAAAAAACGATAATGCCCAAATTTTGATCGTTGCGGCAAAAATAGAATCAGAGATAGCTGAGTTTGATACATACGAAGAACGCGAAATGTTTCTGAACGAAATTGGTTTGGAGGAATCCGGGGTGAACCGTCTGGTTAAATCCGCGTACAAAATATTGAATCTTCAAACGTTCCTCACTGCCGGCCCGCAGGAAGTACGGGCCTGGACTTTCCGGAAAGGATGGAAAGCCCCCCAATGTGCGGGAGTGATTCATACTGATTTTGAGAAAGGATTTATCCGCGCCGAAGTGATAAAATACGACGATTACATTGCGTACGGTTCTGAAAATGCCGTGAAAGAAGCCGGAAAAATGAGCGTGGAAGGAAAAGAGTATGTAGTGCAAGACGGCGATGTCATGCATTTCCGGTTTAATGTGTAAATGTGAGTAACCTTTCATTTCTTTATCCTTAATTTCCTCACCTGCACTATCGGTTCAATCCATGTATAAAATTTATTATTTATGTTATAAAACATATTTTTTTATCTTGCTAAAACGATTTAATAAACTATTTTTGTATCGTATTCAATAAATTTAGACTATTTGAGGCGCATGCTCCTCGATTTTCAATTCTCGCCATGGCAGAGTTCAAGCAAGCTTAACTCTGCTCATTTGGCTTAACGAAATAGTTCATTAAAATTAGTCGTTTTCTCGCTATGGCAAAGTTCAAACAAGTTTGACTTTGCTCATTTAGCTTAACGAAACGTTCTTATTCTTTCGCCTGCGTAATGGAGAAAAAAGTATCGATTAAAGATATTGCAAAAATGGTTGGTGTTTCGCCTGCTCTTGTTTCCATGGTATTGAATGGGAAGGCTGAACAGTACAGGATCGGAGAAGAAGTTGCCAAGCGAGTTGTCGAGACTGCAAAGGACATGCATTATGCTCCGAATCTCATCGCACAAAATTTACGGTCCGGAAAAACTCAATTAGTAGGGTTGATCGTTACGGATATTTCCAACCCTTTTTATTCGGCAATCGCAAGAATTGTAGAAGATAAAGCCAGTGAACTGAGTTACACTGTTTTAATAAGCAGCACGGATGAAAACCTGAAAAATACGGAAAGATTGGTTGATGTGTTGCATAATAAAGGAGTGGAAGGATTGATACTGGTACCATGCGATGGCTCGAAGAAGCTTATTCAAGGACTTTATGAGAGCCATTTTCCCACAGTATTGTTAGACAGATACTTCCCCGATATAGACTTGAGTTCCTCCTGTTTGGATAATTACAGGGCAACGGAATTGGCAACGGAGCATTTGCTCGGACAAGGATATAAAAACATCGCGTTAATTGCTTATAATACGGAGATGTATCACATATTAGACCGTATTTCGGGATATGAAGACACGATGAAAAACGCGGGATTAAGTTCTTATATTCATGTCAGGAAGGTAAATATTCTGAATCCAAAGCCGGATATCAGGAAAGCATTGGAAGAGTTGGTCAACAAGGAGCATGTCGATGCCGTTATTTTTCTGACGAATATGCTTGCCACGAATGGATTGTATTGCTTAAATGAAATGAATGCAAAGATACCCGAAGATATAGCTGTAGTTGGGTTTAACGGAAACGATGCGTTTAATCTCTTTTATTCGCCGGTTACATATGTAAAACAACCGATTGAGCAAATAGCAAAGGAAGCAATTGATATATTAATTAAGCGGATAAAAAAAAGTAATTATAAATCGAAAGTATTTTTGGAGCCGGAATTGGTGATTCAGAAAAGTTCCATACACCAACAAGAAAAAAAATAATCGTATGAAGAAAAGAGAAATTATGGATGGAATTTATTTTTGGCAAAAAGCTAAAACGTTTTAGCTATAGTGGGTGTGAAGCAAAATGGAAAAACGAGCCGGAAATAAGATAGAGTTCAGACAAAAGGGTAAAATTCAAAATAATAAATAATGAAAGACAGACAATTAAAGCCATTGGAAGGGATCATCGTCCCACTTGTCACCCCATTGTCCGGTAACGACCGGATTGACATAAAAGGATTGAACAATCTGATCGAGCATGTAATACAAGGTGGGGTGCATGGAATTTTTATATTGGGTACAACCGGAGAAGCGCAAAGTTTAAGTATGAAACAGCGCGAAGAGATGATAAAAGAAACAAGCCGGATTCTGAGAAACCGACTACCTCTGTTAGTCGGCATTTCCGACACATCCATTAGTGACAGCGCCGCTTTAGCCCAAAAAGCGTATGAAGCCGGAGCTTATGCCGTTGTGGCCACACCCCCCTATTATTTTGCAACCGATCAATCCGAACTGATCGAATACTTCGAAAATCTGGTTTCTGTATTGCCCCTTCCGCTATTTCTGTACAACATGCCTGTTCACACAAAAGTGGCATTTGATGCTAAAACGATTAAGCGGATCGCTCAAAATGAAAAGGTGATCGGGTTCAAAGACAGTTCCGCCAACGGCACTTATCTTCAGACCGTGATGTACACCATGAAAGAAAATCCTGAATTCATGATTTTTGTCGGTCCGGAAGAAATGACCGCTGAAATGGTACTGATGGGCGCCAACGGAGGAGTCAACGGAGGAGCCAATTTATTCCCTGAATTGTATGTTGAACTATATAACGCAGCCAAAGCTCACAATATTGAAAAGGTCAGGACGCTGCAGCAAAAAGTGATGCAGATATCCACCGGCATTTACAGTAAAAGCAAGTACGCTTCCAGTTACCTGAAAGGACTCAAATGTGCCTTGTCCGTCGCGGGCATTTGCAATGATTTTCTGGCAATGCCTTTTGCTCATTTCGACAAGGAGTACAGAAACGAGATTGAAAAGGCGATGATGGAAATAGAAAACGTGCTGAATGCCGGTAATTTATAAACCAACGTTTTCGTTAAGCTAAATGAGCAAAGTCAAACTTGTTTGAACTTTGCCATAGCGAGAAAACGACTAATTTTAATGAACTATTTCGTTAAGCGAGTGCAGAGCAAATTTATTTGCTTTGCCGAGCACAGAAATAGTCTAAATTTATTGAACATATTTTGAAGAATTTATCCAGAGATCTAAAATTTAAAATTATGTCACAATTCCCAAAAATCGGAATCCGTCCCATTATCGATGGTAGACGGGGCGGTATCAGAGAATCGCTGGAAGAAACAACGATGAATCTGGCTGAAAGTGTTGCAATATTATACCGGGAGAACCTCCGCTATCCGGGCGGCAGTCCGGTACAATGTGTTATTGCCGACACATGCATTGGTGGAGTGAAAGAGGCTGCCGATTGTGCCGCCAAGTTCGAACGTGAAGGCGTGGGGTTATCCCTGTCGGTGACGCCTTGCTGGTGTTACGGATCGGAGACTATTGACATGAATCCCTCCATCCCTAAAGCCATTTGGGGATTTAACGGCACCGAGCGTCCCGGAGCGGTCTATTTGGCGGCAGCCTTAGCGGCCCATACCCAGAAAGGCCTGCCCACCTTTGGCATCTACGGGAAACATGTGCAGGATATCGGTGATGCGACTATTCCCGGGGATGTGCAGGAAAAACTTCTTCGGTTCGCCCGTGCCGGGTTGGCCGTAGCGCAAATGCGAGGCAAATCGTATCTGGCCATCGGTTCCGTATCGATGGGCATTGCCGGGTCGATGGTCAATCCCGATTTTCTACAGGAGTACCTTGGTATGCGTACCGAATTTGTCGATAGCTCAGAGATTCTCCGCCGCATTCAATTGGGAATTTACGACAAGGAGGAATTTGAAAAAGCGATGCAGTGGACACGAACCCATTGTATGTCGAGAGAAGGTGAGGATTACAACCCGGAACATCTGAAGCATTCGCGCGAGCAGAAAGACAAGGATTGGGAATTTGTGGTCAAAATGACACTCATCATGCGCGACCTGATGACCGGTAACCCGAAATTGAGTGAGATGGGATTCGGCGAAGAAGCGTTGGGACACAATGCCATGGCAGGTGGATTCCAGGGACAACGCCAGTGGACCGACTTTCTACCCGACGGTGATTTTTCGGAAGCCATTCTCAATTCATCGTTCGACTGGAACGGTATCCGCGAAGCTTTCTCCTTTGCCACCGAGGACGATCACCTGAACGGGATCAGCATGTTGTTCAACCATCTGTTGACGAATACCGCGCAGATCTTTGCCGATGTCCGCACCTATTGGAGTCCCGAATCCATCGAACGGGTTTCCGGCTGGAAACCAAACGGAATACTGGAGAACGGTGCAATACACCTTATCAACTCAGGCTCTTGCACATTAGACGGAACCGGGCAACAATCAGACGAAGCGGGCAATCCGGTAATGAAACCGCATTGGGAGATCACCGATGAAGAAGTGGATAAAATGCTGAAGGCCACCACCTGGCATCCGGCCTCGCTCGAATACATGCGCGGAGGCGGATTTTCATCCCAATTCCTGACAAAGGCCGGTATGCCGGTCACCATGTGCCGGTTGAATGTAGTGAAGGGTTTGGGGCCCGTATTGCAGATTGCCGAAGGCTGGACGGCCACGTTTCCCGAAGAAGTTTTCGACATCATCAACAAACGGACGGATAAAACATGGCCGTCAACATTTTTCGTACCCCGTTTGACCGGAAAAGGACGTTTCACGGATGTTTATTCCGTGATGAACTATTGGGGTGCAAACCACGGGGCAATTAGTTACGGGCATATCGGAGCCGATTTGATCACACTGGCTTCCGCTTTGTCTATCCCCGTGAATATGCACAATGTGGACGAATCGAAGATCTTCCGCCCGTCGGCATGGTCGGCTTTCGGTTCCGATAACGAGGGAGCCGATTACCGCGCCTGCGCGGCTTACGGGCCTTTGTACAAGTAACTTTTATGTAACATAGTGTCCCCTGAATTTAATCATATTGTAACATTATTAATATATTTTTACGTCGTCATTCAATACATTTATTCACATCATTATAGCGAGTATTATCCATGTTATTAATCCAAAAAAGCAACAATTGTATGAGAAGAAATATCTATTATCTTTCATCCGTTTTTTTGTGCATGCTGGTTTCTTTTTTCCGGCATGCTCAGATAACGGGTCACAAGCAGATCTTCCGCTTTCTGCGGTAATTTTCCACAGTATAAACGGAAAACAGGTTGCCTTTACAGCGCTTACCCATAGTGCCGTAAGCTGGGAATGGGATTTCGGAGACGGAAACACCGGTTCTGAAAAGGATCCGGTACATGTATATGAAGAAGGGGGCTATTATATTGCTACATTAACAGCAAAAGACAATACCGGCAATTCGGTGACCACTCAGGTGAATTTGGCGGTTTCGCTCACCCCCTATGCCCTGCTGACTGGGGATCATACGGCCGAAGGGTACGACGGTAAAACATGGAAACTTACCATGTCGCATACCGTCAATGACAAATTGGTGAACTCTGATGCGGATTTCTCATTGCTCGCCCCTAACATTCCATCGTTGCCCGCGGGAGCTTTTAGTGTATATGTCGGACTCCCGGAAGCCTATAATGACGAGTTTACTTTTTACTATGATGGCAGTTACAGGCACAACACGTCAGACGGCACCTCTTTCGGCGGTATCGTCTATGCAATGTTTTTGCAACAATTGGGCTTGGCCCAAATTACCAAAACAGGCGGACAAGCGGCGTTAGGACAGGATATTTTTGCTTTGACAACCTATACACCCGACGAAAACGCAACATTTGTGTTTACGGAAAACGAAAATTTCACCATACCCACCCTTCCTAATTACGCGACCGGTACGCAGCCTCCCGGGATACCGGTTATTACGTATCCGGGAGTGATGACCCTCGATTTTCCCGGTTCGGATGAATTTATCGGCATACGGGATTTTCACCGGAAAGTCATTGTGCAGGAGATAACAAGCAGCTCCATGAGGTTGGTGATGTTCATGACTTTAGCTCCCCAAGCGATAGTCAGTCAAAATCCTTTGATTGCCTTAAGCACTTCTGCGGCGATACTTACTTTAGAAGCAGTTAATTAAAACCTATTCAAACCAATGTAAAAATGGAAGCAAAAAATTTGCAAACGAATAAAAATCAAGGCTGGTTTAAAGTTATTCTGTCTCTGGCCTTTCTTCTGCTATCTATAGGAAACGGTTTTGCAGAAACAACCGATGCCAGACAAAATACAATAGGTGTTACAGGTAAGGTTACATCCGCCACCGACGGGATGCCCCTTATCGGAGTCAGTATCGTTGTAAAGGAAACCGCAGAAGGCACTGTCTCCGACATGGACGGGAATTACAAAATTAACGTACCGTCAAATGCAACGCTTGTTTTTTCGTATATAGGATATATAACGCAGGAGATAGCCGTGGAGGAACGGAACACCGTCAACATTGTCATGGAGGAGAGTACCGAAACGCTGAGTGAGCTTGTGGTTACAGCCCTCGGTATCGGACGTGAAGAGAAATCGCTCGGTTATTCCGTAGGGAAAATCGGATCCGAAGAGCTTTCTAAGGTCGTTCACGAGAACGTGCTCACTTCAATGGCAGGTAAAGTAACGGGGGTGACCATCAACTCGACCGGCGGTGCAGGGTCTACCGTCAGCATGATAATCAGGGGTGCTACTTCTATGAGTACCGATAATCAGCCTTTGTTCGTTATCGACGGTGTACCTATGACCAGTTCCGTGAATAATGTCGGTGGTTTTGGTAGCGGCAATCTGGTCGACTATGGGAATGCCATTTCGGATATCGATCCGGAAAGTATTGAAAGCGTTTCCATCCTGAAAGGGCCCAGCGCTGCAGCGCTATACGGTACCCGTGCCGGCAACGGGGTTGTGCTTATCACTACGAAAAAGTCAGACCGGAAAGGCGGAATGAAAGTGGAAGTCGTTTCAAACACCGTTTTCGATATTCCGTCAACATACTTAGACGTTCAAAACCGTTTCGGATTTGGCGCCAGAAGCTATACCGATTCAACCTTTCCCGGCGGGATCATCCCTCCTTTCAGTCCCTCGGAACAGGCCGGGGCAGGACCGGAACTGAATAAAGGTTACTGGCAGGTTCAGCCGTTTGCGCCGCTCGATGCCAACGGTGTTGCCATACCCACCGAATTGGTTTCCTATCCGGACAACTATAAAAACTTTATTAACGGGAGCGCCATTACCACTACCAACAGCGTAGCCATTTCAAGCAGCAGCGACAGGGTGAATTACCGGCTCGGCGTATCAAATATGACCCACAAAGGCTTGGTACCCAACTCAGACCTCAACAGAAATAATCTGACGCTTTCAGCCACATCATGGGTGATGGAAGGACTTACTGTAAGTACGGATATTAACTACACACAGAATTGGGCGAACAACAGGCCGGCCACGCAGGAACGGGGTGCTAATCCTCTGCAGTGGGCTGCGTGGACACCGCCTAATGTCGATATCCGTAAGATGAAAGAGTATAATCTTGGCGGCGGCGAAGTACTTACCATAGGGGATGGTTGGGAAAATCCATACTTCCTTGCATACGGCATCAATAACAGCTTTAAAAGAAACAGGTTTATCGGGAATGTGTCCGCTACCTGGGAGATAACTCCGCAATTGAGCCTTATGGGAAGATACGCGCTGAATAAATCGGACGAAACAAGAGAAACGAAGATGGATCCGGGATATTCCGGAGAACCCAATAACGGAGCGTACGGTATCGTTACAAGCGAAAGCAGTGAAACGAACGCCGATGTATTGGCAACCTATAAAAACCATTGGGATAATTTCTCTCTTACGGCTTCTGCCGGAGGGAATCTCCTCTATTCCAGCTGGTCGAATGTGAGTAATTCATCGAAACCGGGTTCGGGGTTAATTATCCCCTATTTATATACGATTCAGAATATTGAGAATACTTCGCTGAGTTATTCCAATGCCCGTTACGAAAGAGCGATCAACAGCGTTTATGCAATGACTAACTTAGGATGGAGAGACATGGTGTATCTTGATCTGACTGCGAGAAATGACTGGGCCAGCACGCTTCCGGCGGAAAACAGATCCTATTTTTATCCTTCCGCTTCATTGAGTCTCCTCCTGAATAACATGATCGATATGGGAAGGAATGTAAATCTTTTCAAAATAAGAGGAGGTATTGCCCAGGTAGGGAATGACACTTCACCTTACAGCCTTTATGCAACCTATTATGATGCGGGACAATGGGGTGAAGCGATCAGGCTTGGAAAACCGGGGGATCTGTTAAACCCGATCCTGCTTCCCGAAGAGTCGAAATCCTACGAAGTGGGGATGGATGTAAGAATGTTCAATAACAGGTTGCGGTTCGAGGGAACCTATTACCGGGCGGATAATCGGAATCAGATCCTTAGCGTACCGTTGGCCGGATCGGCCGGATTCAACAGCATAAAGATCAATGCCGGCTTATTGCAGAGCAGAGGCGTGGAACTTATGCTTGGCTTTACTCCTATTGAAACCAAAGACTGGACCTGGGATTTGAATGTCAATTTTACGAAGAATCAAACCTGGTTGCTTGAATTGTCGGAGGGAACGGATTTTGTTGAGTTCTGGAATGAGGCCAGGGTGAGGAATATTGCTTATGCAAAAGATGAATCCCTGGGTAGGGATGGGTTGATCGGAAACCTTTACACCCGGAAAATATTAAGGGTTACCGATAAGAACTCTGAATACTACGGCTATCCCTTGTTGCCGGAGAACAGCGAAGATGCCGAATGGCAGTCCGAAGACGATTATTCCAAAGTAGGCAACTATAACCCCGACTTTATCATGGGGCTCCAAACCTCCATTACGTACAAGAATTTTACGTTGAGCATGACGTTCGACTGGAGATCGGGCGGACAGTATGTGTCGCAAACCTGGCGGTATCTGACGGAAGGTGTTGTTTCGAATACCTGGCTCAACCAGTTGGTTGCTCCGCCCGACGGATTGGGCGGCCAACCCAGTACGGCGCTTCGTGACTGGGTGGTAGCCAATGCCGATGCATTGATTTACACCAATAATCCAAGACCTGTTGGCGGTCCTACCCCCGATTTCGGCGGATTCTACAACGATTTTTATACCGGCATCGGAGCATACGACGGAACTTTTGCTCCCGGTGTGTACGGCCGGTATGACGATAACGGCAATTTTATTCTTATCAAGGAAAACCTTGGAAATGAGGGCACTGAATTCAGGCCATATGTGATGAGCTATCCGTGGGATATTGGAGAAGCCAATATTTTTGACGCAGACTATGTGAAATTAAGAGAGATTTCGCTAAACTACAGAGTTCCCGATAAGACAGCACAGAAACTGAGAGTGAGAGATCTGAACATTTCCGTATATAGTCGAAACATCATGCTTTGGGCAAAGAGCGCCGGTATGGGAATAGATCCGGAAAGAGCCTATCAATCGGGCGGTAGCGGCGGAGGTTTTAAGCAAGGTGTCGAACGTTTCAATGCCGAGCCCTGGGTGGTTCCGGTTGGTTTTAAACTGAATTTTACTTTTTAATTAAAAAAATACTGTCATGCATACGTTTAAAAACAGTTTTATCATAACATTCACGCTGGTATTTGGATTGGTTGTTTCATGCAGGGATCTGGATGAATTAAATATCAATCCGAACGGTGTTGATCCGGCAATCGCAGATGTAAACTTTTTATTGCCTACGATCCAGACGAATATAGGGCAAACCGTTTACAATATCGGTTTCGGTACCTTCTCAGGAATTATGCAGCATACGCAGCATACGGGATGGGCCGGCGACCATAACAATTATGAATGGACTACCCTTTCGCATAGCTGGAACGGTTATTACAGCATTTTAATGAACAACGAGGAGTATTTCAGAAAGGCAGTACAGGATAATTACGAGTTTCACGAAGGAGTAGCCCGTATCATGAGGGCGTATGTTTTCGGTCTGATTACCGATATATGGGGCGATGCGCCTTATAAAGACGCTCTTAAGGCCGAGTATGGGTCAGCCCATTTTATGCCGGCTTTTGATCCGCAACAGGATATTTACCATGGTATCCTTGCCGATCTGGATACTGCCAATACGCTCTTGTCAAAAACGGCAAATGAGTATCGTAACATTGTGCCCAAACAAGATGTGGTATACAGGGGCGATATCTCTAAATGGCAAAAATTTGCGAATTCACTGGCCCTGCGGTACTATATGAGGTTACAGGCTAAAGAACCTGCATTTGCGGAAGAGGGAATCAGGAGAATTGCCGGAGATCCTGCTAAATACCCGTTGATTAGAGTAGCGGGCGACGATGCGAATATCAGCTTCCCCGGAACGTCGAGAAGTGTTTCAAACCCGTTAAATACCGTTTACGATGTAGATCCGGCCGGAGCTTATATGAGGGTGAAAATGGGGAAAACATTGGTGGATGTAATGAGGGAATATGATGATCCGCGCCTGGGGGTATGGGCCAATAAGATAGAGATTCCACTGAAATTGGTTTCGGGAACAGGGATTGACCAAACGGTTGATATCGATGATGAACATAAAATTCGCGAAGTTTCACAGGATATAGTGACCGCTTTTGAGGCCAATGGGATGGAGGTCGATTTTGATCCGGAATATGCCGGGGTGACTATTTCTCATACCTTGGTACAGATCTTCAATATGAACAACGCCAATGCTGCCCAGGGAACCGTGAACCTGCACGCTTCCCACCTGAACGACAGGTATAGATTGACAAGCGATCCCCTTGTGCTGATGAGATTGATATCCGCAGCGGAAGTCAACCTGATACTCGCGGAAGCTGCCTATCGCGGCTGGATTGCAGGCGACCCCGCCGGATATTATGCCGCCGGAGTAAGGGAGTCGTTGAATGCCTGGGGAGTTGGAGAAAACGCTGATGATTATATCGAAGAAGTGCCTTATGACGGGTTGGAAAGCATCATCGAGCAAAAATGGATCGCCCATTGGACGACAGCCCAGGAATCATGGTTCGATTGGAGGAGAACCGGATTGCCGGCGTTGGAGACAGGCCCGGCAGCAGTGCGCCCTGTGTTGCCTGTCCGGTGGTATTACCATACCACTGATGAAATAGATAAAAACAGGGCCAATGCCGAGGCGGCGATCGAAAGACTGGAAGCAACGCCGTATCAGGGTACCGATCAAAGTAAAAACAGCGCCTGGTCGAAAATGTGGCTCCTTCAGGGAACAGGGAAACCGTGGTAGGATAATTAAGAGCCAAGAATCAAGACTTTGGATTTGGGAATTCGGATTTGAGGGATTTTTACTTTTAGTTCTTAGTTCTTCACTCTTAGTTTTTAGTTTTAGTTTTCAAACTTGTAATTATATGAAATTAAGCCAAATCGGCATTTTCTTATGCCTCTTGTTTATAAAACCTGCTTTTGCGGGAACAGGTAGTCTGCCGGTTAAGGACGAACCTTATCTGGCTCCGGTATCGGTCAAGTATACGTTATCTCCGAAATGGAAAGATGTCCGGTTAAAAAAGATAGTCGCGGACGGAGATAACAGCCTTTTTATATTGACCGATGCCGGCATGTTCCGTGATTTTCCCGGGGAAATTATTTCCAAAGATCTTATGTATAGTTCCCTGGCCGATAAATATCCTGTGGATATTTGCATTCAGGAAGGAACGGGTTATTTGTATTATTTGTATTCCGACCGTTTCCTTACCAATAAACATGCCGGGACAATATGCGGGCACCTGCCCGAAAATGAATTTACGCATATTGCGGTAAATGCAAATGACGACGTACTGCTGACAGGAAAGCAAGGGGGCGTATTGTATAACCGGAGTACGAAAGTCAGGGAACTGAACATTCCCCGGGGTGAATTGGTAAGATTGTATATATCGAATCATCAGTTCTGGTATTTATCCTCTACGGGTATTTTTTTGCTCAATGAAGATAAATGGACGGAGATCCATTCCGGGTACAATCTTACAGCCATGGCATTTGCCGGGGACAAAATAGCGGTGGGAACAACGGACGGCTACTATGTGATCGACCGAAGCGGTAACATCGTTGAATCGAACAATAATAAACTGCCTGTCCCCGCTATTTCCAATATGCTGACGGTGGATGACAAATATTGGTTCGCAACGGATGAGGGCGCCTTTGTGAAACAACCGGAACGTTTTGACTATTATGCGTCGGAACGTTGGTTGGATCAGAACAGGATCATAGATATGGCAGCGGATAACAACGGAAATCTTTATTTTTTGACTCCTACCGGGTTAAATAAGGTGGAATTCGTACGGGAAACACTGGCTGAAAAAGCGCAGTTCCTGCAAAACAACCTGCGGAAGTATCATCTCCGTTACGGTTTTTCATCCGCTTCCCGATTGATCGAGCCGGACGATCCTACGACCCTACGTCTCGACGATGATGATAATGACGGCTTATGGACTTCATTCTATCTGGGAAGCCAGGCATTCCGCTATGCCGTTACAAAAGAGGAAAAAGCCAGGGAATATGTATGGGAATCTTTTGAACCCTATGAAAGACTTTTGGTCATTCATCCCATTAAGGGTTTTTCGGCAAGAACATTCGAACGTACGGGGTATATTGCCGGAGACACAGTTCCCTGGAGACCTGCGCCCGATAAGGACTGGTGGTGGAAAGGAACGACCAGTACGGATGAATTTGTCGGTTATATGTTTGTTACATCCGTAATAGATCAATTTGTAGCTCAGACACCGGAAGAAAAAAAGCGGGTGGCGGACTATTTCGATGCTATCATGACCCATATCATCACAAACAATTATTATTTTATCGATTATGACGGTAAACCTACTTTATGGGGAAGATGGAATCCCGAATATGTGAATTCATTTGCTACCACACAATTCGACCGCAGGCTGAACAGCACATTAACTATTGCAGGCTTACAATTAGCGTACCGACTGACTGAAAAAGAAATTTACAAGAAAGAGGCTTATCGTATGATGGAGGATCATGGGTATCTGGATAATATGAAAATACCCATGAGCAATATCCGGTTTACTTCCGGATTTCAACATCAGGGTATTACAATGGGAGAGGATTGGAATCATTCCGATGATGAAATGGCATTCCCCACATATTGGGTATTATATCACTACGCGTTCGATGATACGTTAAAACAGGAATATGCAGCAATGATACGCGATCACTGGGAGATTGAGAAGCCCGAACGCAACGCTCTTTGGAATCTCCTGACCTACGGGACATCGGGCGATATCGATTTGGAGTCTACGATCTGGTATTTACAAGGGTTCCCAAAAGATTGCAGCCGCTATGTGGTAAAAAATTCACACAGAAAAGACCTGGAATTTCTACCTGACGATGTACACACGAATTTCAGGGAACAGACAACAACAGAACTTATTCCTAAAATGGAGCGCACATTGAACAGACATAATAATAACGAATTTATTATTGATGGAGGGCGCGGAGCGCACTACCGTCTTACCGGCGATGAATTTCTATTGCCTTACTGGATGGCGCGTTATCTGAATGTGATAAAATAAGTATATTCAAGATATATAAAACAAAACACCTCACAAAATGAAACGAGCATGATAATCAAGAGTAAAGAACAAAGAGCCAAGACATCTCAACTTTTGAGTTTTGATTTTAATATCTTCACTGATATATTCATCTTGGTTCTTGATTCTAAAAGCCTTGGTTCTGAAATGTTCCATACACTTAAATGTAAAAAATAAAATAATCGTATGAAAAGATTACTGTTAATTTTAGCTGTTTATTTTTGCTTTGTGGTGGGTTATGCACAACAAACGATTACACCCGAAACGGCATTAAATGCTTATATCCACAATAACGACCCTACATGGGGATGGGAAATTCGCGATGTATATCAGATCGATAATACAAAAGCATATTCTTTGTTGTTTATCTCCCAGAAATGGCAGGGAATCTTATGGAAGCATGAACTCATTGTATTTGTCCCCGAATCGGTGAAACAGGATGGTGCACTGTTATTTATAACCGGAAGTTCGGTAAGAGACGGGATGCCTAGGTTCTCGAATCCGGATGATGAGACTTCATTGTTCCTGTCCGCCCTGGCAAACCGGAATAATGCCCTTGTGTGTGTATTGAAGCAAGTTCCCAATCAACCTCTTTACGGTGGTTTAACGGAAGATGCATTGATCTCCTATACGCTCAATGAATTCAGGAAAGACAAAGATTACTCATGGCCGTTGCTCTTTCCCATGACTAAAACAGCATGCAAAGCCATGGATGCGGTACAGGAATTTGCCGGACAGCAACTCCACCGGGAAATAAACCGTTTCCTCGTTACCGGCGCATCAAAACGCGGATGGACAACCTGGCTTACAGGCGCGATCGAAGATCCGCGCGTGGAAGCAATAGCACCCATGGTAATTGAAATGCTGAACATGCCCGTCAATCTGGATTATCAAAAACAACTGTACGGAGAATACAGTGAAGAAATTCAGGATTATGTGAACCTGGAAATTCCACAAGCAATCCACAGCGAATTCGGGAGTGCTACCGTACAAATGATAGATCCTTACTCCTACCGGGAAAAGCTGACGATGCCCAAACTGATCATTATGGGAACAAACGATCCCTATTGGACCGTTGACGCCATTAAACATTATATCAACGAGATCCCCGGGCACAATCTGTTGCATTATGTTCCGAATGCGGGTCATGGTTTAGGAGATAAAATACAGGCTTTCGGAGCATTAGGCGCATTTTTTTCCCTTATGCTGGATAAAACGGATTATCCTGTCTGTGAATGGAAATTGTCCGAGAAAGGAAAGAATATCGATCTGCAGGTAAAAACCTCTCCCGACAAACTGATAGGCGCTGCACTATGGACTTCCGTATCGGATAGCAGGGATTTTCGTAAGGCACTATGGACTAAAAACGACGTAAAGATGGATGCTAAGAACAGATCTGCGGTCAATGTAAGAATAAAATATCCGAAAACCGGATTTCAGGCTTTCTATGTTGATCTGATTTATAAAGATCCTCACGGTGAAGAATATTCGGTCAGTACGCGTACATATGTCTCGGATAATAAAAAAGTATTTGTTCAATAAAATGTATTTTTTGTGAATGTCTTCCCTTTTACTATAAAAATGAAAGAAAGAATGGGAAATAGTAATAATGTTTTTACAAATATAATCGTATGAAAAAAATGAGGACGATTTTTATACTGAGCTTTTTATTTTTTGCGGGGATCCTCTCCGCACAAACGTTGGCTGAACGGTTAGGATATAAGAAGACGGACAAGCTGCTGATCATCAACAATGACGATGCAGGTATGTGCCATGCTGCCAATACCGCCACTATTGAAGGGATGGAGAGAGGGCTTATCAGTTCGGCCACCATTATGATACCGTGTCCGTGGTCGAATGAGATCGTAAAATATGCGAAAGAAAATCCGGATAAGGGTTTTGGCGTTCATCTCACATTAACTTCCGAATGGAAAGACTATAGATGGGGCCCGGTTGCATCCCGCAGCGAAGTTCCGGGACTATACGATCAACAAGGCTATATGTGGAAAGGTGTATTGGAAGTGTATAAAGCCTCCGATACCGATGAGGCTTTAAGTGAAGGCAGGGCACAGATACGAAAAGCCCTGGAAGCAGGGGTGCCGGTTACTCATATTGATTCGCATATGGGAACGTATCAGTATTCTCCTGATTACATGCATATTTACCTGCAACTCGCGGAAGAATTCAATCTTCCCGCACGTATGCCGTCTCAATCAACATTGGAAAATATGAAAGCCCCTCCTTTCCGGGATATTTGTAAAGAGAAAGGGATTATTCATCCGGACTATTTTATTCACGAAGAGTTTGAAGACTATAAAACAGAAAATGTAGAGGAATTCTGGACAGACTATATTAAAAATATACAACCCGGCGTGACGGAAATTCTCATTCATGCCTCTAAAGACGGAGACGAAATACGGGCAATAACGGGATCTGCCCCTAAACGCGTGAAGGAATTGGAATTTTTTACCAGTGACAGGCTAAAGCAATTAATCGAAGAGGAAGGGATTATCATTATTAGTTACCGCCCTTTATTTGAATTGCAAAGAAAAGAGAAACAGAACTATTCGCGTTAAGCCAGATGAGCAGAGCCAAGCTTGCTTGAGCTATGCTATGGCAAGCGAATATCTAACTTTAGTGAACTATTCGCGTTAAGCCAGATGAACAGAGGACAAGTTTACTTGGACTATGTCATGGCGAGCGAATATCTAACTTTAGTGAACTATTCGCGTTAAGCCAGATGAGCAGAGGACAAGTTTACTTGGACTATGTCATGGCGAGCGAATATCTAACTTTAGTGAACTATTCGCATTAAGCCAAAATACGATTAAGCGAGGGCAGTGTCAAGCTCGCTTGAAACATTGCCGAGCGTGAGTAAT
>AGTN01654308.1_pt1 | contig 37837 bp, 39 predicted proteins | sample 314218 | NCBI WGS metagenome assembly AGTN01 (sample SAMN02954264, study PRJNA73603) | bioreactor metagenome | biome: terrestrial; feature: non-aerated bioreactor; material: poplar woody material; isolation source: poplar biomass | place: USA | collected 2006-12 | reverse complement strand
GGGTTCCTGACGGCGGAAGGCGGCATCCGTTTGCGGGGCGGCCGCCGGCGCGTGCAGGGGCGGCACGATGGACGCTTTGAAATCATGGCCGTCGATGCCGGGGATTGCCATGCCCTGGCCCGCTTCTGCGACGGCTGCCGCGTCGTCCTGAATTGCGCCGGCCCATCCCTCCTGATCGGAGACCGGGTGGCGCGGGCAGCCGCGGCGGCGGGGGCGGATTACGTCGATGCGTTCGGGGGCGGGCGGCTGGAGCGGTTGCTCGCCTCCTGGGCGGAACCGGACGGGCCTGCCTTCATCGTCTCCGCCGGTGTCTTTCCCGGTCTATCCGGGCTGCTTCCCCGTTGGCTGGCACGCCAGGACTTCGACCGGGTGGAGCGGTTGCGGGTCTTCGCCGGTGGCCGCGAGCATTGCACGCCCGCGGGCGGTGCCGATGTCCTGCTCAGCGCGCTGGACGGTTTTGGAACTCCCGGCGCGGTCTGGGCCGATGGCCGCGTCCTGGCGGGAGCCGCGCCTGCCTTAGAGAATGCCGAGATTCCCGGCTTTCCCGGCCGTGTTCATGCCCAGCCCTTCCTCAGCCACGAAATGGAGCGGATCGCCGGCGCTCTCGGCCTCGCCGGGGCGGAGTGGTACAACGTCACCCCATCGCCGCTGATTCCCGAGGCCATCGCCCGCGCCTGCGGCCGGCTGGAAGGCGGTGAGAATCTTGCCGAGGCCGTCGCCGAACTGGTGCGGATCGCCGATCTGGAGATGGCCGGCAGGGCACCCTATTACGTCATGGCCGCGGAAATGGCGGGGCGCTGGCAAGGCCGCGCCGCAAGCCGTCGTGTCGTCCTGCGTGCGGCCGACAGCTACCGCCTGAGCGGAACCATCGCCGCTTTGGCCGCGCTGCATCTGCTGGAGGGCAAAACCGCTGCGGGCGTGCATCGTGCGGCCGAACTCCTCGATCCGGAGCGGGTGGTGGAACGGATCGTTTCCCTGAAGGATGTGGATCTGCGTTTTGTCGAGACGTCTCCCCGGGATGAGACCGTGGAAGAGGGGGGCCTATGACCGGACCTTCTTCCCGACTGCGCATCCTGGTCTGCGGCACCACCTTCGGCCGGATTTACCTGCGCGGGCTGGCATTGCTGCCCGAAATGTTCGAGCTGGCGGGTATCCTGGCGCGGGGAAGCCTCCATTCCGCCGAGGTCGCGCGGGCGCATGGCGTGCCGCTTTATACCGATGTGGCCCAGGTGTCGAAGGCGGATATCGACGTCGCCTGCGTGGTGGTCCGTTCGGCGGTGGTCGGTGGCGCCGGCGCCGATCTGGCGCTCGCTCTTCTCGAGAGGGGCGTCCACGTCCTCCAGGAGCATCCGGTCCATCACGACGAACTGGCCGCCTGCCTGCAGATGGCCCGCCGGTCCGGATGTCTCTACCGGCTCAACAGCTTCTATCCGGATGTCGGTCCCGTCGCCCGCTTCATCCAGGTGGCGCGGCGGGTGCTGGCCGTGCGCCGGGCGGTGTATGTGGATGCCGCCTGCAGCGTGCACGTGCTGTATCCCCTGGTGGACGTCCTGGGCCAGGCGCTGGGCGGCCTTCGCCCGTGGTCCTTCCTCGCTCCCGCCGATCAGGGGGATGGGGCGCCCTTCACCGTCCTGAACGGCACTCTCGCCGGTGTTCCGCTCACCCTGCGTGTGCAGAACGAAATGGATTCACGCGATCCTGACAACCACACGCATGTGCTTCACCGCATCGTGCTCGGCACGGATGGCGGCAGCCTGACGTTGACCGACACTCATGGCTTGGTCCTGTGGAGTCCACGCATGCACGTGGGGCGGAACGGGGAGGGGGTGCTGGACATGTTCTCGCCGGAGGGAAGCATGGCACTGCCGGCCACATCCGTCGTCGGGCCTTCGGAAACCCCGAATTTCAACGCCGTCTTCACCGACCTGTGGCCGGGCAGCGTCGCCCGCTCCCTGAAGCGTTTCCACGCGGCGGTCCAGGCGGGCAACGATGACGCCCGTCTCAGCCAATACCATCTGACCGCCTGCCGGGTCTGGCAGGAACTGGGGAAACGTCTCGGGCCGGTGCGCGTCATCTCTCCGCCCATGCCCCGGCCGCTGGCTCTTTCCGCTGTCGGAGGAGAGGACCTGGAATGCACCGCGTGACGGGCCATTCGGCAGCCGGGCGAGGGCGCTGGTTCCGCGTGTACCGGCCGGTTCCCGCCGCCGGGGTGCGGTTGATATGCCTGCCCCATGCGGGAGGGGCGGCCAGCTTCTACCGCAACTGGTCGTCGTGCTTCTCTTCCTCGGTGGAGGTGGTGGCGGTGCAGCCGCCGGGCCGGGAGGAGCGGATCGGCGAACCCATGCTCGCCACCATGGACAGCCTGGTGGAGGCCTTGGCCGACGCCATGCCGCATGTCGCCGACCGCCCATACCTGCTGTTCGGCCACAGCATGGGGGCGGCCGTCGCCCATGAACTGTGCCTGGCGCTGCGGCGGCGGGGACGGCGGCTGCCCGTTCATCTGGTGGTATCGGGACGCGAGGCGCCGAGTCGCCACCGGGGCGGGACCTTGCATTGCGGCGACGACGCCCGATTACGCGATGAATTGAAGCGCCTCAATGGCACGGCCGCCGAGTTGATGGACAGCCCGGAGTGGTGCGCCATGGCCTTGCCGATCATCCGTAATGATTACCGGCTGATCGAGACCTACCGCCCGTGTGTGGCCGATCCGCTTGCCATTCCCATCACCGCATTCGTCGGCGAACAGGACGGCGAATTGCTGCCGGGGGACGCCGAAGCTTGGGCGGACCTGACCCGCGCCGCTTTCGCCCTGCATCGTTTCCCCGGCGATCATTTCTACCTCACCAAGCAGCGCCACGGCGTCGTTCAGGTGCTGCAACGCCTGCTGGATGCCGTGGTGCCGTGCGCGCCGGTCTTGCTTTCGATGCCCTGAAATCCTGTGGGAAGAACGATATGAGCCACGATCCTTACGCCCTTTCCGCCGAGTTCTACGACGTGCTGAGCGAGCAGCAATGGCAGGCCCGCAAGGCGCCCATCGCGGCGGCCCTGCGGCAGGCGCCGGCAGGCGCCGGACCCGTCCTCGACGTCGGCGCGGGGACGGGGCCATGCGTGCGGGTGATCGCCGATTCCTTGCCCGAGGTGCCGATCGTTGCGGTGGAACCCTCGGCGGCCATGCGGGCGGCGCTCGTCGGCCGGATCATGCAGGATCCCGATCTCAGGCGGCGGGTGACGGTGCTGGCCGGCCGTCTGGAAGAGGTTTCGCTTCCACCCCGCCTGTCCGCCGCCGTCATCTGCGGAACGATCGGCTATTTCGACCGCGAGGCCCGCCGGGCGTTGTGGAGCGATCTCGCCGGACGGCTGGCGCCCGGCGGCGTGGTCGTCGTGGACGTCATGATGCTCAGCCAGCCGCAGGAGGTGCCGTTCATGAAGGTGGCCGGCACCAGGATGGGCGAGCAGGACTACGAGGTCTGGCTGGAGGGCCGTCCCGCCGATGCCGGCACCATGCACTGGACGCTGACCTACCGGGTGGTGCGGGGCGAGGAACTGTTGCGGACCTTCTGCGCCGAGCACGACTGGCACACCTTCGGTCTGGAACAGGTGGCCGAGGAGGCTGCCCAGGCGGGATTCTCGTTCGAGCCGCTGGCCGACGCCCTGATTCCCGCCGGCCTGCTGCGACGGACCTAAAAGATACCGTTTGGGGCATTCACCGACCCGACTCGGGGAGAAGTGTCCCCATTCGATAATTATGCTTCTCATTCGCATCGTGCCGGGGGCCGATGCACGGTCGATCTCTGTCCGGGGGACTTGGAATGAAATTGGTGTCTGAGATGAAGCGGTGCCGGGCTCTGCCCTCCGTGGTCAGCCTTGTCGTGGCTCAGATGATGTGGGGGCCGATGGCACTGGCCGAGGAAAAGGAGGAACCTGCCCCGGCACCCCGGGCGAACGAGGTGCATCAGCTTCAGCCTGTGACCGTCACCGCCGAGAAGATGTCCTCCACCGAACAGGACACGCCCGTCAGCATGACGGTGGTCACCGGCGAGGATCTGGAACGGTCCGCCGCCAAGGACACCATCGACATCGTCCGCCAGGTCCCCAACATGCACATGACCAAGGCCGGCCAGCACGCCAGCGTCGCCTTCCTGTCCATGCGCGGCGTCACCCCCTTCATGGAGGCCGAGCAGCCGGTCGGCTTCTTCGTCGACGGCGTTCATTACCGCAACGTGGACATGGAACTGCTGGACATCGACCGCGTCGAGGTGCTGCGTGGCCCGCAATCCACCCTGTACGGCCGCAACACCGAGGCCGGCGCCGTCAACATCATCACCCGCGACCCCGAGCCCTACACGGAAGGCTCGGTCTCGGCGGGCTTCGGCAATTACGACCGCAAGACGGTCAGCGCCATTTCCGGCGGTGCTTTGTGGAACAAGGACTGGTCCTACCGGGCGGCACTGCAGGTTCTCGACAGCGACGGCTATTTCACCCGGGTGCCGGGCGACATCGACAACGTGGACGAGGCCAACGACATCAACGCCCGTTTCAAGGTGCGCTGGAAGCCGAAGGAGACATGGGACATCATCGCCACCTATGACGGCGCGCGCTATCGCGAGGGCTCGACCAACATCGCGCCTTTGAGTCAGTTGCACGACGAACCGCACAAGGTGCTGTCCAACTATATCGGCTCCAACGACAGCGACGTCCACGGCGGCAATGTCCGCGCGGTCTACGAGGCGCCGGCCGTCACGGTGACGTCCATTTCCGCCTATGGTTATGAGAACAAGAAGACGACCTATGACGTAGACGGCAGTGCGCTCGATCTGATGCGGTTGCGAACCGAAGTGGATTACTCCCGTTTCACCCAGGAACTGCGCCTGAGTTCGCCGGAAGGAAGCTCCGGTCCGCGCTGGGTTGGTGGCGTCTACTATTTCGACCAGACCGATCACAACAACTTCGACATGAACATGAGCGGCATGGGCTTTGGTGTCCAGTCGGTGCGGACGACCACGGACACCCGCAATATGGCGGCTTTCGGCCAAGTTACGTGGCCGCTGATCGACACGGTCTCGCTGATTACCGGTCTGCGTTACGACCATGAACACAAGGACGTGGACAGCCACCAGACCTGGGCGGCGATGGGACGCGACATCAGCGCCAGCCCGGACATGAGCTTTCACGCTTGGCTGCCCAAGGTGGGTCTGGAATACAAGCCCGTTCCCAATCTGCTGACCTACGCCACCTATTCCGAGGGCTACAAGGCCGGTGGGTTCAACAACCTCGCCGATCCCGGCGAGGAACTCTACGATGCCGAATACACCAAGAATTACGAAATCGGCGTCAAGCACACCGGCCTGAACAATACTCTGCAGACCAAGCTGTCGTTGTTCTGGATCGATTGGACCGACCAGCAGGTGGAGGAACTGGTGCTGTCGCAGTCCAACATCTCCAACGCGGGCAAGAGCGTTAGCCGCGGCGTCGAGTTGGAGATGGCATGGAAGGCCAGCAAGGCCCTGCTGTTGAAGGCCGGCGGCGGCTGGAACGACGCCCATTTCACCCGCTACGAGGATAGCGGCAACGATTACTCGGGCAACCGCCCGCCGAATGCGCCCGCTTATACCTACAGCTTCGCTGCTGACTACGATTTCGACAACGGCCTGTACGCCCATGCCGACTGGCTGGGCACCGGCGGCCTCTACTACGACTCGGCCAACACCCAGAAGGAGGGGCATTACGGCCTGCTGAACCTCAAGGCCGGCTATCAGTTCGACAGCTACGAGGTGGCGTTCTGGATCAAGAACGCGCTGGATGCCACCTATGCCACCCGTGCCTTCGATCTTGGTGGCGGCACCTATGGCGGCATCGCCGGCGACCCGCGCACCTTCGGCATGACCCTGACGGCCCGGTGGTAGGCATGGACAAGACCGCAAGCGCCGCCGAAGGGCGGAAACTCCTGGCGATGATCGGTTGCCTGTATCTGGTGCAGGGGCTGCCGGTGGGGCTGGCGTTCCAGGCCTATCCCGTGCTGCTGCGCGACGGCGGTGCCTCACTGGACCTGATCTCGCTGGTGCCGCTGGCCAGCCTGCCGTGGGTGTTCAAGTTCTTCTGGGCCTCGATGGTCGAGAACCGCTGGACGCCCCGGCTCGGCCGGCGCCGCAGCTGGATATTGCCCATGCAGACGCTACTGGCGCTCAGCCTGGCGGGAATGGCGCTGCTGCCGTTCACCGCCGGCAACGCGCCCGCCTTGCTGGCTCTGGTGGCGGTGGCCTCCCTGGTCAGCGCCACCCAGGATATCGCCACCGACGGTCTGGCGTCCGAGCGGCTGCACGGCACCGGCCTGGCCCACATCAACACCTTCCAGGTCGCCGGCTTCATGATGGGCATGCTGGCGGGCGGTCCGGGGGCGATGGTGGGGATCGGGACGGTGGGCCATGTGGCGACCCTGCTGGGGTTGGCCCTCATGGTTCTGCTGTGCGGCGTGCCCGTCGCCCTGTGGCGCGAACCCGATCCGCCGCAGGGGAAGACGCCGGAACGGGCTTCGCTGCGGGCCTTCTTCCGGCGGGCAGGGGCCTTGCCGCTGCTGGCGTTGGGCATGTGCGCCACCATGGGCGGCGCCGTGTCCTTCGGTGTCGCCAAGCTGTTCCTGATCGATGCCGGCTGGTCCCTCGACGCGGTGGGCACTTTGTCGGGCACCGGCAATACGTTGATGATCGTGGCCGGATGCGGCATCGCCGGGGTGACGGTGGTGCGCTTCGGGCCGTTGTCCACCTTGCTGCTGGGGGGCGTTCTGGTCGGAACCAGTTCCCTGGCCTGGGCGGCTTTGGCTCTGGATCCGCCTCTGGCCGTCCCGGCCGCGGCATGGGGGTTGGCGACCGCGAGCGGGCTCGGGATCGGTATCTGCACGGTGGCGTCCTACACGCTGCTGATGCGCTTCGCCCAGCAGGGACGGCAGCCCGGCACGGATTATTCGGTGTTCCAGGGCCTGCAGACCCTGGGTGAAATCCTGGTGATGGCGGCGACCACCGCCCTGGCGGCCCGGGCGGGATATGCCGTTGCCCTGTCGGTTGGGTTGGTGATTGCCCTGGCCCTGGTGGCGATGATCTTCCGGATGCGCAAGGCCGCCGTCCAGACGGCTCCCTGCACCGAACCGGCGGAGTAGGGGCGATGGGCTGTCACTGTGTCGATCGTCTTGTCGACATGATCGCCCGCCGTCCGAGCGGGCCGGTGGGCCGCTTCCTGTACGGTCGTCCGGTGGGGCACATGGCGGGATTCCGTCTCGTGCTGGAAAGATTGCCGGTCACGGCGGACGATACCGTGCTGGAGGTGGGATGCGGCGCCGGCGTGTTCCTCGAGATGCTGCTGCGTTCGGGCTGCCGTGCCCGCGCCGTCGACCACAGCGGCGACATGGTGGCCGCGGCCCTCCGCCGTAACGCAGCCGCTGTCGCGGAAGGGCGGCTGGACGTGGTCGAGGGCGATGCGGCGGCCCTTCCCCATGGCGATGGCGCGTTCACCAAGGTCTTCTGTCTCAATGCCTTTTTCTTCTTCCCGCAACCCCAGGCCGCGCTGGCGGAGATGGCCCGGGTTCTCGCCCCCGGCGGCGCGCTCGCCATCCTTACGGCTTCACCGCAGACCGCCCGTTGGGCCCGTTGGGTTTTCGGTCCGGTGGCGTCCCGCATGCGCTTCGACGCACCGGAACAATTGGCGGGATGGAGCGCCGGGTGCGGCCTGCTGCCGGAGGAAACCGCCGAGGCACCGGGAAGCGGCTTTCTGTTCCTGGCCCGCAAGCCGGTCCAGCTTCTATCGCCATGTGGGAATGATGCATCATGCCAACCATAGACGTTTCCACCGCCCTTCTTCCCCACGACCTGTCGCCGTGGAGCATGTTCCTGTCGGCCGACATCATCGTGCAGACAGTTATGGTCGGCCTTGCGCTGGCGTCGGTCGCCACGTGGAGCGTGTGGCTGGCCAAGACGCTGGAACTGCGCCAGGCGCGCAAGCGGGCGCGCGGCGCCATCGCCATGTTGGCCGAATCGCGCACCCTGGTGGAGGCGGTCAAGAAGTTGGACGGTTTCAACAGCCCTGAAGCCCATCTGGTGCGCGCCGCCATGGCCGAGGCCCGGCTGTCGGCGGGTACCCCCGGCGAGGGGTTGAAGGAGCGGGTGGCGACCAAGCTGGAGCGCATCGAGGCCGCCGCCGGCCGCCGCATGATGGTGGGCACCGGGATCCTGGCGACCATCGGCTCGGTGGCCCCCTTCGTCGGCCTGTTCGGCACGGTGTGGGGCATCATGAACAGCTTCGTCGGCATCTCGAAGGCGCAGACCACCAACCTGGCGGTGGTGGCGCCCGGCATCGCCGAGGCGCTGCTGGCCACCGCCATCGGCCTGGTGGCGGCGATTCCGGCGGTGGTGATCTACAACGCCTTCACCCGGTCGATCTCGGCCTACAAGGCGCTGATGGGTGACGCGGCGGCCGACGTGCTGCGCATCGTCAGCCGCGACCTCGACCGCCGGGCGCTGCCGCTGCACGAAGCGGCGGAGTAGGGCCATGGCCGCGCGCATCCCCAGCGGTGGCGACGATCTGGTCGAAACCCACGAGATCAACGTCACGCCGTTCATCGACGTGATGCTGGTGCTGCTGATCATCTTCATGGTGGCCGCGCCGCTGGCCACGGTGGACGTCAAGGTCGACCTGCCCAGTTCGACCGCCGAGCCGGCGCCCAAGCCGGACAAGCCGCTGTACCTGACGGTGCGGGCCGACAAGACCCTGGCGGTGGGCAACGACACGGTGGCCAGCGATGGCCTTGCCGCCGCGCTCGATGCCGCCACCGGGGGCGACAGGGAGGCCCGCGTCTTCCTGCGCGCCGACAAGAGCGTGGAATACGGCGCCCTGATGGAGGTCATGGACGGCTTGCGCGCTGCCGGCTACCTCAAGGTGGCGCTGGTCGGACTGGAAGGGCGGCCATGAGGCAGGCCGCCGCCATGGTGTCCCCGGTCGCCGCGCTACCGGCCGCCATGCCGAGCGCCCAGGACGGTGAGGAGGTCCGCAGGGCGGGATTGTGGGCAGCTTCGACCGCCGTCATGGCGCTGCTGCATGTGGGGGGGCTGATCGCCGCCGTATTCCTGCATCCCGCGACACGGCCCGTTCCGCCTGCTCCGGCCATGATGATTGAACTGGCCCCCATGCCCGCTCCGGCCGCAGCGGAACCCGCCCCCGCACCGTTGCCGCCCGAGCCGGTGATGCCCAAGCCCCGTGAGGCGCCTCCCCCGATGGTGAAGACGGCCAAACCGGCTCCACTCAAGCCGAAGCCGAACCCTGTTCCACCTTCCCAGGCTCACGTCGACGTGCCGGCTTCTCCCGCCGAAGCAGCCGAAACCTCTGCCGTGCTGCCGACCAGCCCGGGACAGAATACTCCCACCTCTGCCCCCGCGCCGCAGGCCCGCTCCACTTCGGCTTCCCGACAGGCGGTGGCCAACTGGTATGGTCGTTTGCAGGCTCATCTGGAAAGTCGGAAACGTTATCCCCGTGTCGCCCAGTCCCGCCGCCAGGAAGGTGTCGCGACGGTCCGGTTCGTCCTGGACCGCCTGGGCAATGTGCTGTCGGCCAGGCTGGAGCAAAGCGCCGGTCACGCGCTCCTGGACGAGGAGAGCATGGATCTTGTCGGCCGTGCCCAACCCCTTCCGCCACCGCCGCCTGAGGTGACGGGAGAGCGCATCGAAGTATCCGTTCCCATCGAGTTTTTCCTCAAATAGGGAGGGAGATCGATACTATGGCGCCGGCGAACTGTCCGAGTTTTTGTCCGCACGATCATGTTTTCGGCCAGGACGAAAAGCGTCCGGCGGAAGTGCGAGCACTTGCGGTGGCGGTCTTGACGACGATCGTGATGGTCGTCGAGATTTTCGCCGGGCTATGGACGGGATCGATGGCCCTGTTGGCGGATGGCGTTCACATGGGAACACATGCGTTCGCCCTGGGCTTGGCCGCCGCGGCCTATGTTTTTGCCCGGCGACAGGCAAGCAACCGGCGCTACAGTTTCGGAACCGGGAAAGTCAACGAGTTGGCAGGGTACAGCAGCGCATTGATCCTGGGGGTATCGGTGCTCCTTCTGCTGTACGAGGTGATCGGTCGGCTGCTTGCCCCTCGTCCCATCGCCTATGACGAGGCGATGATGGTCGCCGGCATCGGATTGGCCGTCAATGTCGTATCGGCTTTGGTGTTGACCGGCCAGCATGGCCACGGTCACGAAGAAGAGCACGATCATGGTTGGCGCCATGACAATAACCTGCGGGCTGCCTTGTTTCATGTGGTGGCGGACGCCCTGACCTCGGTGGCCGCGCTGGGGGCGTTGTTGGCGGCGAAGTATTCAGGCTGGGTCTGGCTCGATCCGCTCGTAGCGCTGGCGGCCTGCTGTTTCATCGCGGCGTGGGCCTGGGATCTGCTCCGCGATACTTCCCACATTCTGCTGGACGTCGAAGCTGTCGACGGTATGCGCGAGCGAATCTTGAACGCTATCGAAGCGGACGGGGACAGCCGGGTATCCGATCTGCATTTGTGGTCAATAGGACAAGGGGCTTTTGCATTGATCATATCCGTAGTGAATCATGTGGATAGAAATGCTGATTATTATTATAATTTGCTGTCGAACGAAGATAGTATTGTTCACGTTTCTTTATCCGTAAAAATATGTAATTTCTGTAATTATTTGGGGTAGAATGATATCTGATGAATTAATTACATTTGGCTTGTTGTTGGATGGATCGGCGAGCGAACAGTTGAGGATTTATAGATTTTCATCTTTCTTAAGAGAGAGCATGCGCTCATCGGTGATGTGCCTATGCCGACGCCGGTTTTGATCGGTTTTTCAACCAGCCCTTCTCGACGAAATGTGGCGGTTAAACGTTGCCTCCATCTTGGCAACATAATGATTTCCGAATGCACGTTGCCTGCAGACCAGAAAGTGATCTTGGCCAGCGAATGCCTGACGGTTGGAGTGCATATTGGCTCCCCTGTTTGGTTAAATTGGGGGCAGTCCTCCGACCCAATTCGAAAACGCCGGGTTCGCCGCGGTATGGTTCATGTTATCGGTGCCAATATGCCCGTATGGCTGCGCTTGTGTGCGCCTGCCAATATTCTGGTTGTCTCTCTCGATGCAGGCTTGGTTGCCGACGTCTCGATCCAGAATGGAAATCCAGCGGGTGACGTGGGTTTGGCGATCGCCGTCACCGACTGGAAAATTCATCGTCTCGCCGGCTTGTTCGAGCGCGAATTGCAGGATGGTGGCAGCAGCGGTCGCCTTTACCTGGAAAGCCTGGGCGCGGCGCTGGCCGTTCATCTGCTCCGCTATTACGGCCAGACGCGCCGTTAGTCCCGCTTGGCCCGAGGCGGGATCGCGCCGGCGCGTCTTCGCCGGGTGCTGGAATACATGGACCAGCATCTCACCGAGAATATCCCGTTGGCGAACCTGGCCACTCTCTCAGGCCTTGCTTTTCACCATTTCGCCCATGCGTTCAAGGACAGCATGGGGGTGTCGCCGCATCGTTTCCTCATCGAACGGCGCGTCGCCCGGGCAAGGCTGCTGCTTGCCGATTCGCATCTGTCCGTGGCGGAAGTCGCCCTTATGCTCGGCTTTGCCGACCAAAGCCATTTCACCGAACACTTTCGCCGTCTGACCGGAATCACTCCGGCCCGCTATCGCCGTAATCTGTGAGGACTTAGGTGCCGGAGGGCGGGCGCCTGTTCACGATGGCCATGAACAACTCGATGGGGTCCGCATTCATGGCGGCGGCGATGCGCTGCAATTCCAGCACGTCGATCCGTCGTTGCCCGGCCTCGTAGGACGACACGAAGGATTGCGGTTTTTCCAATGCCGCGGCGAGGTCCTGCTGGCGCAATCCCGCCCGCTTGCGGAATTCGGCGAGGACAGCGCCAACGATCTTGTGCTCGGCAGGATGGACCCACACGGATGTTTCTCCCGGCCGGGAGGGCCGCGAGAGCCGTCTATATCGAAATATCAAATATCGAAAATTCCGATATCATGTAATATCGCGTGGTTGATGGGGCGGGAGGAAGAGGAGGTGAAAGCGGTCTGGTTCACTGGCGCCGCCGCTGAGGCGCTTCGGGCCAAGGCGGTCAAGGCCTTCACCATGGCCAGCCGGGCCGGATGGAACGACGCCGTTGCCATGGCCGCCGCCATGGAGGTGCTGCTCGCGGCGGCGCCGGAGATGCCGGTATCCGAAGCCTATGTGCAGACCGAGGCGTGGATCGAGGATGCGCGGCGACATCGCCTGTCCGTGGACCGAGCGCCTTCTCCGTCGCTTGGTGAGAGAGGGGATGGCAGTTTGGCCTATGTCTTATCGCCTAAAAGTAGTTGAATTCGCAAAAATATTCCAGAATCGGCAAAATCGCCATGGTGGCCTGAAAACCGGTCTGTCTACGGTGCGCGCCATTGGCGCCGACATGGTGGGACGGTTCGGGTTTGGCCGATCGTACCGGTCTCCCGCCATCGCATCGTGCGCCCTCGGGCGAGAGGGAGCGGTCATGGCAGTCGATGGAGAAACCGCCGAACCTGCGGTAGATCGGTCCAGCAACTGGCAGGATCCGGATGCCTATGGATGGGTGATGGAGTTGCCCCGCCTGGGCTGGGCGTGGGAGTTTCTGCGGCGCGATCCCGAATACCGCTCGGCATGGCGCCGGGGCGGGATCGAGCCGGTCCGCTGGGCCCTGTGCCACTTTCGTCCCGCCCGTACACGATGCCCGTTCCGCCGAACTGTTCTGGCGGCCGGAAGAATGCCGCGCCGTGCTGACCGTTTCATCCGGCGGCTGGGAGGATATCCGTGTCCGTTCCCCCTGCCGGATGCTCTCCGCCCGCGCCGCTGACGGCCGCCGCCAGCTTCTCTTCGCCGAGGAGGGTCGCTTCCTCCAGCTTGATCTGATCGGCGGGACTGCCGCTTTTCCCTCGCCGCCGCTGAGCATTCCGCTCTCGACGACAATTTCCTCCGGGCAATGGCAAGGGCTTCGCCAGGTGGCCGACCTGCTCGCCCATGGCCACCTGCGTCCGCCGTTCCATCCGCCGCCCGGCTGTGCCCGTCGCCTCGTCCTGCTCCTGCGGGCGTTGGACGGTCATCTTGCCGGCGCTTCCCACCGTCGCATCGCCGTCGCCCTGTGGGGCGAGCGGCGTGCTGCCGAGGAATGGAGCGATCCCCGCCGCAACCTGCGCGACCGCGTCCGCCGTGCCGTGCAGCGGGGGCGCACGCTCATGGCCGGTGGCTATCGCCGCTTCCTGCGCTAAGATCACCATCTCCCCGTGCTGCCGGCGAGCAGATGGCGGTAGCCCGTCCGCGTCATCCACCGCGCCCGCGCCAGGTGGGTTTCGTGGGCGCGCCAGGCCCGGTAGGGCTCTTGGTCGGGATCGATGTCCAGCACGATGCGCGCCACCTCGCGCCAGTCGGCGCCTTCCGCCGCCGCGTCCAGCAGGCGGAGGTAATGGATGAGGTGGAGTTCGTCATAGACGGTTAGCGCGTCATCGCGCGGCGCCTCGTCGGCCACCGGGGCATGCCTGTCGGGTCTGGACATCGGCCTCTCCCCTGATGCGGAAGTGCTTCCAGCGTCGCAGAGGCGACGACGCCCCGCAAGCTGTCCCATCGACCTGCTGCGGCCATCGCGCCCCATGGGGCGCGATGCGGTTGTTGGTGACTTTCCCCTCGGTCGCGGGGTGGGCGGCGCTCCCTTTTAGGCCCGCCGTGCCCGGCCGCAACCCTGCGCTGCGCTCCGGGTCCTCCATTGCATTGCGGCCCTGTCGGGTGCGCCCGGCCCGTTTCGGCGGGCCTGTCCGGTCGCGTTTCGCCGCCCACCCCGCTCTCCGGGGAAAGGGCGCGAGCTTGACGAGCGGAGGACCAGCGCATGTCCAGACTTGCCTACCAGCCTGCGGGCGGACACAGGGCGGGGCCGGGTGGCCCCAGCCTGTACCAGGAGGTCACCGACCGCATCATCGCCGAATTGGAGCAGGGCCGGGTGCCCTGGGTTCAGCCCTGGGGCCGGGCCAAAACCGGTCCCGGCCTGCCCGAGAACGCCGTCACCGGGCGGCGTTATTCCGGAGTCAATATCCTTATCCTGTGGGGGGCGGTCATCGCCGGGGGCTTTTCCGGCCAGCGCTGGCTGACCTTCCGCCAAGCCCTGTCCATGGGCGGCAGCGTGCGCAAGGGCGCCCACGGCACCACCATCTGCTACGCCGACCGCTTCATCCCCAAGGCCGAAGCCGAGCGGGTCGCCAGGGAGGGCGGCACCCCGGACGCCGTGCCCTTCCTCAAGCGCTTCACCGTGTTCAACGCCGACCAGTGCGAGGGACTGCCCGAGACCGACGCGGGCGAGCCGCTGCCCGAACGGCAGGCCGTTCCCCGGGCGGAAGCGCTGATCCGGGCGAGCGGCGCGGATTTCCGCATCGGCGGCGAGCGCGCCTTCTACAGCCCGGACGACGACTTCATCCAGGTGCCGCCGCAGCCCGCCTTCTTCGACCAGATCAACTATTACCGCACCTGTTTCCACGAACTCGGCCACTGGACCGGCCACCGCGCGCGGCTGGCCCGCGACCTGTCGGGGCGTTACGGCACCTCGTCCTATGCCCGCGAGGAATTGTGCGCCGAACTGGCGTCGGCCTTCGTCTGCGCCGGGCTCGGCGTCGCCCCCACGGTGCGCCATGCCGATTACATCGGCTCGTGGCTGGAGGTGCTGCGCGAGGACAACCGCGCCATCTTCCGTGCCGCCGGCCTCGCCAGCAAGGCCGCCGACTTCCTGCTCGATTTCGACCTGTCGAGCCTGGAGGACGCGCCATGATCCTGATCCCCGACGACATCCGCGCCCGGCTGCTCGCCAACGCCGCCGGGCAGAACGGCCCCGATCCCGTGCCGGTGGTCAAGCTGTTCGACCCCTGCGGCGCGGCGACGTGGCTGCTCACCGAGATGATGCCCGACGACCCCGACATCCTGTTCGGCCTGTGCGACCTGGGCCTCGGCTGCCCGGAACTCGGCACCGTCAGCCTGTCCGAACTGGAGCGGGTGACGGGCCTGCTCGGCCTCGGCATCGAACGCGACCTGTATTTCGCCCCGCGCTACCCGCTCTCGGTCTATGCCGAGGCGGCGCGCCGGGCGGGCGGCATCACCGAACTCGCCCCCTTGCTGGCCCAGGCCGCCGCCGCCCTCGGCCTGCCCATTCAGGAGTGATCGCCATGGACCTGACCCATATCGACCTTGCCAAGCTGTCCGTGTCGCCCGCCAACATGCGCCACGGCAGGAAGCAGCCCGATCTGTCCGACATCCTGCCCAGCATCCGCGCGCGTGGAATCCTGGTGCCGCTGCTGGTTCGCCCCAACGGCAGCCCCGAAACGTTTGAGATCGTCGCCGGGCGGCGGCGCTACTTCGCCGCCCGCGCCATCGCCGAGGAAACCGGCGGCACCGAGCCGCTACCCTGCGCCGTCATGGCGCCGGGCGATGACGCGGCGGCGCTGGAAGCCTCGCTGATCGAGAACCTCGCCCGCCTCGACCCCGACGAGGTGACCCAATGGGAAACCTTCGTCCGGCTGATCCGCGAGGGCCGCTCGGTGGCCGATCTGTCCGCCACCTTCGGCATGACCGAAATCATGGTGAAGCGCCGCCTCGCGCTCGGCAATCTGCTGCCGAAAATCCGCGATGCTTACCGCAAGGGCGACATCGACGCCGACACCGTGCGCCATCTGACCCTCGCCACCAAGGCGCGCCAGAAGGACTGGCTGGCCCTGTTCAGCGATCCCCACGCCCATGCCCCGCGCGGCCACCAGTTGAAGCAATGGCTGTTCGGCGGGCAGTCCGTCGCCACCGCCGTGGCGCTGTTCCCGCTCGAGGATTATCCCGGCGAGATCGTCACCGATCTGTTCGGCGAGCACAGCTATTTCGCCGACGTGGACCTGTTCTGGTCGCTGCAGAACGCCGCAATCGCCGCCAAGCGCGACGCCTATCTCGCCGCCGGATGGGGGGCGGTGGAGGTGCTGGAACCCGGCCAGACCTTCCATTCCTGGGAATACGAGAAGACCCCGCGCAAGAAGGGCGGCAAGGTGTTCATCACCGTGTCGCAGCGGGGCGAGGTCGAGACGCATGAAGGCTTCCTCACTACCAGGGAGGCCCGCCGCGCCCGCAGCGCCGATGCCGATCCCGAAGCCCCGGCCGCCAAGCCCGCCCGGCCCGAGGTGACCAGCGCGCTGCAAAGCTATATCGATCTGCACCGCCATGTCGCCGTGCGCCTCGCCCTGCTCGACCATCCCGGCGTGTCGCTGCGCCTGATGGTCGCCCACGCCATCGCCGGATCGGGGCTGTGGAGCGTCCATCCCGAGCCGCAACGGGCAGGGGGCGAGATCGTCGCCGCCAGCCTCGCCGCCAGTCCCCTGGAGGCGGCGTTCGACGCCCGGCGCAGCGAGGTGCTGGCCCTGCTCGACTTCTCCCAGGAGGAGAGCACGGTGGCGGGCGGCAATGGCGACGGCTATGGCGCCTCCTCGGTGTTCCTGCGCCTGCTGGCGATGCCCGATGACGAGGTGTTCCGCGTCCTCGCCCTGGTCATGGGCGAGACGCTGGAGGCGGGCAGCGCCATGGTCGAGGCGGTGGGCGTCCATCTCAAGGTGGACATGACGCCATCCTGGCGGGCCGATGACGGCTTCTTCGACCTGATCCGCGACAAGGCGGTGATCCATGCCCTGCTGGCCGAGGTGGCGGGCAAGGCGGTGGCCGACGCCAACATCGCGGAGAAGGGCAGGACGCAGAAGCAGATCGTCCGCGACTGCCTCGATGGGGCCAATGGCCGGGCCAAGGTGGAGAACTGGCTGCCCGGCTGGCTGGCCTTCCCGGTGCGTCCCTATACCGAGCGCGGCGGCATCCGTGCCGCCGAGCAATGGGCGCGCGTTAGCGCCCTGATGGCGGCGGAATAGGTTCGGAAATCCGGCCCCCTGCGCGAAATCCGCGCGGGGGGCCGGTGCCGTTCATGGCGGTGTCCTGTTGACGGACGGGACCGCGCCGTTGGTCCGGGTGGCACCGCCCGGATGTCCCCCACTCTCGGCGCGCCCGCCCTCGCGGTCAATGCCGGGCATGCCCTTCCTCTCCACGCCTCGCCCGCGTCTCCGGGCGGTTCTTCCTCCCATCGCCGGTCCCAGATTTCTGTGCTGATTGCCGCGCCGGTGCCCTGATCCGCTCTCCGGTGATCGGCAGGTGAGGGACAGTCCGACGCGGCCCTGGGACGCCGTTTGCCCGGCGACACGCTCCGGCGGGAGAGTCTTTCCCGGTCTTGGGGGGCCGTCCCTTGCTCGAAAACGCGGACCCTATGGGCGTCGCCGTCTTCGGCGAAACCATCGCGTCCGGGCTTTTTTCCCCGCCACCTGCCGGTGGCTCCTCGCGGCCGCTTCGCTGCAAAAAGGCCCTCCCGCTCCGGTCCTCCGCTGGCGCTGCGGCCGTGCCGGTTCGCCGCTTCCGGACGCGCCCATCACGGGCCGCCATCGCAAGGGGATCGGCCCCGGCGACCAGCAGGAGAAAGATCATGCCCGCAATCGGTTACGTCACCCGGCAGAGCAACGGCGGCTTCAAGGGCCAGCTCAAGACCCTCTCCATCCGCGCCGACATCGACGTCGTGCCCAATCAGGCCAAGGCGGCCGACAATCAGCCCGACTTCCGGGTGCTGGCCGGTGGCGTCGAGATCGGCGCCGGCTGGATCCGCACCGGCGAGGTGTCCGGCAAGGATTACGTCAGCCTCGGTCTCGCCGCCCCGGAATTCGGCCCGCGCAAGCTCTACGCCAATCTCGGCCGCGCCGCCGGCCAGGACGACGACGAGGTCTACGCCGTCATCTGGAACCCCGCCGACTGACCGCTGGCGGCCCCCGCGCGGATTTCGCGCGGGGGCCTTGGGCCTTCCGCCTATGACCTTCTCCCAGGGGCGAAAACCGCCGCCCGGATTTCCGCCCGTCCCGCGCCGTTCGGGGCGCGCCCATCCTCCCCGGACCGGCGGCGATGCCCGCCGCCACCTCCCGAGGAGAACGCCATGGACGACGAAATCATCCGGGCCGCCAACGCCAGGAAGGGCAGCCCGTTCCTCAACACCGACTAGGCCGCCTTCTATATCGGCCTGTCGCGGCGCACCCTGGAGAAGATGCGCACCACCGGCGGCGGGCCGCGCTACCGCAAGCGCGGCCGCTACGTCCGCTACCATATCGACGACCTCGATGCCTGGTCCCAGGGCCGGGACCGCGCCTCCACCTCCGACGACGGCACGGTGGGGGCCGGGCGATGACTTCCGCCGCCTTGGGGCGGCGCCGACGCGGGCGGAGACGCCCGCGCATGCCGCTCGCCCTCACCGGGTTCGGGCTCGCCTGCCTGGCTTTCGCCGCGCTCAAGCCGGCGGCGCCGTTGCTGGTGTGGAACGCCTCCGCCAGTGCTCCCATCGGCTTCTACCGGGTGGTGGCCGCGCCCCCGGTGTGCGGCGCCCTGGTGCTGGCGCGCCCGCCCACTGACGTGGGAAAGCTGGCCGCCGCGCGCGGCTATCTGCCGGCCGGGGTGCCGCTGGTCAAGCGCGTCGCCGCCCTGACCGGCGACACCGTCTGCGCCGCCGGGAACACCGTTTCCATCAACGGCACGATGGTGGCGATCCGGCTGGAGCATGACACCCGGGGCCGGCCGTTGCCCCGCTGGCAGGGCTGCCGGACCCTGGCCGAAGACGAGCTTTTCCTGCTGATGGCCGGCGTGCCGGATTCCTTCGACGGCCGCTATTTCGGCCCGGTCCCGGCAGCCTCGATCATCGGCCGGCTGGTGCCGCTATGGGCCGGTTGAGCGTCCTCGCCGTCGCCCTCGTGGTGGTGCTCGCTGCGGTGCCGGCCCAGGCGCAGAGCGAGCGCTGGCGGCCGCTGGCCGCCGAGGCCGCCCGCCGCTTCGATATTCCGGAGGACTGGATCATGGCCGTCATGGCGGCGGAAAGCGGCGGCGATCCGCGCGCCACATCAATCAAGGGCGCCATCGGCCTGATGCAGGTCATGCCCGCCACCTGGGCGGAGTTGCGGCTGCGCCACGGCCTCGGCGACGATCCCTTCGATCCCCGCGCCAACATCCTGGCCGGTGCCGCTTATCTGCGCGAGAGGCGCGACCGCTTCGGCATGCCCGGCGCCTTCGCCGCCTACCATGCCGGGCCGGGACGCTATCGGGACTACCTGCACCACGGTCGGGAATTGCCGCCGGAAACCCGCGCTTATCTGGCGGCGCTGGCGCCGGCCTTGTCCTCCGGCGGCGGGTTGTTCGTGCCGTTGCGGAGCCAGCCGGCGGGGTTGTTCGTGCCCCTGTCCACCGCATCGGGAGCCCGGCCATGAGGGGCGCCGTCCAGACGGAGAGAGGGGCCTCGTCTCGGCCTTGTCATCCTACCAGCCGGGGCGAAACGGCCGTCAAGGAGACGCGGTCCCCCCGAAATGCGGACGCATTTCGGCTCCCCCGCGCCCCGCTGCGCGGCGCCCCCATCACTTCGTTCCGGGGCGTCCCTGACCGCCGCTTCGCCGGCTGCTTCCGGGAGGTGTCCTCGATGAGGAGGATGTCCATCCCGGAGGTCGCCATGTCCCATTCCGTTCTGCACCCGCATGCCGAATTCGACCGCTTTCCCCAACTGCTCGAGGAATTCGGCGCCGGCTTCGTCGACACGGTGATCGCCGCCGAGGAAGCCGATTTCGCCTGGGACAGCCGTTTCGCCGAACGCGATCTGGGCGGCCGGCGGGTGCGGATCATCGGCTATTTCCGCCATCGCTACCTGGTCGCCACCTGCCTAGTGGACGGCACGCGGCGGGTGCGCGTGCTGCTGAAGCTGCGCCATTTCGACCAGTTCGGGGAGGCCGAGGCGGCGTTCCTTAAGGGCGGGGGCTGACCCCGCCTTTTTCCTCGATCCGGGCAGGAGAGCGCAGATGGGCGGGACAGGGACGGGAGCACTTTATGGTGACGGGGAAGGCAAGATGAAGCAATGACGCCACTCCCTCACGGGATCGGTGCAAGGTCTTGTCTGCACATCGTTTTTTCGAGGCGGGCATGGCGCTACGGGAAAGGGGAATAGTGCCACCCCATTGGCAAGGTATTGATTTGTTTCATTCCCGATAGCGCCGGTTTTGGGTCTCTGTTTTCGCGCTATCTCGTGGGAATCTTTCCGGGAGATCGCTCATGGTTCAGGACGACGATTTCGAGCCCAGGCTCGGCAGGATCCGCTCGCTCGGCGGGCGGCATGGGCGGAAATATCTCCACCGCGTGCTGCAGGCGACCAATCTGGCCAAGGGCAGCAGCGGGTCCTCCCGCACATCCCGTTTCAGCGGCAGCCGGATCGGCCGCGGCGCCGGAATCGGCCGCGTATTGGCGGCGCGCGACCGTTACGCCGCCTATCGCCGCCGCCGCGTCGTCATCAAGTCGCGCATCGTCAAGCTGGCGGGCAAGGGCCTGCAGGGCGCGCGTGCCCATCTGCGCTACATCCAGCGCGACGGCGTCACCCGCGACGGTCGGCTGGGCCAGCTCTACGATGCCGCCCACGATCAGGCCGACGGGCGCACGTTCCTCGACCGTGCCGAGGGCGACCGCCACCAGTTCCGTTTCATCGTCTCCACCGAGGACGGCGCCCAGTACGAGGATCTGAAGCCGCTGGTGCGCCGGCTGATGGCCCGCATGGAGGAGGATCTGGGCACCCGGCTCGATTGGGTGGCGGTGGACCATTACAACACCGGCCATCCCCACAGCCACGTCATCCTGCGGGGGAGGGATGATCGGGGCCGCGACCTGATCATCGCCCGGAACTACATCACCACCGGCATGCGCGAGCGCGCCGCCGAGATCGTCGGTCTGGATTTCGGGCCGCGCTCGGATTTGGAGATCGAGGACCGGCTGCGCCAGGAGGTGGAGCAGGAGCGCCTGACCAGCCTCGATCGTGCCCTGCTGCGCGATGCCGGATCCAATGGTCTGGTGGGTGCCGCCGATGCCGACGCCTTCCGCCAGTCCTTGCGCGCCGGCCGGCTGCGCAAGCTGGAACGGCTGGGTTTGGCCGAGGAAATCCGGCCCGGGCACTGGCAACTCGCCGAGGGGCTGGAGGACATTCTGCGGCGCATGGGCGAGCGCGGCGACATCATCAAGACCATGCACCGCGCGATGATCGAGCGGGGCATGGCGCGCGCCGCCACGGAGTGCGTCATCGACGATCCAGCACAGGCCCGTCCTATCGTCGGCCGCGTCGTTGCCCGCGGTCTGTCCGACGAGATCAACGACCGCCACTATCTGATCGTCGACGGCATCGACGGCTATTCCCATTACGTCGATATCGGCGCGGGCCAATCCGTCGAGCCGTTGCCCGAGGGCGCCATTGTCCGTGTGGAACCCCGGCCGATCGAACCGCGCCAAGTGGACCGCACCGTCGCCGAGATCGCCGCCGCCCATGACGGCCGCTACAGCGTCGACATCCATCTGCGCCATGATCCCACCGCCAGCCAGGACTTCGCCGAAACCCATGTCCGCCGGCTGGAAGCCATGCGCAAGCTGACCGGCGCCGTGACCCGCGAGCCGGACGGCACCTGGATCATCGCGCCCGATCATCTCGAGCGGGTGGCGGAATTCGAGCGCCGGCAGGTCCGGGATCGGCCGGTAGTGGTGACGCCCCTGTCGTCGCTGCCGCTCGAGCGCCAGGTCACCGCCGACGGCGCCACCTGGCTCGACCGCGAATTGCTGTCCGTCACCCCGGAACTTTTGCGCGACGCCGGTTTCGGTCGCGAGGTCCGCGACGCCCTGGCGCAGCGGCGGCAATGGCTGATCGCCGAAAATCTCGCCCATCAGGACCACGAGCGTGTCGTCTTCCGCGCCGGCCTGCTCGACACCCTGCGGCGGCGCGAACTCGCCCGCGTCGCCGGCCAACTCTCCGGCGAGCTCGGGCTGGCCTATGTGGAAGCCGGCAAGGGCGAGCGGATCGAGGGTATCTATCGCCGTGCCCTCGACCTGGCCAGCGGACGCTACGGGCTGATCGAGAAAAGCCGGGAATTCACCCTGGTGCCCTGGCGGCCGGTGCTGGAGCGCCATCTCGGCCGGCAGGTGTCCGGGATCGTGCGCGGGGACGGGATTTCCTGGACCATCGGGCGGCAGCGGGGAGGGCCGGGGGTGGGGTGAGGTGGCGGCTTGGCGCCCATCCAAGTCAGTCACCACCGCCAAAGCCAATTCCAATAGCGGTCGTTCACGGATTCGCCTCCGGCACGCCGCCAACTTTGAACTAACATCCCAACTGGAGCTCGCATTGAGGACCGGTCGGTAGCCGCAGGTGACGGTTCATGGCGGCACCATCGCGTCGCGGCCAACGAAGTGCGGCGCCAAATTCAAAAATAGGTTGCCGGTCGCGTTATAGAGCCCTCTACCGCAACCCCAGCCGGGTCATCATCTTCAGCAACCCCACCCGCGACAGGCCGAGGCGGCGGGCGGCGGCGCTGTGGTTGTTGCCGGTGGCGGCCAGGGCGGTGGTGATCAGGCGGCGTTCCAGATCGGCCACGGCCTCGGCCAGGGTGGTGGGGACTGTCTGGGTGATGGCGGCGGGATCGCCGCAGCGGGCAAAGGCGAGATCGGTCGGCGTGATGGCGCTCCCCTCGGCCAAAGCGGCGGCGGAGGTCACCACCGCTTTGAGCTCGCGGACATTACCCGGCCATTCCTGCTCGGCCAGCCACGCCAGGGCCTCCGCCGTCAGGTGCAGGCGTCGGCGCTTGGCCGCCTCGGCCAGGAAGCGGGCGGCCAATGGGGCGATATCCTCGCGGCGCTCGGCCAGCGGCGGGCTGCGCAGGATCAGGCCCTTGAGACGGTAGTAGAAGTCTTCGCGGAACGAGCCCTCAGCCACCATGGCTTCGATATCACGGTGGGTGGCCGACACCACCCGAACATCGGCGGTCAGGGGGTGGCGTCCGCCCACCGGGGTATAAGTGCCTTCTTGCAGGAAGCGCAGTAGCTTGACCTGCATGGAAGGCGGCATCTCGCCCACCTCGTCGAGGAACAGGGTGCCGCCATGAGCCGCCGCCACCAGCCCCTGCCGGTCCTGATGGGCGCCGGTGAAACTGCCCTTCAGGTGGCCGAACAACTCGCTTTCCAGCAATTCCGCCGGAATGGCACCGCAATGAACGGCGACGAAGGGGCCGGAGCGGCGCGGACCGGCGGCATGAAGGGCATGGGCAACCAGCTCCTTGCCGGTGCCGCTGGGCCCCAGCACCATCACCGGCAGGTCGGCGGGACCGATACGCCGGATCATCTCCTTGAGGCGCAGGATGACGGGACTGGCCCCGAAGATGCCGTCCTCGGTCGGCTGGGTGGCACGCAAGGACGCCACCTCCTGCTCAAGGCCGCGTTTGAGCAAGGCCCGCTCGGCGACGAAGCGCAGCAGCTCCGGTTCCACCGGCTTGGCCAGGAAATCCCAGGCCCCCGCCGCCACCGCCCGCAACGCCAGCTCATGATCGGCATGGGCGGTCAGAACCACCACCGGCACGGCGGCGAAGTCCGGCACCAGCGCCAGCCCCGCTTCCGACGTGCGCTCGGGCGGCATCACCAGATCGAGCAGCACCAGATCGGGACGCTCGCGCTGAAAGGCTTCGCGGGCTTGGGAGCCATCGGTGGCGGTGACCACACTATGTCCCTGCTTTTCCAGCCAAGCGGCGGCGAGGCGAAGAAAGGCGGGTTCGTCATCGACCAGGAGGAGCTTGCTCATGATGCCTGTCCCTCAATCGACGGGCGCCCACCTGCGTGGACGGGGAACCTCAAGGTGAAACAGGTGGACCAGCCCGACCGCTGGCCCAAGGCCACCGAGCCGCCATGGGCCGCCATCACCTTGGCGACGATGGCCAGCCCCAGGCCGGTGCCGCCGCTCGAGCGCGAGATGAAGGGCTGGAACAGCGAGGCACGGATGCCGTCGGGGATGCCCGGCCCATCGTCGCAGACGTGGATCATGACGGCATCAGGCCGGCGTTCGGCAACCACCAGGACTCGCCCGCCAACCGCCCTGGCATTGTCCAGCAGGTTGACCAGGGCTTGACGCAGGCGGATGGGATCGGCGGTCAGGGTCAGCCCTGGTGGGATATCAAGCTCCACCGCGCTGTCGGCTTCGGCAATGGCGGCGGCAAGGTCGACCTCGACTTTCTCGATCCGCCATGGCTTGGCATAGTCGAGTAGATCACGCACCAGAGCCTCCATGCGCGCCAGTTGGGTCTTGATCTCAACCTTGGTACCCGGCTCGGTATCGGCCATCGCCATGGCGATGATGTTCATGGGATTGCGGATGTCGTGAGCGATGGTGGCGGCCAGCGCCCCCAACTCGGCTAGACTCTGGCGCTCGGCGAAAGTACGACGACGGGACAGATCGCCCTTGGCCTGCGCCACCACCTCCGCCATCACCTCGGCCACGCGGCGTGGTCCCGGCGGGGCTTGGTCAATATCGCTGAGCGGCACACCGCCCAGGCGTTGGATCAGCAGGCGCTCGGCCCGGACCGTCAGGTCGTCATCATCATCGGCCTCGGCCAAGTCCTGGCGCCATTGGGCAAGATCTGCGGCGTTTACCTCGCCGCCGGGATAGATGATGCGATCCGCCAGCCGCCGCACCGGAGCAGCCAAACTCAGGCCCGCCAGCAAGGAAAGTGCGGTCCAGGCGAACGGAGCACCGGCCTGTTCGGCGACAAGACCGGCGGAGGTGGCGGATACCACACCCGCCAGCCCGATCAACAGGCCCCATCCCACTGCCCGCACGGCCCAGCGATTGACTGCCATCAGCCGGTAGCGCAGCACGGCATAGACCAAGACAACAATGTAGAAGGGCTGCACCAGCAGCGGCCAGGGAGGGATGCCGACGCCGATCAGCGGGAAGGCCAGCCCGCTGACGGAAATCAAGCCGAGCGCCGACGACGTCAGAACCAGGGTCACTTGCCGACGATGCACACCCTCGGCCTTGCGCCAGGCATCGAGCAGCAGAGCATGGCCGAAGGCGGCCAAGCCGATGGTGACGAACCCAGCCATCAGTCCCGAGCCTTCATAGCGGAACAGTATGCCGATCCCCGGCCAGGGAACGAAACGCCCGGCACCATTGGCAAGCGCCGCCAGCATGGCGGTTCCGCCGATGGCATAGGTCCACCGGATCAGGCATCCGCATCGTCCCGAGAGGCGAGCGGCGAAGTGAACGAAGACCGCGCCGCCCAGCGGAGCCAGGGACATCAGCGCCACGCCCAGCCGGTTAGGGATCAGCAATCCGACCGACCAGACACCAACCAGCAAGATGAAGACCGCCAGCGGTCGGGCTCCCGGCGCGGCATGGGCACGGCGCCACAGCAGGGTGGCGAGGATCGCACCACCAAGGGCCGACAGGCTCATGGCTCCGAGTATTGCCGCCGAGACTTCCATGAAGGCGTCTACCTTTGTGAGAATTTCAGCCGCAGAATATTGGGCTTCAGCAGGTAGAACTGGGCATAGCCGCCTTTCAGCACCTCGCCCTCGACCGCGTACACCACCGCATAAATTTCGCGGCCGGCAGCTCCGGACATGGGGCTGAATTTACTGAACAAGGTGAATTCTGCGAGACCGCGATTATCCGTCGTCTTCGGATCGAGGAATGGCCACGCGGTTCGGTAGGCCTTCACCACCTGGGGGCAATAGGTCAAGACGTTGCAGGCCACCTTGTAGGCACCCCTTGCCCATTCGACGTCGCGGGTCTGAATGGATATCTCTTCATCCAGTGTGGTGCGAGGATTGCCAGCGATGGCCGCGCTCCCGAGAACCCCCGCATTCGCCAGATCGCCAGCCTGCCAATACCCGGACCCGGCAAAGATGATCGGCGTGGCTTGCAGATACTTGATGGTTGTCGGCGTCTCTAACGCCAGTCCCGGTTTGCAGGACAGTGGCAGCACCTCTATTTTAAAGGGGGCTGGCTTCAATGAGAAGGTTGGAACAGGATCGTCGCCGTCCTTTGTTCCGCTGATGTCGGCACCGTCCTGCATCACCCTGACCCGACATTTGTCGAGCTTCGAGGCCGTGACCTGAGGGGGCGGTGGCGGCTCCGTCCGGGCAGCGGCCTGCGGCGACGGCGCTTTCGCTGGTGTCGGAACCGTTGGCTGGGGTGGTGGCTGCTCCGCGCAGCCCGCTAACCCAGCCAGCAACAATATCCGTATCAGGCAATCTGGCCTCATGTCCATTCCCCCGCGCTGACCTGTATCCATCGTTAACAGGCAGCCTACCTCAATTCACAACCTCCGTTAACACCCGATGCGCGAAAGCGACCAGAACCCCACGCCCGTCGGTTTGGCACGCCCCTTGCGGTTCAGGATCAGGCATCGCATGGACGTGGAGGTCTGAAATGTCGCTGGAAATCCTGTTGTCGGTCTGGGCGGTCGCCCTGGTTCTGTCCTTGACGGCCATCGCCGTCATCATCCGGCCGTTGTTCGTGATCCTCGTTGAAATCTGCGGCAGCCGCGAACGCGCCCGCTTCTGGACGGTCTATTCCTGCATCCTGACCCTGATGGCGCCGTTGCTCATGGTCTCGACGCCGGGCCTTCTGGATAATGTGGCCGCGTCCGGTTCCGCCGGAGCCATTCTTCAGCGGTCGGTCTTCTTCGCTTGCGGCGGCATCATCTTCGCCCTGCTGGTCATGGGCCGCGCGGTGTGGCGGTCCATCGGCCGCTCCAGTCCCGCCCCGGTCTTGCCGGAAAACCCGGAGCCCGCATCATGACGCGGGTTCTGATCATCGGTGGCACCGGCTTCATCGGGCGTCATTGTGCCGCTGCTCTCGCCGCCGCGGGTCACAGCGTGACGGCTCTGGGGCGGAGCGGTCTCGATCTGGTCCAAGATGGTGAGGCCGCCCTGGAGGCCCGCCTCACTGGCCATGACGTGGTGATCAATGCCGCCGGTCTGGTCCGGGGCTATGGCTCCAACACCATGGCGGCAGTCCACGGGCAAGGAACCGAACGGCTGGTGCGGACCTGTCCCGCGGCCGGGGTATCGCGGCTGATCCATCTGTCGGCGTTGGGGGCATCCTCCCATGGCGGGACTCTCTACCAGCGGACCAAGGGCCTCGGCGAGGACGTGCTGAAAGCAGCCTCCGGACTGGAATGCTATGTGCTGCGGCCCTCGGTAGTGATTGGCCGTGGTGGTGCCAGCACGACCGTGTTGACCGCCCTGGCCGCTCTGCCATGGCCACCGCGCATTGGTTCCGGTACCTGGACGGTGCAGCCGGTTCATGTGGACGACTTGGCCGAACTGGTGGTGCGGCTGGTGGAGACGAAGGAGCATCTGCCGGACTCGCTCGACGTGGTCGGGCCAGCCCCCATGACCACCGACACGTTGACCATGGCTTTGCGCCTTTGGCTGGGACTGCCCTCGCGGAGCTTTCTGCCGGTGCCTGAAGCCCTCCTTGGTGTGATTGCGTCGGTGGGCGAACGGCTGATGAATGGCCCCATCAACCGCGACATCATCGCCATGCTGAAGGCGGGCAATACCGCCGATCCAAAGCCCCTGTCCACCATCCTGGGACGGGCACCGCTTCGGCTGGATGAGGCGTTGGCCCAGCATCCAGCCTGCGAGGCCGACCGCATGGCGGCACGGCTGTTCTTCGTCAGGCCGTTGCTGCGCTGGAGCCTGGGCCTGCTGTGGCTGATCACCGGAATGTTGTCGTTCGGGCTCTATCCGGTCGAGGACAGCACCCGCCTGTTGGCGGCCATCGGGCTGGACGGCGTGATGGCCGATCTGGCGCTGTACGGCGGCGCCCTCCTTGATCTCGGCCTCGGCATCCTGCTGTTGATCGGCTGGCGGCCCGTGGCGCTTGGGTTTGCCATGCTGGCCTCCATGGCCGCCTTTTCCCTGCTGGCACTGGGGCTGCCCGCCGAATTCTGGCTGCATCCCTTTGCGCCGCTCATCAAGAACCTGCCCATCGCCGCCGCGACGCTGGCGATGATGGCGATGGAGGCCTGAGATGGATGCAACCACGCTCAAGATGATCCACATCCTTTCCGCCATTCTGCTGTTCGGCACCGGATTGGGAACCGCCTTCCACGGCATGGCCAGCAATCTGTCGAAGGACGTGCGCGCCATCGCCGTGGCCAACCGCAATGTGGTGGTGGCCGACTGGCTGTTCACCACGCCCACGGTGGTGATCCAGCCCGTCACCGGCATTTGGCTGGCACTGGTGCAGGGATGGTCTCTGACCGCAGGCTGGATCGTCTGGTCGCTGGCGCTTTATGCCCTGGCCGGAGCCTGCTGGCTGCCGGTGGTATGGCTGCAACTCCGCATGCACCGCATGGCCGAGGAGGCGGTCGTCACCGGCACCGACCTGCCGCCGCTTTATCACCGCTATTTCCGTATCTGGTTCGCCTTGGGCTGGCCCGCCTTCGCCGCCATGGTCGCTATCGTCGGATTGATGGTGTTCAAGCCCGAATTGTGAGAGGGAGAGAGATCATGACGCCATTTCAACGTATTCTTGGTGCCGCCTTCGAGGGATTGCCCGGCCCGGTCCAGCATTTCCACGGACTATCGGGTGAGCTTCACACCAATGGCACCGCCGAGATCACCTCGGTCGCCAATCCAACCGCTTGGGCGCTGTGCAAGATCGCCGGCTTACCCAAGCCTGGTCGCGATGTGCCGGTGACCGTCTCGTTCCATCCCGATGGAAAAGGACGTGAGTTCTGGGATCGCCATTTCGCCGGCCGCCGCTATGCCAGCACCATGGAGGCGGGACAGGGCAAAGACGATGGTCTGTTGATCGAGCATTTCGGTCCATTCGATCTGCTGTTCCGTCTTGAGCCTCGTGAAGGGGGCCTAGGCTGGTCACTATCTGGCTGGCGCTTGCTTGGCATTCCGTTGCCGACCTGGAGCCGCCCGGCCATCGAATGCACCGAAATGGCTGAAGGGAACCGATTCGTGTTCGATATCGATGTGGCATTTCCGCTCATGGGACACGTCGTTCATTACCGAGGATGGCTTGCCGAGAGCACATCTATTCAGGCGCGATTTTGACGGATCCAAGCGATGTACGCATCCCACTTGAGTAATCTCCGTCACCGTTGGCACTCCATTTAAGAGCAAAGGCGATCGTCTCTGAAGTGATGCATGGCCTCCGATAATTAGTTGCCGGTCGGACGATTTGGTCAGCGATTTTAACCGAAGAGGCGGGGACCGCTCTTCCAAGTGTTTGTCGGAGAGCGGACCATCTGCTTCTGGCCCAACGTGGTCAAAGCAAACACCTTGCCCTTATCCCTCCACCGGCAACGCATACCGCACCACCCGCATCTCCGCATCCGCTCCATTTTCCAGCGTCACCTCCAGCACCTGATTGACCAGATCAGGCTGGGCGTCGAGGTCGTCGAGCGCCACCTCCATCAGTTCCAGTTGCATGTCCAGATCCATGCCGACCGGGCCGTTGAGGCAGATCAGCCCGGCATGGAGGTCGAGATCGGCGTATTCGCCGGCACTGCCGGGAGCGGAAGCGGGGCCGCGGAAGTCGATCGAGTTCTTGGTGACGAAGGTCCAGTCGCCGGCCAGGATCACCGGAATCAGCTCCCAGTCCTTGGCGCCGCCCTTGCCGATCCAGCGGATATGCGAGGCGTCAGGATGTCCGCGGTCACGGGCGAGCTTGGCGAGTTCCTCGCTCAAGCACTCGTCGATCAGCAGTCTCATGTCCGGCGGCGCCTCGATACGGTGCGCTCGCTGACGACGGCCGCATCGGAGGGCAAGGCGGCGAAGCGGCGGGGCGGCCGCGCACCGGGTTGGCCTCGGCGTAGAGCATGGCGAGATCGATGGCATCGTCGCTCAGGCCGGGCCAGGCGGCGAGGATGCGGTCGCGGGGAAGGCCGGCGGACACCGAGGCCACCACGTCATAGACCGGGATGCGGGTGCCGCGGATCACCGGCGTGCCGCCGAGGATGTCCGGCTCTTCCACTACCAGTTCGCGGGCGGCTTCCAGTCGGGCGATACGGTCGTCGGCCTCGACCACGAAATCGTTCAGGGTGACGGTGAGGAAGCCCTCGCGCACCGTCCAATCGGCCTTGCGCCAGCTGGTGAAGGGATGCTCTGCCATGTTGAGGGTAATGCGCTCGGAGAAGCGGTGAATCAGCGCTATGCGCGTTTCCGCCGTCAGTTCCCGCGCGGTTCGGAAATAGAATCCCACCAGCGGGCAGGCGGCCAGGCGGACGCGGCGGCCGTCCTCCACCGAGGTGAAGCCCTCGGGCAGGATCTTCTCATCAATGACCCGGTTGATGTCGCGCACGGTGACGCCGGCGACGATCGCGGCTTCGCTGGGGGTCAGCAGGCTGGCGCGCATGGGAACCTCATAAATCTTCCGATTGGTCGGAATATAATATCCACAGCCTCGCGCGGCAAGGACCATCGCTCCGCTTCCCGCCCCATTCCCTCCCATCCGCGCCCCCGCCGAATCGTCGTAACCCGGCGTAACTAAACGCGATTTCCGATTCCCGGCGGCTGCCCGACTCTCGCGAGCCTGCCGTGGCGTCCTCGCCGCGGCCCCTGCGGGAGCGGTGCCATGACCCCCACCAAGCTGCTGATCGGCCAGATTCTGGTCGTCTTCGCCATCATGATCGCCGGAGTGTGGTCGGCGACGCAGTGGGCGGCGGTCCTGCTGGAGCACCAGCCGCAACTGGGCGGGCCGTGGTTCCAGGTGCTGGGGATGCCGGTGTACCGGCCGTGGCAGCTGTTCCCCTGGTGGTATTCCTTTGAGGCCTATGCGCCGGCGGTGTTCGACAAGGCGGGGCTGCTGGCCGGGACCAGCGGCTTCATGGGCTGCGCCGCCGCCATCGTCGGCTCGCTGTGGCGGGCGCGGCAGAATCGGCTGGTCACCACCTACGGCTCGTCGCGCTGGGCAACCACGGCGGAGGTGGAGGCGGCCGGGCTGTTCCGGCCGGCGGGGGTATTCCTGGGCCGGCTGGGCGGGCGCTATCTGCGCCATGATGGGCCGGAACACGTCATGGCCTTCGCGCCGACCCGCTCGGGCAAGGGCGTCGGGCTGGTGGTGCCGACGCTGCTGTCCTGGACCGATTCGGCGGTCATCCACGACATCAAGGGCGAGAACTGGCAGCTGACCGCCGGCTGGCGGGCGCGCTTCTCGCACTGCCTGCTGTTCAATCCCACCGATCCGCGCTCGGCCCGCTACAACCCGCTGCTGGAGGTGCGCAAGGGCCCCGACGAAGTGCGCGACGTCCAGAATATCGCCGACATCCTGGTCGACCCGGAAGGGGCGCTGGAGCGGCGCAACCATTGGGAAAAGACCAGCCACGCGCTGCTGGTGGGCGCCATCCTGCACGTGCTTTACGCCGAGGAGGAGAAAACGCTGGCCCGCGTCGCCACCGTCCTGTCCGACCCGCAGCGCAGCTTCGCCCACACCCTGCGCCGCATGATGTCCACCAACCATCTGGGGACAGCGGAACATCCCCAGGTCCATCCCGTCGTCGCCTCGGCGGCGCGCGAGGTGCTCAACAAGAGCGAGAACGAGCGCTCCGGCGTGCTGTCCACCGCCATGAGCTTCCTCGGCCTCTACCGCGACCCGGTGGTGGCCGCCACCACCTCGGCCTGCGACTGGCGCATCGCCGATCTGGTGGATGCCGAACGCCCCGTTTCGCTGTACCTGGTCATTCCGCCGTCCGACATCTCGCGCACCAAGCCGCTGGTGCGCCTGGTGCTCAACCAGATCGGCCGCCGCCTCACCGAGCGGCTGGAGGGCGATCCCGGCAAGCGCCGCCGCCATCAACTGCTGATGATGCTGGACGAGTTCCCGGCGCTGGGGCGGCTGGACTTCTTCGAGACGGCGCTGGCCTTCATGGCCGGGTACGGCATCCGGGCGTACCTCATCGCCCAGTCGCTCAACCAGATTTCCAAGGCGTACGGCGAGAACAACTCCATCCTCGACAACTGCCATGTCCGCATCGCGTTTTCCAGCAACGACGAGCGCACGGCCAAGCGCATCTCCGACGCGCTCGGCACCGCTACCGAACTGCGCGCCCAGCGCAACTATGCCGGCCACCGGCTGGCGCCGTGGCTCAGCCACGTCATGGTCAGCCGCCAGGAGACGGCGCGCCCGCTGCTGACTCCGGGGGAGGTGATGCAGCTGCCGCCCGCCGACGAACTGGTGATGGTGTCGGGCCTGGCGCCGATCCGCGCCAGGAAGCTGCGCTACTATGAGGATGCCAACTTCACCGCCCGCGTCGCGGCGGCTCCCCAGCTCGACGACGACGGCTACCGCGATTGCCCGGCGCCGCGACCTGATGACTGGAGCGGGCAGGTGCGGGGCGTCCATGCCGGCCTGGAGACCGCCGCCGCTCTGTGCGATCCGCTGGTGGTCGAGATCATGGTCAATCCCGACGGCGCGCTTCGCCTCGACCGCCTGGGCGAGGGCAGGGTGGATACCGGCGAAACCATCGCCCCGGCCGAGGTGGAGCGCATCATCCGCCTGATCGCCAGCCTGGGGCGGGCCGAGGTGCATGACGGCAATCCCATCGTCAGCGCCGAGCTGCCGACGGGAGAGCGGTTCGAGGGCCTGCTGCCGCCGGTGGCGCCTGCCCCTTGCTTCGCCCTGCGCAAGCCGGCGGCCCGGATTCACACCCTGGACGACTATGTCCGCGACCGCATCGCCGGGCCGCTACAGGCCGAGGCGCTGAAGCAGGCGGTGGCGGGACGGCGCAACATCCTGGTGGTGGGCGGCACCTCCTCGGGCAAGACCACCCTGGCCAACGCCCTGCTGGCGGAGATGGCCCGGCAGGACGAGCGGGTGGTGATCCTGGAGGACACCCGCGAACTGCAATGCGCGGCGCCTGACTGCGTCACCCTGCGCACCCGGCCGGGCGTGGTGTCGCTGGCCGACCTGGTGCGCTCGACCTTGCGGCTGCGCCCTGACCGCATCGTGGTGGGCGAGGTGCGCGGGCCGGAGGCGCTCGACATGCTGAAGGCGTGGAACACCGGCCATCCCGGCGGCATCGCCACCATTCATGCCAATTCCGCCCGCGCCGCCCTCTATCGCCTGGAGCAACTGGTGCAGGAGAGCGTGGTCACCGTGCCGCGCCGGCTGATCGCAGAGGCGGTCGACGTGCTGGTGTTCATCGTCGGGCGCGGCACCGGCCGGCGCATCGACACCATCGCCGAGGTGATTGGGCTGGACGGCAACGGCGATTACCGCATCGCCAATTTGGCTTCGCCACCGGGCGGCTGCCCGGACCCGCTCGGGGACACGTTCCCCGAACCCCTTGCTCTTTCATCGATGGGGTCTGGGGCCCCGCCCCAGGCAGGCGCGGGCGGCAGCCCGCACCAGCCGAAGGCTTCCTGACAGGGAGAATCCCATGCGCACGCTGACCGCACTTGCCGTCCTGTTTCTCACCACCCCCGCCTATGCCGCCGGTTCCGGCATGCCGTGGGAGGAGCCGCTGCAGCAGATCCTCGACTCGGTGCAGGGGCCGGTGGCCAAGATCATCGCGGTGATCATCATCATCACCACCGGGCTGGCGCTGGCCTTCGGTGAAAGCTCGGGCGGCTTCCGCCGGCTGATCCAGATCGTGTTCGGCCTGTCCATCGCCTTCGCCGCCTCCAGCTTCTTCCTGTCGTTCTTCAGCTTCGGCGGCGGAGCGCTGGTGTGATGGCCGGCATCGAGGGATTCGAGGTGCCGCTGCACCGGGCGCTGACCGAGCCGATCCTGCTCGGCGGGGCGCCGCGCGCGGTGGCCATCCTCAACGGCACCCTGGCCGCCGCCATCGGTCTCGGCCTGCAGATGTGGATCGCCGGGCTGGGCCTGTGGCTGGCCGGGCACACGCTGGCGGTGTTCGCCGCCAGGCGCGATCCCGATTTCTGGCCGGTGCTGCTGCGCCACCTGCGCCAGAGGGGGTGGCTGGCATGCTGAACCTCGCCGAATACCGCCGCGTTCCCGATCGGCTGGCCGACCATCTGCCGTGGGCGGCGCTGGTGGCGCCTGGGGTGGTGCTCAACAAGGACGGCGGCTTCCAGCGCAGCCTGCGCTTCCGCGGTCCCGACCTGGAAAGCGCCACCGAGGCTGAGCTGGTGTCCACTTGTGCGCGGGCCAACAACGTGCTGCGGCGCTTCGGGTCCGGCTGGGCGCTGTCCTTCGAGGCGGAACGGCGCGAGGCGCAGGGCTATCCCGTTTCCAGCTTCCCCGATCCGGCCTCCTGGCTGGTGGACGAGGAACGCCGCGCCGCCTTCGAGGGGCGCACCGGCCGGCATTTCGAGAGCAGCACCCATCTGACCCTGCTGCATCTGCCGCCCGCCGATATGGTCGACCGCGCCGGCCAGGCGCTGGTGGAGTCCGATCGCACCGGGCGGGGGCGGGACTGGCGGCGCGATCTCGGCGCCTTCATGGCCGAGACCGAGCGGGCGCTGGACCTGTTCTCCGGCTTCATGCCCGAGGCGCGCGGCCTGGACGATGGCGAGACCCTGACCTACCTGCACGGCGCCGTCTCCACCCGTCGCCATGCGGTGGCGGTGCCGGACACGCCCATGTACCTGGACGGGGTGCTGGTGGACACGCCGTTCACCGGCGGGCTGGAGCCCATGCTGGGCGAGCGGCATCTGCGCACGCTGACCATCCTGGGCTTTCCCAACCTGACCCGCCCCGGATTGCTCGACGCGCTGAACCACCAGGATTTCGGCTATCGCTGGGTGACGCGGTTCATCTGCCTGGACAAGGCCCAGGCCACGCGGGAACTCACCCGGCTGCGGCGGCACTGGTTCGCCAAGCGCAAGTCCATCGCCGCCCTGCTGCGCGAGGTGCTGACCAACGAGCCGACGCAGTTGCTCGACACCGACGCCGACCAGAAGGTGGCCGATTGCGACCTGGCGCTGCAGGCCCTCGGCGGCGACCACGTCGCCTACGGCCATCTCACCGCCACCATCACCGTGTCGGACGAGGACCGCGACGCGGTGGAGGACAAGGTCCGCGCCGTCGAGCGCATCGTCAACGGCCTGGGCTTCACCTGCATCCGCGAAGGCGTCAACGCGGTGGAAGCCTGGCTGGGCAGCCTGCCCGGCCACGTCTACGCCAATGTGCGCCAGCCGCTGGTCCACACCCTCAACCTTGCCCACCTGATGCCGCTGTCGGCGCTGTGGGCCGGGCCGGAGCGCAACACCCATCTCGACGGTCCGCCATTGCTCACCGCCGAGACCTCGGGCTCGACGCCGTTCCGCCTCTCCACCCATGTGGGCGATGTCGGCCACATGATGGTGGTCGGTCCCACCGGCGCCGGCAAGTCGGTGCTGCTGGCCCTGCTGGTGATGCAGTTCCGGCGCTATCCGCGCTCGCGCATCATCATCTTCGACAAAGGGAATTCCGCCCGCGCCGCAACGCTGGCCATGGGCGGCGCCCATTATGCCTTGGGAGTGGGCGGCACGCTCGCCTTCCAGCCCCTGCGCCGCATCGATGAGCCGGCGGAACGCGCCTGGGCGGCCGAGTGGGTGGGGTCATTATATACTCATGAGTATATGACGAACACCCCCGAGCTGAAGGAACGGCTGTGGTCGGCGCTCACCAGCCTGTCCTCCGCTCCGCCCGAGGAACGCACGCTCACCGGCCTGTCCGTGCTGCTGCAATCCAACGCGCTTCGCACCGCGCTGCAGCCCTACACCCTGGAGGGGCCGTTCGGCCGCCTGCTCGACGCCGCCGAGACCACGCTCGCCTTGGCCGACGTGCAGTGCTTCGAGACCGAGGAGCTGATGCATCAGGCCGGCGTGGTGGCGCCGGTGCTGGCCTATCTGTTCCACCGGCTGGAGGACGGCTTCGACGGCCGGCCCACCTTGCTGGTCCTGGACGAGGCTTGGGTGTTCCTCGACAACCCGCTGTTCGCCGCCCGCCTCCGCGAGTGGCTGAAGGTGCTGCGCAAGAAGAACGTCGCCGTCGTCTTCGCCACCCAGTCGCTGGCCGACGTGACCGACAGCGCCATCGCCCCGGCCATCATCGAATCCTGCCCGCAGCGCCTGTTCCTGCCCAACGACCGCGCCCAGGAGCCGCAGAGCCGTATTGCCTATGAGCGTTTCGGCCTCAACGACCGCCAGATCGAGCTGATCGCCCAGGCCACGCCCAAGCGCCACTACTACCTGCAATCCCGCCGCGGCAACCGGCTGTTCGAGCTGGGCCTCGGCCCGGTGGCGCTGGCCCTGTGCGGCGCGTCCTCGCCCGACGACCAATCCCTCATCGACCAAGTGCTGGCCGAAGCCGGCCCCGATCCCTTCTCCGTCGCCTTCCTTAGGGCCAAGGGCCTGGACTGGGCGGCGGAGCTTGCCCTGGAGGAATGGAGATGAAGCAATTCATGGGGTCTGGGGCCTCAAGGCCCCAGCGGGCCATGGGCGGAGCCCATGTTTTTATCCTTCTCCTGCTGCTCGCCCTGCCGGCGCGGGCGCTGACGGTGTTCGACCCGTCCAACTATGCGCAGAACGTGCTGCAGGCGGCGCGCGCCCTCGAGCAGATCACCAACCAGATCCAGTCGCTGCAGAACGAGGCGGTGATGTTGCAGAACATGGCCCGCCATCTGCAGTCGCTGGATTCGTCGTCGCTGGGGGCGATGACCTCGGCGCTGGCGCGGATCGATGGGCTGATGACCCAGGCTCAGGGCATCGCCTTCACCGTGGAGGCGGCCGAGGCGGGGTTCGACGAGATGTTTCCGGCCGGATATGCCGACGACACCACCACCGAGCAGTCGGTGACGGAGGCGCGGACCCGCTGGCAGCAGAGCATGAACGCCTATCGTCAGACCATGGTGATCCAGTCCCAGGTGGCCGAGAACGTCCAGGCCGACGCGGCCACTTTGTCCGCTCTGGTCAGCGCCAGCCAGGGCGCGGTGGGCGGCCTGCAGGCGAGCCAGGCGGGCAACCAGCTGATCGCGCTGTCGGCCAAGCAGCAGATGCAGATTCAGACCCTGATGGCAGCGCAATACCGGGCGGACGCGCTGGAGCGGGTGCGCCAGGCCCAGGCCGAGGAGGCGGCGCGGGCAGCGACCACCCGGTTCCTCGGCAGCGGCACCGCCTATACGCCGCGATAGGGGCCTCCCATGAACGACCTTGGCGTCATCGACACCTTCATGGCGGCCTTCGCCGGCGCCGTCGACAGCGGGTTCGGCCTGGTGTCGGGCGACGTGGCGACGCTGACCACCATTCTGATCGGCATCGACGTCACCCTGGCCGGGCTGCTGTGGCTGCTGGACGAGGGCACCGACGTGCTCGCCCGCCTGATCCGCAAGGTGCTCACTGTCGGGGCCTTCGCCTTCATCCTCAACAATTTCGCCTCGCTGGCCGATGTGGTGTTCCGCTCCTTCGCCGGGCTGGGACTGGTCGCGGCGGGCAGCGCCTTGTCGGTGGACGACCTGCTGCGGCCCGGCCGGCTGGCCGGGATCGGCTTCCAGGCGGCGTGGCCGCTGCTGCATCAGGCCGGGCAGTTGCTGGGCTTCACCGGCCTTGTCGGCAACTTCCTCACCATCGCCGTGCTGCTGCTGGCGTGGTTCGTGGTGGTGATCGCCTTCTTCGTCCTCAGCGTCCAGCTGTTCATCACCATCCTGGAGTTCAAGCTCACCGCCCTGGCCGGCTTCGTGCTGGTGCCCTTCGCCCTGTGGAACAAGACCGCCTTCCTGGCCGAGCGGGTGCTGGGCAACGTGGTGTCCTCGGGCGTCAAGGTGATGGTGCTGGCGGTGATCGTCGGCATCGGCTCGGGCTTCTTCGAATCCTTCGTCGCCGCCCTCCAGGGGCAGGAGCCCAGCCTGGTCCAGGCCATGGCCCTGGTGCTGGCCTCGCTGGCGCTGCTGGGCCTGGGCATCTTCGGCCCCGGCATCGCCGCCGGGCTGGTTTCCGGCGCGCCGCAA
>AGTN01161780.1_pt1 | contig 37965 bp, 33 predicted proteins | sample 314218 | NCBI WGS metagenome assembly AGTN01 (sample SAMN02954264, study PRJNA73603) | bioreactor metagenome | biome: terrestrial; feature: non-aerated bioreactor; material: poplar woody material; isolation source: poplar biomass | place: USA | collected 2006-12 | reverse complement strand
ATGCATCGTAATCCGATTTCACCCTCTTTATGTTTGTATATGCGCTATCCGTGATGCGCTATCCGTGAACTCCTGAAAATCTACTAAGTCTTCAATTATCAGAAGTTTACATTTTATTTTAAGACAGCCTTTTTCAACGGTGTTCCCGTGAAATGAACGCTATTATCAATAATTCAAGATCGCTTTTTCGGCAATTTCCGATGGATTTTTTACCGGCACGAGAGTAAATCCCCAGGTGTAATCCCTATTGGCGGGAAGGCTGTATTCCGGCAGGGGACGGGCGCCCCAGCTGTTGTATCCGGCTACGCCTTGCTGTTTCATATCCACGCATACTTCCACGAAATCCCTGGGAGTGATGTCGTTGATATGTGTCTGGCGGGGCATACGGTTTTCCGGGCTTTCCCATCCTTTTCTCCGAAGTTCGTTGCTTTTGTCGGCCGCTTCTTCGGGATAGAAGTTATTCCATTGATAGGGTTTGTCCTTGTTCTCCTCCGAGTCGAAATCTTCTATGCTGTTGCGTAAAGCATTGAATCCTATGGTACTGTCGGCAACCACGAGTAAGCCGCTGTTCCCGTTGGTAAGGGCCACCCAGCGGATATCGGAACGGTGTCCGTTTTCCTGAGGACGGGTATAGAGCACATACATATCCTCGGCGGTCGTTTCATACCTGCCTACTTTCGATCCCGATGCGCGGTCGGAATAATTCTCTCCCGGGCCACGGCCGAAATAAATGACCTTATTCATTGTGACGGGAAGTCTGAATCTTACGCCGATTCTCGGAACGGTCAGCCCTTCCGATGCTTTCCGGGCTGCCGCCGCTTCGGGTGAGAACGTAGCTAAGCGCGTTGCTTCCGATGCCGTGCCCTTGCTTTCCTGCAAAGCAATGGAGGTAAATTCCACATTTACGTTCATTATACCGGAAGGATAGATGGTATATACAATAGTGTAGGGGTTTCCGGCGGCCAGCAGATAGGTTGTTTCCACCACGGCATTTTCACCATCCATGAATGCCTTTGCCTCCGTTACGTGGAAATTTTTGCCGGATTGTTTCCAAATCTGTAACCGGTAAGGCATGCCGTTGCCGTAATCATTATCGGTAGGTCCACGCCAGAAGTTGGGCTGAATACCGAATCCGTTATCAAAATATTCCGTTTCGTTTACCTTGTACGAGGTAACCAACCCGTTCTTTTTATCGAATACGAAACGTACATTCTCTGAGGTAACGGAGAGGATACCGGCATCATCGAAAACATTCAGGGATGGGCCGGCGGCTGTTTTATAGTGTTCTTTTCCGGTTTTTACAGGGAGCTTGATCTGCTCAAAGGCAACGATATATCCGGAGGGTAGGAGAGGGGTTGCCTCTTTCAGTGCCACTTCGAAATTGAGAAAGTATTCATGCCCCGGCTTGGGATTTATATCTGCGATAGCAGGGATTTTCACCAATGCGGATGTTTGTGGTTCAAGATTGACAGAGAGCGGCCCTCCCCCGATTTTCTGTCCGTTCTCGGTGATGTTATAGCTGAAAGCATACGCATCCGTGTCGGTAAAGTACTGACGGTTGGTAACTTTTATTTGCCCTTTTTCTAGCTCCGCCGCTTCAAAAGCGAAGTCCTGATGTACATATTTTACTTCTGCCATGGCCGGATGCGGATTCCTGTCGGGGTCGATCACGCCGTCGGCGACGAAATTTCCGTCGCTGGGGCTGTTTTCTCCGTAATCGCCTCCGTACGACCAATAGTTACGTCCGTTTTCATCATATTCCAGCAGGGCATGTTCCACCCATTCCCAAATGTATCCGCCTTGCAGGTTCGGATATTGGTAAATGGCTTCCCACTGGATATCGAGGTTTCCGTTTGAGTTGCCCATCGCATGCGAATACTCCGAAGGAACCACGGGACGGTCACTCCCTTTCCTGCCTGTTTCTTCCAGCCAGGCGGCGCTGGGATATTGCGGAACGTACATGTCGCTGTTCCATTCCCAAAGCGCACGTTCGTAATTTACAGGACGGTCCATCAGCCCTTTATCGGCCTCCTTCAGCCACAAGTATGCCTGATAGAAATTGTACCCGTTTCCTGCTTCATTGCCCATCGACCAGAAAGTAACGGAAGGGTGGTTTTTATTGCGTTCGAACATGTTGATAATCCGATCCATATGTGGTTTCAACCATTCGGGATTGTTTCCGAGAGTGCCGCCTTTGCGAAGATCGTAATACATTCCGTGCGATTCAATGTTGGCTTCGTTGTACACATAGAGTCCGAATTCATCGCATAATTCGTAGAAACGCCGGCTCTGTGGGTAGTGGCTGAGGCGAACAGTGTTCACATTATGTTGTTTCATCAACTCAAAATCGCGGATCATAATCTCCTCTGTTACGTAATGCCCTGTTTTCTGGTTTATCTCGTGGATATTAACGCCTTTCAGCTTGATAGGTTGACCGTTGACCAGAAGCAAATGGTCGGTTCGTCCGCTTCCGTCTGTCACGGGCTTGATTTCAATACGGCGAAATCCGACGGAGTAGGGGATTACTTCCGTAACTTTATTCCCCTGTGAGACGGTGATGACCGCTTTATAGAGGTTCGGCGCTTCCGATGTCCATGGTAACGGAGTAGGAATTATTTTTTCAAAAAGTATCTCTTTCTCCTCTCCTGATTTTACGGTAATATTTTGTCTGTCAGAGGATATGACCTCGTTTCCCTGGTTCAGTAATTCGTAGGATACGTTGATATTCGACGTTTTTTCGCCGCTGTTTTTTATCATAGTATTCAGTTTGAAAATGCCGTCACGATAGTCATCGTCCAACGAAGAGACAATGGTGAAATCCCTTACCGACGTTTTGGGTTGAGACCAAAGGTATATATCCCGTTCGATGCCGCTGATGCGCCAGAAATCCTGGCATTCCAAATAGGAACCGGTACTCCAGCGGAATATTTTAAGAACCAAGGTGTTTTTTCCTTCCTTCACATAATCGTTTATCCGAAATTCGGCAGGATTCTTGGCCTCCTCGCTATAGCCCACTTCTTTGCCGTTAATGTATACATACACTCCTGATTTGGCACCGGCAATATGGAGGAAAATGCTTCTGTTCATCCAGTCGGAGGGAATATCTATCTCTCTTCTGTAAACCCCCACCGGATTCATTTCTGGTAGGGTAGGGGGTTGCGGATTGCGGGGTTGGAATTCGTACCCGTGGTTGGTGTAGATGGGTGTACCGAACCCCTGCACTTCCCAATTGCCGGGTACCTGAATGTCCGGCCAGGCGGCTGTGGAGGTTGAAGGATGGGTGATGTTCTCCGGAAGCTGCCTGTATCCATCCACGTAATAGAACTTCCATGTTCCGTTCAGCGATTTATAGTACTTGCTGCCTTCAAATTTTTCAGAAAGAGCATCGCTTTTGGAATCAAACGTCATGAAGGAGGTGCGGGGGTACTCTTTGTTTACCTCCACCACCTGAACGTCCTGCCAATAAGGTTTTTGGACACCCTGTGCCGTAGTGTTGCCCGCCATCAGCAGCCCGATAGCGCCAGCAAGAAGAAAAGAATTCTTGTTCATACGATTAAAAACTTATCCATAAGAGCCATAAATCAAGACACAAGGCATTTTTCCGATGCATGGATTTCGCAATTCATCGCTTCGTTGATTGCATCGTCACGTCATCGCCTTATCACGTCACCACGTCAAAATCTCATGCCCGTTTTATATGTTCATTCGTTTATAGATTCCAATAACTTGGCAGCCAGTCTGCTTGTGCCTATCCGGAAAAGGGTATTGCTGCACCATTCTTCACCCAGAATTTCCTTCACAAGGGTGTAATATTTTACCGCATCTTCGGTACCGGTTACGCCGCCCGATACTTTCAAGCCGATTTTGCGTCCGGTTTTTTCGTAGTACGACTTGATGGCGTGGCATACCACATATGCCGCCTGGGGAGAGGCGCCCGGGTACCCTTTTCCGGTGGATGTCTTCAGGAAATCGGCGCCGGAATAGAGGGAGAGGATAGACGCGTTATGAATGTTCCGCGCCGATTTTAATGCTCCGGTCTCCAATATCACTTTCAGAGCGGCATGATGGCATGCCTCTTTTATTTCGGAGAGTTCTTCGCACATTTCTTCATATTCTTCTCCTAAAAACAGGCCTACATTGATTACCACATCAATTTCGTCGGCACCATCCGCTACGGCCAGGGCGGTTTCGGCCACTTTTACTTCTACAAACGTTTGTGAAGAGGGAAATCCTGCCGATACGCAGGCAATTTTTACGTCGGCTGTCAAGGCTTCTTTCACTGTGCGGACAAAATTGGGATAGACACAGATTGCCGCTACGTTATCCACTTCGGGCTTTGTACCGTCGAAGGCGTTTACCTGGTCGGTAAATTTCCATATACTTTCCTTCGTGTCGGTCGTGTTGAGTGTGGTAAGGTCGATACAGCCGTATAGCTTTTTATAAACTTCTTTCGAATTGTTTTCATCGAATTTTTCAGAGATAATTTTCTCTGTTTTTTCTGTTACCTGCTCATCCGAGAGTGTAAACGGATGACTTTTAATAGCTTTTAAAAACTTATCTGTTTCCATCAGTTCGTATATTGTTTAATATTTTAATTCGGTAAGTACAAGGTTGAAATTAGTTTATATTATTCACATGACTGATTGTGATTAGTCGTCAAACTGTTAATGTTTAAGATAATTAAAACTATTCAGTGTTCTGTACTTAAATATAATTTATATAGGGGTATTCATTGACAATAGTTCGGTAAATTTTTACTTAACTTGCTGATACATAATGAAATAGATATAGTATTTTAACAAGATGGAATCTGCTTATAATTAATACGTTGCAAGGTAAATTGAAATTTTTTACCGATCTATTACATTGAAATAAGTGGAAATATGTAAGAACACGCCCCGGCATGAGTACACTTATACTGCGTTGAAGTTGGAAAATTTCTGCGTGACAAGTGTTGACACTTGTGTGTCAAACTACTCCTCCGGTATATCCTTTGCGTTTAATTTCCTGTTGTTACGATGCCTCGCAGCGTCTCTTTGGGTTTTTTCTCTATATTTTCCTTCAAAGCTGCCTCCAAATCTACATCGGTTTGATTGGCAAGGCAAAGCAGTACCCATAGCACATCGGCCATTTCATCGGCAAGGGTATTCGATAAATCGGACTCTTTGAACGATTGATCACCGTAGGTACGTGCCATGATACGCGCCAATTCGCCGACCTCTTCGGTGAGGATGACCATGTTGGTGAGTTCGCTGAAGTAGCGTACCCCGTAGGTCTTTATCCATCTATCTACTTCTTTTTGAGCTTCTTGAATTGTCATTTTTTCTTTTTTTGTGTCTTTTCGAATCGTTACCGGTTCGTTATTCCCGTATCTTTGAGTCTATCCAAATGGTCGGGGGATCCGTCACTCCCTTATTTTTGAATCCATCCAGATAGTCACCGGGCCGTCATTAACCAAATGCACCTGCATGTCGGCACCAAATTCTCCTGTTTGTACCGGTTTGCACAATATTTCGGATAATGTCGTGCAAAACTCTTCGTATAAGGGAACGGAGATTTCGGGTTTTGCGGCGCGAATATAAGAGGGTCGATTTCCCTTTTTTGTACTCGCGTGCAATGTGAACTGCGAAACCACTAAAATTTCGCCGCCGGTTTCCAATACCGATTTGTTCATCACCCCTTTTTCATCGTCAAATATACGCAAATTAATGGTTTTTTTACACAAAAAAAGGATGTCTTCTTCGCTGTCGGCGTCTTCTACTCCCAGGAACAATAACAATCCGTTCCGGATGCCGCTTTTCTCCTGTCCTTTGATACGGACGGAGGCTTGGGAAACGCGTTGAATAAGCAGTCTCATAATTGTTTGTAATGGATTCCAACCGGTATTCAGGGATTTATAAATAAATTTTGATTACCTGTGTTAGATAACTTATTTTAGATAATTGTGATCTGATGGATCCGGGCGGTATTTTTCACATGCGTACCCATCTCCATATAATCTCTCCTTTGCTCTTACCAATTACCGTGACAATCTCCTCCTTATTCGCTTCTTTTATCCGTTTGATGCTTTTAAAATGGGAGAGGAGTTTCTTTTTTGTTCCGGGCCCGATCCCATTGATGGTGTCGAGCTCCGAAGCAATTTGCGATTTACTTCTTTTTTGCCGGTGAAAGGCGATACCGAACCGATGGGCCTCATCGCGGAGTTGCTGGATGAGTTTTAACGTTTCGGAATTTTTGTCGATATACAATGGAACGGAATCCTCCGGGAAATATATTTCCTCCAATCGTTTTGCAATACCTATAATGGCTATTTTCCCGTAGAGTCCGATTTTCTGAAGCGATTCCACGGCAGCGTGCAGCTGCCCTTTACCTCCGTCAATTACAATGAGTTGGGGCAAAGAAGCTCCCTCGTTAAGCAAGCGAGAGTAGCGCCTTTCCACAATTTCCCGCATCGATGCGTAATCGTCCGGGCCTACGACGCTTTTTACATTGTAATGGCGGTACTCTTTTTTCGACGGTTTTGCTTTTTTGAAAACTACACATGCTGCCACCGGATTTGTTCCCTGAATATTGGAGTTGTCGAAACATTCAATATGCCACGGGAGCTCTTTCATTTGCAAATCTTTTTGTACTGTTTTCAATATTCTTGTCGTTCTTTGCTCGGGGTTAAGCATCTCCGCTTTTTTCAGTTTATCTATCTTATATTGCTTTACGTTTTTTTCCGATAAGTCGAGCAGTTTTCGTTTATCGCCCCGTTGAGGAATCGTAAATTCTATACCCGATAGTTTCAGCTCCGGAATGAAAGGAACAACAATTTCTTTTGATTCGCTGCCGAATCGCTGCCGCATTTCCACAATCCCCAGACCAAGGAGTTCTTGTGGCGTTTCGTCCAGTTTCTTTTTATATTCAAATGTATATGCCTGATTCACACCGCCGTTTACTACGTGCATATAGTTAATGTAGGCAGAGTTTTCGTCTTCTTCAATAGAGAAAACGTCCAGATTGTAGTGAATATTGCTGACGACCTGAGATTTTTCCCGGAAGCTTTGGATAAGCATCAACTTTTCTTTTAAATCATGGGCTTCCTCAAATCTAAGTTGTTCGGAAAGCGACTGCATTTTTTCCCGGACTTGTTTTTCGATAATTGCTACATTGCCTTTCAGTATTTCTGTGATTTCCGCAATATTTTTATTGTAGCTTTCCAGGGACTGCAGGCCTTCACACGGACCTTCGCATCGTCTGATATGGTATTCGAGGCACACGTTGAATTTTCCGGCGGCAATGTTTTCCGGCGTCAGATTCAACCTACAGGTACGAACCTTGTACACCCGTCTGAAGATATCCAAAAGGGCGTTCACCGATTGTACGGAAGTATACGGGCCAAAATATTTGGAACCGTCTCTTACAATATTGCGTGTTTTAAATACCCGGGGAAAATATTCATTTTTTATTACGATGTACGGATAGGTTTTATCGTCTTTCAGCATTACATTATACCGAGGCCGTAACTGCTTAATAAGATTGTTTTCCAACAGAAAAGTATCTTCTTCGGTATTGACTACGATATATTTTATTTGCCGGATATTTCTAACGAGAATCCGCGTTTTAGGATGTTCCTGGTATTTATTGAAATATGACGATACCCGTCTTTTAAGATCCCGGGCTTTCCCAACGTAAATAACCGTACCTTTTTCATCGAGGAACTGATAACAGCCCGGTTGATCGGGTATAACGGCGAGCGTATTTTTTATTTCGTCGGTCATAGCAGGGTAGGAATTAAGAGCGCTACTCTTTAAACTTTAATATTGAATTCACCTCCACTTCTTCCGGAAAAAAATTACGTCCTTTCAATTCTTCCAATTCGATGAGAAAGTTGATATAGATTTTTTTTACGCCTAGTTTTTTCACCAGATTATAGGCTGCTACCATGGTACCGCCGGTAGCCAGAAGGTCATCGTGGAGCAATACGATATCTTCTTCCGTTAACGCGTCTTCGTGTATCTGAATCGCATCTTCTCCATATTCTTTGGTGTATGTCTCTTCTATGACACGAAAGGGAAGCTTTCCAGGTTTCCGTATAGGCACAAAACCGGCGCCTAATCTAACTGCGACGACCGGTCCCAGAAAAAACCCTCTTGATTCAATGCCTACCACCTTTGTGATTCCTTTGTTTTTGTATCTTTCAAACAGGGTGTCGGAAAGCTCTTTCAAATGATCGGGAGATTGAAACAGGGTGGTGATATCTTTAAACTGGATGCCCGCGATAGGAAAGTCAGGGATGTTCCTGACGGCCGAAGTTAGCGTATCTATACTCATTATTCTGTAATTATGGGTTTGTTTTTTTTGAAATGTTCCACGTGAAACATGGGTGGATTTATCGTCCCAGCAGCACAAGCAGTACAGAGATGTCATTGGGTGAAACTCCCGGTATCCTGCCTGCCTGAGCGATGGTGTCAGGATTGATTTTCGTCAGTTTTTGCCTTGCTTCTGTGGATAATGATTGTATCTGGTTGTAGTTGAATTTATCTTTGATGCGGATGTCTTCCAGGCGGGTGATTTTGTCCGCCATGATACGTTCGCGTTTGATGTATCCGCTGTACTTTATTTTGATTTCAGCAGATTCCATAATTTCTTCTTTGCGTTCGCCGAGGGAAACCACCAGCTCTCGAAGAGGATCTACTTCCTGTGCCATTGTCGACAAGTCGATGTGAGGGCGCATGAGCAGGTCCACAAGCTTTCCCCCGTGCTTTAACGGAGTTGTCCCGATATGCTCCAGGAACGGGTTTATACGGTCGGCTTTAACGGAGAAGTTGGTTGCAAAATCGATGATTTTATCCACTTGCTCCTCCTTCAGGGTAAGAAGCCGCATTCTCTCTTCCGTAGCCAAGCCCAGCGTATATGCTTTTTGAGTAAGCCTGTTATCCGCGTTATCCTGACGAAGAAGAATGCGGTATTCAGCGCGGGATGTAAACATTCGGTAGGGTTCATCCACCCCTTTGGTGATCAGATCATCTATCAGGACTCCGATATAAGCTTCGTCCCTGTGTAAGATAAACGGGGTGCCTCCATGACAGTTAATGTGTGCGTTTATGCCTGCAATCAATCCTTGTCCTGCCGCTTCTTCATAGCCTGTGGTGCCATTGATTTGACCGGCAAAGAAGAGATTTTTCACCGGTTTTGTTTCGAGTGTTGCTTCCAGTTGCGTAGGGTCAAAGAAATCATATTCTATGGCGTAGCCCGGGCGGAAAATATGTACGTTTTTGAATGCCGGAATGCGCTGCAGCGCCTTTAACTGTGTCTGGAGGGGTAGGGAAGAAGAAAACCCGTTCAGATAGTATTCGTGTGTTGTTTCGCCTTCCGGCTCGAGGAATAGCTGGTGGCTCGTTTTTTCGGAAAAAGTGACGATTTTCGTTTCAATACTCGGACAATAGCGCGGGCCGATGCTTTGTATCTGCCCGTTATACAGCGGAGAGTCGTTCAATCCTTCGCGTAATGCTTCGTGTACTTCTTCCGATGTGTATGCAATCCAGCAGCTGCGCTGTTTCAAGCGTCGCTGTACGTCGGGAAGATAGGAGAATTTGTGAAAATCATCGTCTCCTTTCTGCTCCGCCATTTGTGAAAAATCAACACTACGGGCATCGATGCGGACGGGAGTACCGGTTTTCATACGGTCGGTTTTGAACCCCATCTCTCGCAATTGTTCCGACATACCGAAGGATGCCGGTTCGGAGATGCGGCCGCCGCTGATTTGCACTTTGCCGATATGAATCAATCCGTTCAGAAAAGTACCGTTTGTAAGAATGACCGCCTTAGCAGAAAACTCCACGCCCATGCGGGTTTTCACGCCTGTAACGGTTTTATTTTCGAAAAACAGTTCTGTAACGGTGTCTTGCCACATGTGCAGGTTGGGGCTATTTTCAATGATATCCCGCCATGTTTCGATGAATTTCATGCGATCGCTCTGCACGCGCGGACTCCACATGGCAGGCCCTTTCGAGCGGTTCAGTATGCGGAATTGGATAGCGGTCTTATCGCTCACAATACCCATCTGTCCTCCCAAAGCATCGATCTCCCGAACAATCTGCCCTTTTGCGATACCTCCCACGGCAGGATTACAGCTCATTTGGGCGATCTTATTCATGTCCATCGTGATGAGCAATGTCTTCGATCCCAAATTGGCTGCTGCCACCGCGGCTTCGCATCCGGCATGCCCGGCACCCACCACAATTATGTCGTAATTAAAATTCATCTTCGCTTTTTGAGGATACAAATATACTAAAAAAGAAAACGTTACGAATAATTATGATGTTAATTACCGGTAAGGCAGCAGGAATTCTCTTTATTTCAGGTAGATACGCAGGAAAACGGGGAGATGGTCGCTATACCCTCCGGTATATCTTCCTCTGTAGGTGCGATTGATTTTCGCGCGGCCCTTATCGTCGAAATGGAGCAGATAATGGGGGTTGAACACATCGGCATATTCCGGTTGGCAGTCGATCTTGCCGGATAATAACATGTTTCCCGAAACAATAATCATGTCGAACAGGAGCCACCCTTTGTAATAGGTGGTGCCCATCCCTTTCTGGTATTTCGGGTAGAGCAGATTATAGAGTTTCAGGTTTATAATATCTTTGAACTTTCTTTTTGCGCCAAGCACTTCGTGCACGCTGTGGTCATCGGGAGTATCATTGAAATCGCCCATGATAATTATATTTTCATTGGGATTTTTGCTCAATACTTTGTAAACCGCGTTTCTAAGTTCGCTGGCTACGAAATAGCGCCTGTGTTCCGACTTTTCGGTTCCTTCATTCCGGGACGGAAAATGGGTGATAAAGAGATGCAGTATCTCATTGGTAATGGTTTTTCCTTTCACATGAAGGATGTCGCGCGTACGATCTTCAATTCCGGGTAAATGAACGAGTATCGGATGGGATTCCAGTATGATGAATGATTGCGTATTGTACATCATTGCCACATCGGAGCCGCGTTCATCGGGACTGTCATAATGAATGAAACTATACTGGCTCATTCCATTCTGATGCAGGGTATCCATAATATTGACCATTACCGATTTGTTTTCGATTTCTGCCAGGCCGATGATATCCGGCACTTCAGGTTTTACAATGTCTCTGATTACTTTTGTTAATTTATAGACTTTATCGCCGAATCGTTCTTGTGTCCATTTTCTGTATCCTCCGGGCGTAAAATCGTCGTCCATCGTGTTCGGGTCATCAACAGTATCGTAAAAATTCTCGGTATTGTAAAACATGAATGAGAAAGGAATTTGCATATTGATAGGATGAAAGTTACAAATGTTAACAGTCGGTTAGATTTTGATTCTATTGTAAATTGCTACAGTCCTGCCGATTATGGTAGTCGGATAGTCCCTGTGTTTCGGTTTTATTATAAATTACTCCAGGGCATTTTTCAGTGTATTCAGCGCTTTGTCCTCGGCTTCCCTCATTTCCTTCCTCTCTCCCTCCGATGTATCGTTTATCCCGCATAAATGAAGTACGCCGTGGATAATAACCCTATACAGTTCTTCTTGAAAATCGGTCTGATACTTTTGTGAATTTGAACGAACCGTGTCGAGGCTGACGAAAATATCTCCTGAAATTTTATCGCCCTCGGAGTAATCAAAGGTAATGATATCGGTATAATAATCGTGTTGAAGATAGTGCCGGTTTATTTCTAAAATTTTTTCGTCGTTGCAAAAAAGATAGGAAATTTCTCCAACCTGCTTATCGTACTTTTTTATTACGGTTTTTATCCAATTTGCCGTTTTGCGTTTTTTGATTTTTGGAAAATCTACCTTCTCCGATTCAAAAGTTATTGCCATGTTTTTAACATTTATTCACCTGAAGAGTCGTTTATTTTATCCGAAAAAGAGATACGCCACAAAAACAGCTGCCAGTACGCCTGCTAAATCGGCCAAAAGCGCGTAGGGAACGGTGTAGCGCGAATTTTTTATATTCACGGCGCCGTAGTAAACAGCGACGATATAGAACGTAGTATCGGTAGCCCCTTGAAGAACGCTCGATAATCTACCGGCGAATGAGTCGGCTCCGAATGTCTTCATGGTGTCAATCATCATTCCCCGGGCCCCGCTTCCGCTTAACGGTTTCATCAGGGCGGTGGGCATGCCGTCTACCCAACGGGTATCCATTCCGGTCAGCGCGACGAGGTTCCGTAATCCTTCCATCAAGAAGTCCATTGCCCCCGATGCACGAAAAACGCCGATCCCCACCAGAATGGCAATGAGATAAGGAATAATGGTGACGGCGGTTTTAAACCCATCTTTCGCCCCATCGATAAACGCATCGAAGATATTGATTTTTCGCCGCATCGCTTTCACGATAAAAAGGACAATGATGGAAAACAAAATGATGTTTGCCGCCAGGCTTGAAACAATATTGATCTGCTCCTGAGGCATCGATTGAAAAGCAACGACCGTTCCCGTAATAATACCTACCATAGCAAGGAGGAAGCCCAGGATCGCTTTACTAAAGAGATTGATGCCCTGTTTCAGGCAAACGGCTACCATGCCGACGAGGGTGGAAACAAAGGTGGCTATCATGATCGGGATAAAGACATCTGCGGGATTGGCCGATCCCAGCTGTGCACGGTACACCATTACTGTGACGGGGATAAGCGTCAGTCCCGATGCGTTCAGCACGAGGAACATAATCATAGGGTTCGAGGCCTGGTCTTTCTTCGGATTTATCTCCTGCAACTCCTGCATGGCTTTCAAGCCGAAAGGGGTGGCCGCATTATCGAGCCCCAGCATATTTGCCGACACATTCATCAAAATAGATGCTGATGCGGGATGATTTTTGGGAATGTCGGGAAAAAGCTTTGAAAACAGCGGTGCAACCGCCTTGGAGAATAGTTCCACCATGCCTCCCCGTTCGCCTATTTTCATCACGCCAAGCCATAAAGAGAGGACCCCGGTAAGTCCGAGAGAGATTTCAAATCCGGTTCTGGCAGTGTCGTAGGTAGAATTCATGATGTCTGTAAACACATTCACATCTCCAAAGAAAACGAGCTTGACCAGTGCGACCGCGAAAGCGATAAGAAAAAATGCTATCCAAATATAATTCAATACCATATTGTACCGTAAACTTCAATCTAATGTATCCATAGCCGGAATAAAATCTACCAAAGATACACTTTATGACAGTTTTCCAAAAGATAAATCGAATTAATTTCTACCTTTAGGGTACTGAAACTCTGAATTTATGCAATGGAAAGACTTTTTACATTTTCAGAGAGGCTCAAAAATAGCGGTAATTCTGCTGCTTGTGCTAATTGTGTTCACACTCATTCTGAACAGCCTGTTCAGCTACAGGAATTCATCCGAAATCATCCTTTCACAGAATGACTCGCTGATACGCGAATTCGAGGCGTTCCGGCAAACACTCAAAGAGCGTAAGCCAACCTCCTTGGAAGCAAGAGAGGAAATAGAAACAGACAGAAGTTACTCCAAAAAAATGATGCCTCAGAAGAACAGATTGCCCGCAGGAGCGAAGAGAGGCTTCATCGAGAGACTCCTTATCCGAGAGCCGAAAAACTCTCTGCTGGAGAGACTATTTCACTGAACGAGGCCGACACTGCTCAATGGAAAAAAATTCCCGGAATAGGCAGTACGTACGCTTCCCGTATCGTTAAGTACAGGGATCTCCTGGGCGGTTTTGTAAAAGTAGAACAACTATCGGAAGTGTATGGCATAGATAACGAAGTGTTTTCGCGAATTGCACCCTATATCAGGGAAGACGATAATTTCCGTAAGCTGCCCGTCAATGAGTTGGAATTTGGGGAACTACTGAGACATCCTTATCTGAATTACAAGCAAGTGCAGGCAATTGTCAACCTAAGGCGGAGGAAGGGTGATATTTCGTCGATCAACGAATTGGCAATGCTTGATGAGTTCACCTCAGAGGACATCTACCGCCTGGAACCCTATCTTGATTTCTAGAGCGGCTTTTTATTTTGCTTATGTTCCTTGTTTTAATGATCCCGCTTGTGCTTTATCTGTCAAACTTTCTTACCGATTCTACAACCCGTCCTTTACCAATGGCTGACATTTCGAAAGATACCCGAATTTTTCCAAATCACCGGGCTCTGCCATCAAATGTGTTTTTCCATGTACAAGCAGGTAAATCCGGTCACAAACATTTAAAATATGACGGTGCATGTGGTCGGTAATGAAAAACCCTTTGTTAACCGATTCTTCGTCTATAATCATTTTTATTTTGGCGATTTGCAAAGGGCTGATGTGCGTGAAAGGTTCGTCTAACAATACAAATTTTGTGTCTGATTTTATAATGAGATATAGCTCCGTCAGCCGAAACATTCCACCTGAGAGACGACCTGTTTTTGTGTTTTGAAGATCCTGGAAATCGGGAAAAAGACGAATAAAAGCAGAGAAATCGACCTGAAAATCATTAAAAATCCGTTTCAGGGATAATGATTTTGGTATAAAATTGTGCTGAGGTAAATAGCGGATCAATTCAGGATATTTATACGCTTCATACATGGAAGCGTCATCGATGAAAATGGATTTCTCGGTTTTTAATGTGCCTAAAATGACGCGCATTAAGCACGATTTTCCTTCGCCGTTTCGTCCGAGCACTCCCACCACGTTCCCCGTTTCAATTTTGAGATAGATATCCGAAAGAACCAGTCTCTCATCGAACAATAACCGTATGCCGCTTATTTCTAATGTGTGTGTCATTGTAGTGTCATCGTAGCTGATATGCCAGAATCAAAAGGGTGAAAAAGAGCAGCAAATCAAAAGTAAGCGTGGAAATCCAAAGTGTTTTTTTTGATAAGCCGAAATTGTAAAAATAGTAGTATTCCCCTTTCTTATACTCATTTACAAAGTAAAAAGAAGCTCCCAATGTGAATAACTTGAACCAGAATAACGAGGAATATGCTCCCATTCCATTCTTCCATAAAAAGAATGCACAGGCTGCGTCAATAAATACCGATACCCATATATAATATCGGTAAAAAGTGAATAAAAGGCGTACTTTCCGAACGTTTTCGTTAAGTGAGTACAAAGGCAAAACAAGTTTTGACTCTGCCGAGCGCAGAAAACGACTAACTTGTTGAATGAATTTCACAACTGCGTATTTTTAAAAATATCTTCTCAGAATTGATGAAACGCCTGAATAGTATCCGCTGCCGAACAGGTTCAGATGTACGAGCAGGTAATAGAGTTGATACAGTTCAATTTGTTCTTGGTAGTGATCTCCTTTGGGGATAATTTCGTGATATGCATCGTAAAAATCGGCATCAAAACCGCCGAAGAGGCGGCTCATCGCAATATCGACCATAGAATGGCCGTAGTAGGTCGCCGGATCGATAAGACAGGGTGTGCCATCTGCAGCAATGAGGTAGTTCCCTCCCCACAGGTCGCCGTGAAGAAGCGACGGCGCTACGGTGCCGAAAATGCCGTCGAAGAGGGTGATGGCTCTTTCTTCCGCCGGAACCTCCTCTCTGGAAAGCAACCCTTTCGCAACCGCCGGACGAAGCTGAGGAAAGATGCGTTCGTGCCAATAAAATTGCGGCCAGTTGGAGTGGGATTGGTTGCTTTGGGACAGGCTACCAATAAAATTATCGGATGGGAATCCGAACTCACCGGATGTGCATCGGTGCAATCGGGCGAGTTGCCTGCCGAGCCGTTGGAAATCGGATGCATCGGGGCGTTTGCTCTCCACAAAATCCATGAGTAAAAACGCTTTGTCGTTTAACGAATCGACCAAATGTACATTGGGAACGGCGATGGTGTTTGTTTCCTCAATGGTTCGCAGTCCTTTTTGTTCCGCGTGGAACATTTCCAATGCGAACGATTGTGCGTTTACTTTCAGAAAATATTTCCCCGTTTCGGTTTCAATACGATATGCCGAAGAGATATCGCCGCCGGAAACAGGCCTGGAGGAAAGAATCCTCTCTCCGAGACGTCGAGAAATATATTGAAACAGGTCATTCATTTCCAGCTGGTTGATTCATTGAGATGTCTGTTCGCCAAGAGGTGCCCGCTCCGGTTAAGCGTCCTGTCGGTCAGCCCTCGGGGTCATTTATTTTTCCAATGCAGTAATACTTTCCTTCAGCAGTGCAATCTTGCTTTCGGCGTCCGCCTGTTTTTTGCGCTCATTTTCCACGATTTCCGTTTTTGCGTTTTGCACGAACCGCTCGTTGCCCAACTTTTTAAGCACCGATTGTAAAAAACCTTCCGTATAAGTAAGTTCCGTTTTCAGTTTTTGTAGTTCGGCTACCACATCCATTTTATCGGCCAAAGGCACCGTATATTCTGTGGTTCCCACCAGGAATCCCGATGCGCCCACTTGTTTATGGGGAACGGTAGAGATAGACGATAGGTGGCACATCTTCGAGATAATGCTGTTGTACTGCTCCTCATAACTACCAATCACCTGCAATTGCAACTCATCCTTATGGGGGATATTTTTTTCCAGGCGGATAGTGCGAATTCCGGCGATAATTTGCTTCACATACTCAATATCGGCAAGCAGGGCTTGGTTTACCGGCTTGTTTTTAGGCTGAAGAGCGATCATAATACTGTCCCCTTTTTTCCTTTCATATAAAGCTTGCCACAACTCTTCAGTGATAAACGGCATAAAAGGATGCAGCAGACGAAGCAACGCATCGAAATAGCACAGCGTCACGTTGTATGTTTCCGTGTCGATAGGCTGTTGGTACGCAGGTTTGATGATCTCGAGGTACCACGATGAAAATTCATCCCAAAAAAGTTTGTAGAGCAGCATCAACGCTTCCGAGAGGCGGTATTTCGAGAAGAGATCATCCAGTTCGAGAATAGTTTCCGACAGCTTGCCCTGAAACCATTCTATCGCTATTTTAGCCGATTCAGGCTGCGGGGTATCCCCGTCCGTCTCCCATCCTTTGATAAGGCGGAACGCGTTCCATATCTTGTTGTTAAAATTGCGGCCCTGTTCACAGAGGGTTTCATCGAAAAGCAGGTCATTTCCCGCAGCCGACGACAGCAGCATACCCATACGCACGCCGTCGGCGCCATACTTCTCCATCAGTTCGATGGGGTCGGGCGAGTTGCCGAGTTGTTTCGACATTTTCCGCCCCAGCTTGTCGCGTACAATACCCGTAAAATAGACATTCTTAAAACAAGGCTCGTTGCGGTATTCGTATCCCGCCATAATCATACGGGCAACCCAAAAGAAGATGATATCGGGACCGGTTACCAGGTCGCTCGTGGGATAGTAGTAGCTGATATCTTCGTTATCAGGCCGGTTGATCCCGTCGAACACAGAGATGGGCCATAACCACGACGAGAACCAGGTGTCGAGCACATCCTCATCCTGTTTCAGATCGGCGATATTGAGGGGATAATCCACGAGCTGCCCGGCTTTTTCAAACGCCTCTTCTTTCGTCATCGCTACCACATACCCTCCTTGTGGCAGGAAGTATGCGGGAATCTGATGCCCCCACCATAGCTGGCGGCTGATGCACCAGTCTTTGATGTTCTCCATCCAGTGACGGTAGGTATTTTTATATTTCTCGGGGTAAAATTTGATGGTATCGTTTTCCACCGCAACGGTAGCCGGCTTCGACAGTTCATCCATCTTCAGGAACCACTGCATGGAGAGCTTCGGCTCGATGGCGGTATCCGTGCGCTCCGAAAACCCTACTTTGTTGGTGTAAGGTTCTGTTTTCTCCAGTAACCCGGCTTTCTCCAGGTCTTTCTCGATCTGTTCACGCACAGCAAAACGATCCAGCCCGGCATACTGCACTCCGTTCTCGTTGAGTGTGCCGTCGGCATTGAAAATATCTACGGAGGGGAGGTTGTATTTTTCACCGAGCATATAATCGTTCACATCGTGTGCCGGCGTCACTTTCAGGCAGCCCGTCCCGAACTCGATATCCACGTATTCATCCTCGATCACGGGAATCGCTCTGTTTATAAGGGGAACAATTACTTTCTTGCTTTTCAGATGCGCATTTTTCGGGTCGTTGGGATGGATACACATCGCCGTATCGCCCATAATGGTCTCCGGGCGGGTAGTAGCGACAACGGCATATGCTCCCTCGGGGTCTCCTTCAATTTTATAGCGGAGATAATAGAGTTTTCCGCTTACCTCCTTATGGATCACCTCTTCGTCCGACAATGCTGTAAGGGCTTTCGGATCCCAGTTTACCATGCGCACACCGCGATATACAAGCCCTTTGTCGTAGAGGTCGCAAAAAGTGCGCAGCACGCTCTCGGAGCGAACCTTGTCCATGGTGAAAGCCGTTCTGTCCCAGTCGCACGAAGCGCCTAGCTTCTTCAGTTGCTCCAGAATGATACCACCATGCTCGTGTGTCCAATCCCATGCACGCTTAAGAAACTCCTCACGCGTGAGGTCGCTCTTCTGGATACCTTCGGTGGCGAGGCGGTTCACCACCTTCGCTTCGGTGGCGATGGAGGCGTGATCCGTCCCCGGCACCCAGCAAGCATTCTTGCCCTGCATGCGTGCACGTCGTACCAGCACATCCTGAATGGTATTGTTGAGCATGTGCCCCATGTGCAGTATACCTGTGACGTTTGGCGGCGGAATCACGATGGTAAACGGTTCACGGTCATCAGGCTCGGAATGGAACAGTTTAGTATCCATCCAATATTGATACCATTTATCTTCTACTTCCGCGGGATTGTATTTGCTTGCAATATTCATACGATTAAAAATTTAGACATAAGAGCCAAGAATCAAGACACAAGACTTTTAGTAAACTAAAAACTAAAAGTGAAAAACTAACTTCTTGTTTCCAACTTCTGATTACTGATTACTGTTAACTCTAAACTGATTAATTGGCACATTCATCTCATTAGCACATCAGTAAATCCTCACATCAAGATACCATGCTCGTTTCATAATCAATGTGTAAATCTTCTGCAAATATACGCATTTTATTAATTCCGTTGCTCCCAAAACCTATCAACCCTATGGTTCCGGGTGGAGTCGTGTTTCAAGAAGAGATATTCAAACCGGAAGCTCGAAAGTTACTACGAGAGTTGTATTTTTTATTATGCATACATTTGCCTTGTAAAGCAACCCGGCTTGTACCCTGGAGACCCGGTTGTTTTCGGATCTTTAATTTAAGACACAGTGTGTTAAGGAGAATCTTGATGACTTCCTTTACCGGTTTATCCGGCGGAAAAAGTGCAACGGGTCACCCCATTCCCCGTAGCCGACCGTATCTCCCGCGAGCGTTACCCGAGCCTCAAGGCAATTGTTACACCCCAAGGCATCCTCGTCTAAGCAGGGCTTATCCTCGTAAAGAAGGTAATCCTTCCTATATCCGGTAGGGGTCAGGATGGGCATGATTACGTTAGCGCCGAACATCAATCCCTTTTCCCGTCCGACTTTATCTAAGGCTTGCATGGCCGTGGTAGAAGCAATATTGACATCCTTTAAAAGTATTCTCAAAACGGCAATCATCCTCAAGGTAGTGTTCAACCGTTCTTCTTGCGGGATAAGGTAAGCATCGCTCCGGTAAAACGGGGTTTCCGAATGTTCGATAAAGGGGCCTATTCCCATCATATCCACCTCCATGTCCCGGAAAAAAAGAATATCGCCCGCCACATCCTCGTACGTCTGGCAGGGTACCCCCACCATACTTCCGGAACCTACCTGGAAGCCCGTATTTTTCAAAGATTTCAAGCAATCCAGACGGGTCTGGAACCTGTGATCTCCATCATCCGGATGCCATTTTATGTATAATTCCGGCGAGGAAGTCTCTACGCGCAGAAGATAACGATGCGCCCCACTTTCGAAGAAGCGCCGGTAAGTCTCCTCGTCCTGTTCACCGCAAGACAGCGTAATACCCAAATCGTATTTCGACTTGATTCGCCTTACGACCTTACAGACAAAATCGATGTACTCCTCGCTCTGATTTTCTCCGGACTGAAGCACTAAGGAGCCGTAACGGTTCTCATGGGCGAAGGCGGCTGCATTGAGTATCTCTTCTTCGCTGAGCCGAAAACGATTCACTTTCTTATTCCCCCTTCTCAGCCCGCAATAGAAACAATTCTTCCGGCACACGTTCGAGAATTCCACCAAGCCCCGGAAATAGACGACCCGATTAACCTCCGCCCGCTTTACCTGCATTGCCAAGGATTGTAAGGCCTCCATCTCCTCCCTCGATCCCATCTTCAAAATAGGGACAATATCCTCCTTTTTCAGGGAGGAAGAAGAGAGTATATCCATGATTTCCCGTTGTATCCCCGCCGTTTTCATACGATTATTTTGTTATTTCATGTCGGTTTCATACGATTAAAAATTTAGACATAAGAGCCAAGAATCAAGACACAAGACTTTTAGTAAACTAAAAACTAACTTCTTGTTTCCAACTTCTGATTACTGTTAACTCTAAACTGATTAATTGGCACATTCATCTCATTAGCACATCAGTAAATCCTCACATCAAGATGTCATGCTCGTTTCATAATCGACCTATAAACAAAGTGTAAAAATACAAAAAATGCGCTTCTAAAGCGCACTTTTCTGTACTAACCTTATTTCTTCGGATTATTCTATTCGCTGTATAAAAGGTAAGGCTTCCGTTGCTGTTTAAATTTCACCACGTCGCAGCGCCATTTCCCTTTAATTTCCTGAGCCGGTTTACCGGCGATAATATCTTTGCGGATATAGTCCACGCCCACCAGTTTTTCAAAAAACGGGGAGAAGAATTTTTCACCCATATTCAGGTTGTTATACGCATCAATCACATAGGTGAGATCGAAACCGTTTTCCCATATCTGTTCGTCACGAACTTCCCGTAAGTCAACGCCATAGCATTTCTGATTGAGAAGCGGTGGATTTTTGGCTCCGGGAACGCTTCGAGGTGTAAAGGAAAAGGCGGATCCTTTATATGCAGGATGGCCATACGCCTCAAAAGGGAAGGATGTACCGCGCCCTAAACTGACCACTGTACCTTCGAAAAGGCAGGTGGACGGATAGAGATAGATAGAGTGAATATTGGGTAGGTTGGGTGAAGGGGCAACGGGTAGTCCATACCGTGTTTGGTGCGAATAATTTTCACAGGGAACGACCGTCAGATCGCATATTCTGCCTTCGGGTAACCATTTCTCGCCGTTTATCATCAATGCCAGCTCTCCGAGCGTCATTCCGTGAACAACGGGGATGGGCAGCCATCCCACACCCGATTTATGTTTCATATCCAAAATCGGGCCATCCACATAAAACCCGTTCGGGTTGGGACGATCCAAAACGATCATCTTTTTTCCATGTTCCGCGCATGCATCCATCAGGCGGGCCATACTGGCATAGTAAGTGTAGAAACGGAGTCCCACATCCTGCAGATCGAACAGCAGCAGATCAAATCCTTTCATCTTATCGGCAGATGGCTTTCCGCTTCCACTACCGTACAGCGACCAGATCGGGATACCTGTTTTTTCATCTATCGAGCTGGCAACATGTTCACCCGCGTCGGCCGTTCCTCGAAAGCCGTGTTCCGGAGAAAAAATGCCTACTACATTGAAATTATTTCTTACCAGCATATCTACCAGATGTTCCTCCCCCGCCATTCCGGTTTGGTTCGTCATCACGGCTATGCGTTTTCCCTTCAACAGCGGAAAAAAGGCATTCGTCCGTTCAGCGCCTACCTTTACGGGCGCTTCATTTTGAGCGAATATAAAAGCCGAAAAGAGTAGCATCGGCAGGAAAAGATATTTTTTCATTATTCCATTTTTGTTTTAGTATATTTCTGCTGTTGGTGTAGCCTATCGAACCCCGTTTCGAGCAGTATCAGTTTTTTTAATCTATCACCGCCGCAAACCGGGCAAGCTCGCAAGGGTGATTATAGACATATATCCTGATTAAATCGTTCGGAAATGTTTATTCAAAGCCATATCTGAGGTCCTCAGAGCATTGAAGCCGATTTGCGGATTTCGGCAAGACGTTCGGCAAAGGATTTATCTTGTTTCGCCACACGCATATTGTATTTCAATTGTATACGCATCAGTAAATTAGCATCTATGCCCAAAGCAGCTTCAATCAACATTGCCGTTGTGGGTGTCAACGGACGTCGTTCGTTTAATATATGATTCAGCATTTTATAGGATACTCCCATCTGGCCGGCAAGTTTACCTTGCGATATGCCGCGATATTCAATTTCTTCTTTCAGAATTTCACCCGGATGTATGGGGCGGGCGCACGTATATTTTTCCATAACCGTTTTATTCATAATGATTTGATAATTCCAAAATACTACATATTGTTATTACCGTTTCGGAAACAACTTGGGTGGTTTTGAACTCGATGCGGTATTGCTTGTTTACGCGAATGGAAGATATCCCTTTTTTATCTCCTTTCAGTACTTTGTAATGCAATGAATTGATTTCGAATAATTCTTTTATATTTTCCGCGCTTTCGAGTATTTCAATACGAGCCTGATATCGTTTTACAACATCCGGGTGAAACCTGTATTTTTTGTTGGTTGTCTTACCGAATTCGTATAATTCCCGCAGATATTCTTTTTCAAACTTTATCTCCATATTCGGCTCTTAATTGCGATAAAGATAGATTAATTTTTTATATCTACAAAAAAAGTAGAATTATTTTTGTTATCATGCAGCGGTATTCTTCTTTTAGACGATATTTCTGTGGAGAGTTCGTTATTAAATCAATAAATATCCAAAACAGAAGGGTGTTAGTATTCCTTTCGTGTTTTAGTATATTTCTGCTGTTGGTGTAGTTGATCAAACTCCTCCTGGAGGAGCAACAATTCTTTTTTTATTTCCAACAGTCTTTCAACCGCTTCAACCCGTTTCGCCTCCTCGTCTTTTTTCGATTTCAGTGTCTGGCGCGCTCCTTCCAGCGTCATCCCTTTCTCTTTTACGAGATGATACACAATTTCCACCTGCTGCACATCCTCTTTGGTGTATTGACGGGTGCCTCCGGCGGTTTTTTTGGGATTGATATTCTCGAATTCCTTCTCCCAAAAACGCAGCAGCGATACGTTTACCGCGAAATGATCGGCCACTTCCTGAATGGAGTAGTAGAGCCGTTTGTCATTGAACAGGATCGGTTTTTTTCGTTTGCCCATAAGCGCTGCCTCAATTTGAGGTTGGTTTTATCGTTAAGGATTGAGAAAGTAAGCTATCCCAAAAATACAATTATCCTCGATGAAAGGCAAATTTTTTATCATCATTCTATGAATTTTGTCATAAGGAGGCTTTAATTAGCAAAAGCAATTCATTTTTGTATCTAATCGCCTTTCCGTCTGTGCCGGTTTGTCAGCCTTTAACTCCATTCTGCAGGGTAAAGACTGATCTGCGCTAACTCGCGCCCGCGTTAACCATGATGCTTTACTTTTCAACGGTTCTTTTTGCAATATAGATCATTGAACTTGATCGCTCCGAGTTGAAAATGGAGCGTGTGAAGCCGGCCATGCCGATCAAAAAGGCTCTCACATATCTCATCAGAGTTGGGATTCCCCTGTATTTTTCACTCAGCAGGGCAATATAAAAGGCGTCGAGAGGCATCCGGTATCTCTTGACGATGCTTAAATGGTGTTTGGCAAGCATCTTTTCAATGGTGGGGGGAGAGAAATGCCAGAGATGCCGCGGAACATCGTATGCCGCCCAGAAACCCTGATAGAAACGCGCATCGTAAGAGTGGTGGTTGGGCAGCGCGATCACCACTGTACCGTCTGGAGTCAGGATATCGTTAATCTTCTCCAGACTCTCATTCAACTTCTCTAAATGTTCAAGCACATGCCAAAGAGTAATGACGTCGAACGATGAACGTTCCATTTCAAAAAAACCCTTTTCATCTTTTATATCCAATGCGAAGTTGGAGATTGCTTTCTGCCTTGCCTTATCCTCCTTCTCAATTCCCGCAACCCTCCATCCCCGCTGCTTTACGGCATTCATAAAATAACCCGTGCCGCAGCCGATGTCCAGTAATTTTATATTCCCGCTCTCTGCATGTGAGGCAACGATATCGATTTTTCGTCTGAGCATATATTTTCTGAACAGATGATACAACTTGTTCGTCAGCCCCCTTTTGGAGTCGGAATGGGAGATATAGTCCGGTGAGTCGTAATATTTCCCGATGGAATCGTCCGAAGGAAAATTGTTCGTAAAGCGAAATCCGCATTGCTTGCAATCACAAACGGGAAATTCTTCCTTGCTGGAGAAGTAGTCGACAACGTCAAAAATTTTCTCGAAATCGTGGCTGCCGCAAACAGGGCAATTTTCAATCGTTACTATAGGCATATATCCTGATTAAAGCGTTCAAAAGTACGACTATTCGAGTGGAAAGACAAATTTTTTTCATAATTGCGCCTATGTTGATTTGATAGCGGAAAGCGATATGAGTCGTATTTCGAACATTAAAGTTTACAGGTTTTCTTTTCGAATCGCTGGTTACACATGATGATCTTCGGGTTTATGCCCAGGCTAACGATGCCCGTGTGTATCATTACTCCGATTCGAGCGGACTGGAGATCGATTGCATTGTCCAGAAACGCAAGGGCGATTGGACTGCATTTGAAATAAAACTCGGCATGGGTATGATAGCGGAAGCCGCTTCGAATTTGAAAAAATTGACAGCAATACTGGATATGCATAAAGTGGGACCGCCAAAGTCGCTGAATATCATTATCGGAACAGGTATAAGTTACACACGTCCCGATGGTATCAATATCATTTCTCTTGGTTCTTTGGGGATTTAAGATTAACATCAACTTCTCTATCGCGCGTTAATGGAGTTGGCTTCCCCGACCGGTGATGATTTTCAGGATATAATATCTAAAGAATTTAATTCTTGAAATAGTCTGAAAGAAATAGTCTGGCTTTAGAGAACGGTTCCGTTTAAAGAGTTTGTGTAGCGGTTGGAATTACTCCTTTGGCGAACTCTTTAGTAACACATCCCAGGACGAGGTAAAGATGCCGGATACTACTTCTGGGGATTTTGAACGGTTCATGGATGAGCCGTCCGTCCGGGTATGTTTTCAGGTTGGAACTGTAACCGATAATGCAATCTTCACCTCCGTCCTGCAATCGTTTTATGATACCGAAATCGATTGTTTCCACATAATAGTTTCGTCCCCATATAATAAGGCTTGAATCCATCACCCGTTTGAGTACTAGGATGGAACCCGATGGATATTCCGGCATGCTGTCTCCATAATGACGAATGGCTGAAGTAGCTTCCGGGAACAAGTTTCCTGTATCAATCCACTCATTATCCCGGCTACGTAACGGTTTTACATTGGGTTCCTTTTCATTATACCCGCTACTGGTTGAGACGTTATTATACAGGGGTATTTTTTTTGCGGCGATATTTTGATGGGCGGCTTGTCCACTTCGGGTATTTCCGGGGTTTGCTTCTCATAGGTACGGATGCGTTCCAGTAAATCATTATGATTTATATCGAATGTTTGGCAAAGTTTAAGTGTCAATTTTTCCGACGCTCCCCTTTCCGTGTTTTTTACCAGGTTTAGATACTGAGGTCTAATGCCCAACAACGCGGCTATCTCAACGTACGGAATTCCTCTTTCCTTCAGGGCCTCTATTTGTTCTATAAACCACTCTTTTCGTATTTTCGCAATATTTAACATAAAAATAAATCAAAAAGATATGTTTTCCTTGTTTAATAAATCATAATGAGTTATCTTTGTGACTTTCGATTTAGAAAGCGACGATAAAGATACGAAAAAATTAATAAACAGTATATGAGAGAGATCTTAACGAAACATGGAGAACGCAGGGAGATCGCTAAATTATTCAATGTTAGCAGGGTAACTGTTCGCAATGCATTAAAGGGATGCACGCAAAGTGAATTATCGGAACGGATAAGAAAAATCGCTGTTCAGAGAGGAGGGATTGAAGTGGATAGTACGAAATCGATACATATATAGATTTTACATAACGTTATTTAAAATAGTCCGAATCAGACATGATTAACTTTTAATCAATCAATTTTCACATTATAATGCCAATATATACCTCTTAGAATTTCACGATAAAAATAAATTCCGTACCGTATTCTTACGTATGGATCCACCTGCATTTATGACATCATTGGTTATTTATGGCTCTTGCTTGTCGGAAAATACAACCAAAGGGAAAGAGTTGTTTATAATATACATTATCAAGTATTTACTAACCTAAAAAAATCAGAAATGCTTAAAAAATTTCAAAAAAAGTTTTCAGCAAGTTTTATTGCAATTTTAATTGTAATAGGCTATGCCGCTACAAGTTGTAGTCAAGACGGAGGGTACGAAGGAGCCAAGCCTACCGTGCCCACTGATCCTTCGAAGCCGGTTATTTTTACCGATTTCTCGCCAAAAGAAGGATCAGTGCGTACTTTACTATTCATTGAAGGGAGTAATTTCGGAACAGATGTTTCGAAAATTGAAGTATTCATAGGAGGTGTATCCGCTCCTGTTATTGGCTCTTCCGGTACGAAAATCTGTGCGATGGCACCCAGGCGCTCTGGCCGGGGCGATGTAGTTGTTGTGATTAAGGATGAGACCGGTAAAGTGGTAAAAGAACACCAGTTTGAAGATCTGTTTACGCTTCAGGCAGCTTTGCTGGTGAATACATTAACAGGTAAAGTGGATCCGCAAACCAATTCTTCCAGTATCATCAACGGCTCGTTTGAAGAAGCCGAATTTCAACACCCCTGGTGGTTGGAATTCGATAAAGATGAAGAGGGAAACAAGATTATCTATTGTATAGATGAAGAAAATCTGACGGCACTACGGAAGATCAATCTGACTACAAGAGAGGTTTCTACCGTATTTATGAAAGGACAGGCCGGTGTTCATCAGGTAAAATCCATGTTGTTCGATACACCGACGAGGGATACACTGTTTTTTGTAGACGACAACGGACGTGGAAACTGGAACGACAGGCATCAAATGCCGAATATGCATTACGCTCTTCGTAATGAAGGGTTCAGAAAGGTTTATCCTTATTTGTACGCCCAGTGTTCCTATTCTGCCGTGTCTATGAGTGATGGAACCATATTCTATAATACATGGACGTCATCAGAAGTGTATAAAGCCCGTGTAATATTTGACGCAACCGACCAAATGTGGGATGGAAAATCGTTATTCAGTGTTAAAGCCAATTCCAGCGATCATATATTTATGTTCAGGCATCCGGAAGATCTGTATGTATATATGACCGGATTCAACGGAGTGTACAGGTGTGCCTATGATAAAACGAAGAAAGAACTGGTTTCTTCTGTGCTTCATGTCGGGGATATTGGCGGAGGATCGGGATATGCTGACGCTCCGGGAAGTTCGGCTCGCTTCAATCGCCCACGCCAGGGGGTATTTGTGAAGAACAACGAGTACGTAGCGCAAGGAAAAACAGATGTATATGACTTCTATCTGTGTGATCATAATAATAATGCGATCCGGAAGGTTACACCCGACGGTGAGGTTAGCACATTTGCAGGGCGCGGTAGTGTAGGTATTGATGGCCAAGTATGGGGTTGGATCGATGGGGAAGCGCGAGAAACAGCCCGTTTCCGGGAACCTTGCGGCATTTGTTATGATGAGGAAGAAGAAATCTTCTATGTTGCAGACCGTGAGAATAAGCGTATACGCACCATTTCCGTAGAATAAATCAAAGGAATTAAAACACGAAAAGATGAAGAAATATATTCTATCTATTTTATGCTTGTTTATATGTGCAATGAGCGTATCTGCTCAAAATAAGACCGTTGAAGTCTCCGGTACTATTATAGACTCAGAGGGACAGCCTTTGATTGGCGCGAGCATTACTGTAAAGGATAAGCCGGGATTGGGAGCGGTTTCTGACATCGACGGGAAATACAAAATAAAGCTTGAAGCCTTTCAATATCTCGTATTCTCTTATATCGGCTTCGAAAGCCAGGAGCATTTGATAAAAGACGAAGATATGATACTTGATATCACGATGCAGGAATCAAAAGCGACTGCACTTGATGAAATAACGATTACAGGTACTGGACCACAGAAGAAAGTGACCGTAACGGGAGCCATCACCACCGTTGATGTGGGGACTTTGAAGACGCCGGTTTCCAGTATTAGCAATGCTTTGGTCGGTAATGTTGCCGGAGTTTTGGCAATGCAGCGTTCCGGCCAGCCGGGATCCAATACTTCCGAATTCTGGATACGCGGAATTTCCACATTCGGAGGCAGTTCCAGCGCTTTGATCCTGGTTGATGGGTTTGAACGAAGTATGGATGAGCTCAATATCGAAGATATTGAATCTTTCTCTGTACTGAAGGATGCCTCTGCTACGGCGATTTACGGCTCGCGTGGTGCGAATGGGGTTATATTGATAACCACAAAAAGAGGAAATGACGGAAAAGTGGAAGTAAATGCCAAATCGGAATATACCTGGACTACGCGTACCCGAACACCTAAATTCGTAGATGGTCTGACGTATGCATCCATGGCGAACGAAGCGCGTACCACCCGTAATCAAAAAGCTGTTTATACCGATCAGGAGTTAATGATGATCAATGAACAATTGGATCCTGATATTTATCCGAATGTTGACTGGATGGATCTTTTATTGAAAGACGGCGCTCCTACCTACCGCGCTTCCGTGAGTGTGAAAGGCGGAGGATCTAAAGCCCGGTATTATTTATCGGGTAGCTTTCTTGACGAAGGGGGAATGTACCACGTGGACAAAACGATGAAAGAATACGATACAAATGCCAATTATCAGCGCTATAACTATCGTTTGAACATGGATATGAACATAACGGCTTCGACCCTGATTCAGGTAGGTATCGGCGGAGCGCTGGAAAAAACGAATCGTTCCGGCGCGGTCAGCACTGACGATATCTGGTATTCGATATTCGGATATAATCCGATTACGATGCCGGTGATGTATTCGAACGGATATGTACCTATCATGCAGGGAGAAGATGCGGAATCGTGGGAAAGAAAATATAATCCGTGGACAGCCGCTACGCAAACGGGATATTCTGAGATATGGCAAAACACCATCAATTCCAACGTTACCTTAGAACAAAAACTGGATTTCATAACCGAGGGGTTGAAATTTACAGGGCGTTTCGGATACGATACATACAATTACAATTATATACAGCGCCGGAAAAATCCCGAGATGTGGAGGGCGGAACGTCAACGCAATTCAGACGGTAAGATTGTATTTAACCGACTGGTGCCGGAACGTTTACTATCCCAGGGTTCTTCTGCGTCGGGAGACAGGAAGGAGTTCTTCGAAGCAGAAATAGCATACGGGAGAAATTTCGGAGATCACAACATCGGGAGCGTCCTGAAATATACCCAGGATAATTATGTGAATACCTCCAGCATCGGTAGTGATATCATGCAAGGTATCGCCCGCCGGCACCAGGGATTGGCAGGGAACGTATCTTACGGGTATATGAATCGCTATCTCTTCAATTTCAATTTTGGATACAACGGTTCGGAAAACTTTGCCAAAGGGCACCAATTTGGATTCTTCCCTGCTTATTCAGCCGCATGGAACATAGCGGAGGAAAGTTTTGTGAAAGACAATATCGATTGGATAGGTATGTTCAAGATCCGTTACTCTTACGGGGAAGTCGGGACAGACAACTCTTCTACCCGTTTCCCCTATCTGGCCGATTATGGTAATTACAGCCGGAATACAGGTGCGGGAGATCAAGAGATATATTACAACTGGGGTGACTTGAATAGCTCATTCGGATATTCTGGGTTGACCTATACACGTGTATCTTCCAATAATGTAACCTGGGAAATCGCTAAGAAACACGACCTGGGGTTGGACCTGTACCTTTTGGGCGATAAGTTCGGACTAACAATTGACTATTTCGATGAAAAACGTGAGGGAATCTATATGACCAGAGCCTATTTGCCGGATATGGTCGGTATCCAGGGACAGAATCCTTCGGCAAATGTGGGAAGTGTTAAGACAGAAGGGTTCGACGGTAACTTTAAATTCGAACAAAAGATAGGAGAGGTCGGATTGCAGATGCGCGGAAACTTTACGTACAGCAAAAACGAAATTACCGAAGCCGATGAAATGGTAAACCGTTATCCATACCTTCGTCGTACAGGGTTTCGTGTTGATCAGGCAAAAGGTTTGATCGCTTTAGGGCTATTCAAAGATTATGAAGATATCCGAAACAGTCCCCGTCAGGATTTCGTCGATGCCAGGGACGTTATGCCCGGTGACATCAAATACAAGGATGTAAACGGAGACGGCATCGTCAACAACGATGACATTGTACCGATTGGCGCTACAACACGACCGAATCTGATTTACGGTCTGGGTATATCCGCTACGTGGAAGGGCCTTGATTTTAACGTGCATTTCCAAGGCGCCGGAAAATCTCATTTCTTCATCAATGGATTTGCCGTATATCCGTTCGTTAATGGAGAGTGGGGGAATATACTGGAAGATATGGCCAATTCCAACCGCTGGATTCTGGGTGTGAACGAAGACCCGAATGCCGAATATCCCCGATTGAGCTATGGCGGGAACGCCAATAATTACCGTGCATCTACGTATTGGCTGCGCAACGGTTCTTATCTGCGATTGAAGACACTGGAAATGGGCTATACATTGCCAAAGGTACTTACCACCAAGCTACACTTGGGTAAAGTGCGGGTACATGTTATCGGTCAAAATTTATTGACATTCTCAAAATTCAAATTATGGGATCCGGAAATGGGCAGCTCTAACGGTATGACATATCCGTTAGGTAAAACTGTGACATTTGGATTGACCGTTAATATTTAAACAAAATAATCGTATGAAAAAAAATATATTCTATTGAGCGCTATAATCTGTCTGGGAACATTTTTCCAATCTTGTTCCGATCACCTGAATGTAGAACGCTTTTTCAACGACAGGCAGGACCTGGAACGTATATTCAACAGCAGGGATTATACCGAACAGTGGCTGGCCAACGCCTACTACCAGCTACTTTCTTTTAATCTTGAAATAGGGCATGTACGGTTCACACTTACCAATTACTCGGATGATATGATTTTTACGGAAGGAGGTGCCGGCGTAACTTTCTCGAACTATAAATTCGGTCAATACGGCCCGCAGTACGGCGGGAATGTCCATGATCTTATTTACCGTCCCTGGGATCAGTCTTATGAAGGTATCCGTCAGGCTTCTATTTTTCTGCAACATGTCCATCCGGGCGACGAAATTACCGAAGAGATGTACAGGGATCTTAAGGGGCAAGCCTATTTCATTCGCGGCTACCTCTACTGGTTGTTGTTGAGGAAGTATGGCCCCGTACCCATCCTGCCCAACGAAGGTCTTGATTATGAAGGCTCTTACTCAGATCTGGCTTATCCAAGAAGTACATACGACGAATGTGCGGAATATATTTCCGAACAGATGCTACTGGCAGCCGAACTTTTAGAAAGTAACCGGAACACCCGCAGCGCATCGCGTCCGACAAAAGGTGCGGCATTGGCAGTTCGTGCCAAAGCATACCTCTATGCAGCAAGCCCATTAATGAATGGAAACCCGGAAATGGCTGACTTTGTAGATGATAAGGGAAAACAGCTTATTGCTCAGGAATATGATGAGAGTAAATGGGCCAAAGCGGCGGCAGCTGCCTTAGATGTGATAAAATTAGGCAAATATAATATTTATGTTGTTCCTAAACGTAGCAATGGAGAACTCTGGGGAGCATATCCCAGAACAATAGAACCTCCGTATCACCCGGTATATTCGGAGAAGACCTGGGCGGAAGGCGGATGGAAGGACATTGATCCGTTTGATTCATATCGTGCTTTGTTTAACGGAGACCTTTACGTTGCCGAGAATCCGGAATTGATCTTTTCACGCGGCGATAACCAATTGAATGACGAATATGGGATAACATCCATGTCGCGCCACCAAATGCCTGTAAATAAGGGTGGCGGATGGAATTGTCACGGTATCACCGGTAAACAATGCGACGCTTATGGCATGAATGACGGGAAACCGTTTGACCGGGCTACCAGCCTGAAAGGATTTACTCAGGTGGACGGTGAATATCCCTATCTGAGAAAAGATGTATGGTTGGAATATGCAAACCGGGAACCTCGTTTTTACGCATCGGTTGCTTTTAGTGGTGCGCACTGGGGCTGTACGAGTGCGACGGATGCAAATAACCGTGATTTTCAGACATTTTACTATTATGGAGAAGATGACGGACGAAAAATAGTCAGTACGGACGACCGCTGGATACCAACCGGTATAGGGATGATGAAATACGTAAATCCGAAGGAGAGTTACAACGGCGGGACGGTATATCCTAAAGTTGATCCGGCAATCCGTTATGCCGATATCCTGTTGATGTATGTTGAAGCGTTGAACGAATTGACAACGACCTATCAGATTGCATCATGGGAAGGTAGTGAAACGTATACTATTTCACGGGATATAGCTGCTATGAAAGCTGCCGTACTGCCGGTGCGTTTGAGAGCGGGAGTTCCGAATTATGATGAAATCGGTATGGGTGACCCGTATACGGATCCTGATGAGTTAAGAAGGGTTATCAAACGCGAACGTCAGATTGAATTTTTAGGTGAAAACCAACGCTATTATGACCTTCGCCGCTGGAAAGATGCGCCGGAGGAAGAAAGCCAGATGATTTATGGTTGCAACACAACCGTTCCGAAAGAATATCGCGAATTCTTCTATGAACAAGTAGTCGTGCCAAGTGTACAAACCTCTTGGTCTATGAAAAAATATTTTTGGCCGATCAATTACGATGAGTTGAAAAGAAATGCCCGCTTGACTCAGGCGCCCGGATGGCCTTCTTTTGATTGATCCATACATTAACAAGAAAAATAAAATAATCGTATGAAACATTTATATTTTTATTTGACCGTACTGCTGGTTGCACTTTTTAGTCTTTCCGGTTGTAATGACGAGTGGGAAGACGAATTATATACCAGAATGGTATCCTTGAAAGCGCCGATCAACAGGGATGATGTATCCGTTATTTATTTAAGATATAAACCCGATGATCAGGTAGTCACTTATAAGCTACCGGTTATTGTAAGTGGATCACAAACAAATGACCGGGATTATAATGTGCGCATTGATGTGGATAACGACACGTTGAATTTTTTGAATTACGACAAATATACAGGTCGGAGCGATTTATATTACAAACAATTGCCGGAGAGCTTTTATGAATTGCCATCGCAGACTTGTCATATTCCGGCCGGGAGTGACGTAGCTCTCTATAATATTAACTTTAAATTTTCAGGATTGGATCTTGTGGAGAAATGGATTTTGCCATTGACCATCTTACCGGATCCTTCCTATTCTCTGAACACGTATAAAGGCAGGCAGAAAGCGTTACTCTGGATAATGCCGTTTAACGACTATTCAGGTTCTTATAATGCAGGTAGTATGTATGTATATTTTGGAGACAATGCCACCAAGTATATGACAGCAAGTACCCGTGAGACCAGAGTCGTTGATGATAATACCATTTTCTTTTATGCCGGTATTACGGAAGAATTGGCTGAAAACAGAGGTGATTTTAAAGTTAAATGTGAATTTCTGGAACCTGACGAAGTTACGGAAATAGAAGACTCAAAAACAGGAGAAAGTACGGGGCTTTACGTAAAAAAGGGTAAATTGGTATTAAGTGCTGAGAATCCGGCTTTGGAATTCGAAGTTGTAGGAGAGCCTACTTACGAAATCAAGGAAGAATTCGATATCGACCGGCCACATATCATTAAACGCTTCTTTACGCTGACTATGGAGTATAAGTATAAAGACAGTGTTTCCAGTGAAAATATGGTATTCCCTTATAGATGTCAAGGGACCATGCTCATGCAACGTAATGTTAGTACATTGGTTCCGGACGAAGACCAGGCTATATTTTGGTAAGCATCGGCGTTTCTTCAAATAATCAAATAATCAAATAATCAAATAATAATGAAAGTGTGCCCCAAAATATCATCCTTCGGGTTCACCCCAGGATGACATTTTGGGGCACTCTCTAAAACGGTTTGTAAAGATTCCTTATTTTCATACGATTAAAATTATTTACTTTCAAAGGTATCGTATGGAACTTGCTTTAATCATGTTCACTAAAGTTAGGCGTTTTGAGTCGCCTTCGCTCCTCGCTTTTCAATTCTCGCTATGGCATAGTTCAAGTAAACTTAGTTGTTTTCTACGCTCGACATAGTCAAAACAAATTTTGCCTCTGTGCCCGCTTATCGAAAACATTCCAAGCAAGCTTGTCCTCTGCTCATTTAGCTTAACGAAAACGTTCTTGTGTGTGAATGATTCTCATGCTCGTTTCATCCCTCAAAAATATCAATTATTCCTCGACTTGAACAATACCTTACTCTGAAAATTCTAAACTTTAACGCCGAAAAACTGTTTTCTAATAAGATGTAAGAGTAAAAAATGGGAGTTATGAATAGATCAATAAAAAACAGCTTTACCGGATAGCAACCAGATACCTGGCAGATGTTTCCCTTTCGAACGAGGCGCTACAGGCTAAAGTAGAAGATATGGGAGAAGTGGGTGTTACTCATGGATTGGAAGCAAATAGCAAAGGAAATGTTTTTCTCACGAAAAGGCACAGTTGCCGTTTATGCTTTACAAAGTGAGATTACCGTACAGCGGAAGGAAGCACGCACAATTTGAAGAGTTTTGAACAAAACAGGATAACGTAAAAATTATGGTAACACGTAGAAATTTTATCACCAAAGCAGCAGTGGCTTCCGCGGCTGTTGCTGCCGCTCCTCTGGCTTCATTCGGCAGAGTGACCGGCAATAGAGAAAATGGTCCTTTACAGGTGCCGTCGGGTTCGAAGGAGAAACTATGGAACGCCGCCAGGTTCCCGTCCAAATTCGGGATTGGGGGTGTAGCGATCGGTAACGGTTTTCACGTGAACACGAACGAACAAATTACCCGCACGTTGGAGGCGGCATGGGATGCCGGTGTGAGGTATTATGATACATCTCCTTTTTATGGTTTCGGGCTTAGTGAAAGGCGGATGGGACATTTCCTTTTTGAGAAGAAACGGGAGGATTTTCTGATTTCCACCAAGATAGGTCGTGTTTTTGAACCCGATACGCAGTATGACGAGGCCAAAGGCGGCCTTTGGAAAGGACAGCTCAATTTCAAATATCATTTTGATTATAGCGCCGAGGGGGTAAGAAAATCCATTGAAGATAGTTTGCAACGTTTGGGGCTGTCGTACATAGACATGGTGCTGGTGCATGATCTCTCTCCCGATACGGCCGATCTGGGAGAAAAATGGCTGGATCATTTTGAAATTGCGCGAAAAGGCGCATTTCCCGAACTGACCCGATTGCGCGAAGAGGGTGTGATCAAATCCTGGGGATTGGGAGTCAACACACCGCAACCCATCCTGAAATCCCTGGAAGTCGCTGATCCGGACATCATGCTGGTGGCCATACAATACACCTTGTTCGACCACAAGAACGCACTTAACCATGTCTTACCGGCTTTGCAGGAACGTAACATAAAGGTCATTATCGGCGGACCTTTTAATTCCGGCTTTGCCGCCGGAAAAGACCGTTGGAACTACGGCAATACCATACCCGGGGAAATGGTCGAAAAACGAGAAAAGATCAATGCCGTCATTCGTCCTTATGGCGTCGACCTGCGTACTGTCGCTTTGCAGTTTTCAGCCTTGCATCCTGCTGTAGGATCCGTTATACCGGGGGCAAGCCTTCCCGAACAGGCCAAAGCCAACGTGGAATCCTTTGCGGAAAAAATTCCCGCGGACCTTTGGAGAGAGCTGAAAGCCGAAAAACTTATCGAGGAGAATGCACCGGTAGGAGACTGAAGGAGCCCGTGTAAAGAAAACAGCATGCCGGAACAATTGGCAACCGTACAGATCAACCGAATGCCTTTTATGTGTCAGGCTCTCCTACCCGTTGATAAGCATACCGGATTGTTTATTTCATCCAAAAAAGTATAACCGTTGTTTTACTAAATACCGAACTCACTTTTTTTAATTTTCCGTCCCCTCTTCCATCCGTTTAAATCGCTCAAACCGGGCAAAAGGGGGCGTGCTGTCATTTTGTAATACTAAACTCCATATTTAACTGTTTTTAGGAATAAAAACCGATAGTTTTCTTTTGCAACCCGCGCATTTTGCCATACATTTGTCAAAATTAAGCCCTTTTAATAAATACTGTTATGAACATTCATGATTATCCTGCGGAACCTTTCCGCATCAAAATGATCGAACCCGTTAAAATGATTTCGCGCACCCAACGCGAACAAGTAATAAAAGAAGCGGGATACAACACCTTTCTCATCAACTCGGAAGATGTATATATTGACTTGTTAACCGACAGCGGCACCAACGCCATGAGCGACCGTCAATGGGCGGGCATGATGCTGGGAGATGAAGCGTATGCCGGCAGCCGTAACTTCCAGCATCTCGAGGAGACTGTGAAAGAATTCTTCGGCTTTAAACATATCGTGCCCACGCATCAGGGGCGCGGCGCGGAAAACCTGCTGTCGCAAATAGCCATCTGTCCGGGACAGTATGTACCGGGAAACATGTATTTTACCACCACCCGGTATCATCAGGAGAGAAACGGCGGTATCTTTACGGATATCATCCGCGACGAAGCACACGACGCCCACTTGGATATTCCTTTTAAAGGAAATGTAGACCTGGCTAAGCTGCAACAGCTTATCCAGGAGAAAGGAGCTGAAAACATCGCTTACGTGTGCGTGGCTGTTACCGTAAATCTGGCGGGCGGGCAGCCCGTATCGATGGGGAACCTGCGCGCCGTGCGCGAACTCACCGCCCGGCACGGCATAAAGATTTTCTTCGATGCTACCCGGTGCGTGGAAAACGCCTATTTTATCAAGGAACAGGAGGAAGGATACGCCGACAAGCCGATACGGGAGATTGTGCGGGAAATGTTCAGCTATGGCGACGGATGCACCATGAGCGGGAAAAAAGACTGCCTGGTAAACATCGGCGGCTTCCTGTGCATGAACGACGACGACCTGTTTACGGCCGCCAAAGAACTGGTGGTAGTGTATGAAGGCATGCCTTCTTACGGCGGAATGGCGGGACGCGACATGGAAGCCATGGCTATCGGGTTGCGCGAAGCCATGCAGTTTGAGTACATAGAACACCGCGTAAAACAAGTCCGTTATCTGGGCGACGCCCTCAAAAAAGCCGGCATCCCCATCATTGAACCGACAGGCGGGCATGCTGTATTCCTCGATGCCCGCCGTTTTTGCCCGCATCTTCCGCAGGATGTGTTCCCGGCGCAAAGTCTGGTCGCCGACCTGTATGTGGAGTGGGGTGTGCGCGGTATGGAACGGGGTATCGTTTCCGCCGGACGCGACAAGAATACGGGCGAGAACCATCGACCGAAACTCGAAACAGTGCGCCTCACCATCCCCCGCCGGGTATATACCTACCGCCACATGGACGTGGTGGCCGAAGCGGTAATAAAATTATACGAACACCGCGAACAAATCAAGGGCCTTCGTTTCGTTTACGAACCCAAACAGTTACGTTTCTTTACCGCCCGTTTCGAACATGTCTGACCTTTTTACTTCCGGGAGATAATGAGGTGCTGCCGTTTTCTGCCGATACGTCTTTTTCCGGAGCCCGGATACCATAGCAAAAGCCTCTCGTGTGCGGGCTATTCCGTCGGTAGCCGGTATTTACCTGCTAACGGAGTATTTCCCTGATTTTTTTCTCCAGCACATCCGCAAAACGCAGAAACCCCAGATCGGTAAAATGGATTCCGTCCACTGTAGCTTCTGCGTCACTGCCAATCAGGTTTTCACTTGCCAGATAATATACATTTTTATCCCCTTCTCGTTTCATTTTCTCATATTCTTCCCGCAGCAATCGGTTCTTTTCGGTGATGATCCCATAGATGCTTTTATCGTAAAACGAATGAGGAAACATGACTGTTTCTACAAAAAGTATC
>AGTN01083888.1_pt1 | contig 38544 bp, 34 predicted proteins | sample 314218 | NCBI WGS metagenome assembly AGTN01 (sample SAMN02954264, study PRJNA73603) | bioreactor metagenome | biome: terrestrial; feature: non-aerated bioreactor; material: poplar woody material; isolation source: poplar biomass | place: USA | collected 2006-12 | reverse complement strand
GCCGCGACGCTGGGTACCAGGGGCGAGGTCTCGGGCCTGCGCTACCTGCATTGCGGCCTGTGCGCCACCGCGTGGCACCTGGAGCGGCTGCGCTGCCCGCAATGCCAGTCGGAAGGCAAGCTGGCCTATCGCCACCTCGACGGCTACCAGCCCGACGTCAAGGCCGAGACCTGCGGCGATTGCGGCAGCTACGTCAAGGTGTTCGACACCGATGAATGGCCGGCCGTCGAACCCCTGGCCGACGATCTGGCCAGCACGGAGCTGGATCTGCTGCTGGCCGAGACCGGCTGGCGGCGGCTGTGGCCCAACCCGTTCCTGCACGGGGCCTGAGCGACGTGCTGATCGACCCGCTCGGCCGCCACATCTGGTATCTGCGGTTCTCCGTCACCGACCGGTGCGACCTGCGCTGCTTCTACTGCATGGGCGAGGACGTGGCGTTCTCGCCCCGTGCCGACGTCCTCAGCCTGGAGGAGATCGAGCGGCTGTGCCGCGCCTTCATCACGCTGGGCGTGACCAAGCTGCGCCTGACCGGCGGCGAGCCGCTGGTGCGGCGCGACGTCATGGGGCTGTTCCGCACCCTGGGCCGGGCCATCCGGCCGGGCGGGCTGGAGGAACTGACGCTCACCACCAACGGCGGACGCCTCGCCGCCCATGCCGCCGACCTGGCGGCGGCGGGCGTGCGCCGGGTCAACGTGTCGCTGGACACCCTGTCGCCCGCGCTGTTCCGCCGCATCACCCGCAACGGCGACCTGGGCCGGGTTCTGGCCGGGATCGACGCCGCCCTGGATGCCGGGCTGAAGGTCAAGATCAACACCGTCGCCCTGCGCGGACTCAACGAGGACGGCATCGACGATCTGATCCGCTGGTGCGGCGCCAAAGGCATGAGCATGGCATTGCTGGAAACCATGCCGCTGGGCGATGTCGGCTTCCACCGCGCCGACCATTACCTGGCGCTCGACGATCTGCGCGACCGGCTGGAGGAACGCTGGACGCTGCGTTCCGACGCCCATTGCAGCGGCGGGCCGGCCCGTTATGTCACGGTGGCGGAAACCGGCGGCAGGCTGGGTTTCATCACGCCGATGAGCCACGATTTCTGCGGCGCCTGCAACCGCGTGCGGGTCACCGCCACCGGCCGGCTGTATCCCTGCCTGGGTTCGGAGGATTTCATCGACCTGCGCGCCCTGGTGCGCGGCGCCGAATCCGACCAGGGACTGGCCGAGGCCATCGCCGCCGCCATCGGGCGCAAGCCGCCCCGCCACGACTTCGTCATCGACGCCTTCAGCGGCCGGCCCTCGGTGCGGCGCACCATGCACGTGACCGGCGGCTGACTAGAGTCTGTCTGGTCCAGGCCGAATCGCTCTTTCTTGCCGTCACCCTCGGGCTTGACCCGAGGATCCATGGATGGCCGGGTCAAGCCCGGCCATGACGAGGAAGGAGGGCGATTCAGCCTGAACCGGACAAGCCCTATCCGCCGACGATTTCCTGCACCACCTCGAATCCTTCGAATTGCGGCGGCCCGAGATAGAGGCCGGCCGACTTGCCCGCCCCGCCATGGGAGCGGCGGAAGGCCTCGGAATTCGTCCAGTCCTCGAAATGCCGCCGCGACGCCCAGATGGTGTGCGAGGCGAACAGGGTATGGTCCGCGGCGCTCGGTCCGCGCAGCAGATGGAAGGCGACGAACCCCGTCATGCCCGGCAGGTTGCTCTCGCGTTCGCGCCAGATCCGTTCGAACTCGTCCTCGCGCCCCAGCGCGATGCGAAAGCGGTTCATGGCGATGAACATGGCGTCCTCCTCCCGTGACCGTCCCGCCAATGGTGAGGGAGTTCAGATGGAATAGTCGAACGATTCGTAGGCCAGGTCGCTGAGGGCCTGATCAAGGTTGCGGGCGGGTTCGGTCTGGCCCGAGGTCCTGATGACCTTGGCCGGCACACCGGCCACCGTGGTGTGCGGTTCGACGGCGCGCAGCACCACCGAACCGGCGGCGATGCGGGCGAAGCTGCCGATCTCGATATTGCCCAGGATCTTGGCGCCGGCCCCGATCATGGCGCCCCTGCGCACCTTGGGATGGCGGTCGCCGGCTTCCTTGCCGGTGCCGCCGAGCGTGACGTTCTGCAGCAGCGACACGTCGTCCTCGACCACCGCCGTCTCACCCACCACCAGGCCGGTGGCGTGGTCGAGGAACACCCCCTTGCCGATGGTGGCGGCCGGGTGGATGTCGGTCTGGAACACGTCCGACGAGCGGCTTTGCAGGTAGAGGGCGAAATCCCGTTCGCCGCTCTTCCACAGCCAATTGGCCAGGCGGTGGGTCTGGATGGCGTGGAAGCCCTTGAAATAGAGGAAGGGTTCGATGAAGCGCTCGCAGGCCGGATCGCGCTCGACCACCGCCGCGATGTCGGCCCGCAACGCGGTGGCGACGGACGGGTCGTCCTCGACGGCGCGGTTGAAGGCTTCCATCACCACGCCCAGCCCCACCACCTCGCTTTTCAGCCGCGAGGCGATGCGGTGGAACACCGCCGCCTCGAAGGACGGCTGGTTGATGATGGAATCCACGAACAGCGGCGCCAGCATGGGGGCGCGGGCATAGGCCTCCTTGGCTTCCTGGCGCAGGCGCGCCCACAGGGCGTCGGAGAATTTCTGGTCGTCGGGGGCGCTGTCCAGCGCGCCCCCGGCGATCAGGGTCAGGCGTCCCAGGGGGGAACGAATCATCGTGTTACCTCCGGCCTACAGGAGCGGCGTGCCGCTGCGGATGCGCCGCACCGCCGCCACCAGGGCGTCGATATCGGCATGGGTGTTATATAGGGCAAAGGACGGCCGCACCGTAGCCTCCTGCCCGAAACGGCGCAGGATCGGCTGGGCGCAATGGTGGCCCGCGCGCACGGCGATGCCTTCGCCGGCCAAGGCCTTGCCCACCTCCGGGGCGGGAATGTCGTCCAGCACGAAGGACAGCACGCCGGCCTTCTCGTCCGCATTGCCGATGATATGCAGGCCGGGAACCTCCTTCAAGCCCAGGGTGGCATAGGCCAGCAGGTCGTGCTCGTGGCGGGCGATGACGTCCAGGCCGATGCGCTCGACGTATTCCAGCGCCGCGCCCAGGCCCACCGCATCGGCGATGTTGCCGGTGCCGGCCTCGAAACGGGCCGGGGCGCCGTGATACTCGATCCGCTCGAAGGTCACGTCCTTGATCATGTTGCCGCCGCCTTGCCAGGGCTGCATGGCCTCCAGCACCTGCGCCTTGCCGTACAGGGCGCCGATGCCGGTGGGGCCGAACACCTTATGACCGGAGAACACGAACCAGTCGCAATCGAGCCATTGCACGTCGCTGCGCATGTGGCTTACCGACTGGGCGCCGTCCACCAGCACGCGGGCGCCGACCCGGCGGGCCATCTCGACCATCCGGCGGGCCGGGGTGACCGTCCCCAGGGCGTTGGAGACCTGGGTGAAGGACACCAGCTTGGTGCGCGGCGTCAGCAGGCGCTGGTACTCGTCCAGCAGCACCTGGCCCTTGTCGTCCACCGGCACCACGCGGAGGCGCGCACCGGTCTCGGCGCACAGCCGGTGCCAGGGCACGATGTTGGCATGGTGCTCCAGCCAGGTGACGACGATCTCGTCGCCGGGACCGATGTTCTGGCGGCCCCAGGACTGGGCGACCAGGTTGATGGCCTCGGTGGTGCCGCGCACGAAGACGATCTCGTCCACCGAGCCGGCGTTGAGGAAGCGGCGCACCGTCTCGCGCGCCTCCTCGTAGGCGTCGGTGGCCCGCGCCGCCAGTTGGTGGGCGGCACGGTGGATGTTGGAGTTCTCATGCTCGTAGAAATACGCCAGCCGCTCGATCACCGCGCGCGGCTTCTGGGTGGTGGCGGCGTTGTCCAGCCACACCAGCGGGCGGCCGTCCACCTGTTCCGACAGGATGGGGAAGTCGCGCCGCACCGCGTGGGCGTCGAAAGCGGGATGCCCGGCCGTGGCCGCCGCCGGGGCCATGGGGGACTGCTCGAGGAAATAGTAGGACGGCCCCTGCCCTCCCGCCCCCAGCCCTCCCGCCGGCACAACGCCGGCGGCCGGAGCCGGGACGGATGCCGGAGCCGCGGGCAGCGCCGCCGCGATCAGCGCCCGCAATTCGGCCTCGCCCGGCACCCCGGCCGAGAGCGGCGGGATTTCGGGCAGCGGCGTAGAGGGCAGCGGATGGCCGAAGCCGCCGACCGGAGGGACGGAGCCCTCCGGCGGCAGGGCCCCGGAAGGCAACGCCTTGAACATCTCGTTCGCCAGGCGGGTCAACGCCTGGAGATCGGGCAGGTCGCCGCTGGCGGCCCCGATGAACGGGGCCGCGCCGGCCGGATCAGCCATAATTGTAGACATGGTACTTGTCGACCTCCACGCCTTCGAGCACGCCCAGGGCATCGTCGGTCAGCACCGCCAGCGAGCAGTACAGCGACACCAGATAGGAGGCGATGGCCTTGGGATTGATGCCCATGAAGCGCACCGACAGGCCCAGGCTTTGCTCGCCGGGCAGGTTGGGCTGGTAGAGGCCGACCACGCCCTGGCGCGCCTGACCGGTGCGCAGCAGCAAGATGTTGGTCTTGCCGTTCTCGACGCGCAGCTTGTCCGACGGGATCAGCGGCAGGCCGCGCCAGGTCAGGAACTGGGCGCCGAACAGCGACACGGTTGGCGGCGGCACGCCGCGCCGGGTGCATTCGCGCCCGAACGCCGCGATGGCCAGGGGATGGGCCAGGAAGAAGGCGGGCTGCTTCCACACCCGCGAGATCAGTTCGTCCAGATCGTCGGGGGTGGGCGCGCCGGCCCGCGTGGCGATGCGCTGGGACGACGCCACGTTGTGCAGCAGGCCGTATTCACGGTTGTTGATGAGCTCGCTTTCCTGCCGCTCCTTGATCGCCTCGATGGTCAGGCGCAGCTGCTCGGCGATCTGGTTGTGCGGCGTGCTGTACAGGTCGGACACGCGGGTATGGATGTCGACCACGGTATTGACCGCGCTCAGCATGTATTCGCGCGGCTTTTCTTCGTAATCGACGAAGGTCTGCGGCAGCACGCGCTCGTCGCGGGCCGAACAGTCCACCGTCACGGCCGAGGCGTCCTTCACCTTGTTCAGGCGGAAGATGCCGGCCTCGACGGGCATCCATTCCAGGCAGTGCACCAGCCAGCGCGGAGTGATGCTCCCCATCTGGGGAGCGGTCTTGGTCGCATTGGCAAGTTGCCGCGCGGCAACGTCGCCAAGGGCCGTCGGTGCGGCAAGGTCTTCAGTCATTTCGTCACACGCCTCCAGGTTCGGCGGCGGCGGCGGGGGCGGAAGGAAATGACGTCCGCCCCCCCGGGCCGTCCTTGGACTGGAGAATGACTTTGGCCGGACGCCGCAACCATAAAGGACAAGGCCGCCACGCCGCTTTTATCCAAAATGGCAGCCGCCTATCCGCAATAATGGATAATGGGGAAGATATCTGTGAAAAGTAAAATTCCATAGAATTATAGACTTATCGTAACAAGGAAGAAAAGATCGGCGCGCGATGCGCGAACACCAACCCGGCCTAGTGTTGTGATTGCGAAATCCGCCCTGCCGGGCGTGTTTCGGAAACACCCTACGATTCGACGTGACGAGTCGCCTTCTTATCCACGGAATTCATCCCACGGATTCGCGGACAGGACACTGACGGAACCGTCGCCATCGGGGGCCTTGAACGATTCCGGCTGCACGGAATGGATATTGGCGGCACGCTGACGGTTCTAAAGCTGGCGCTCCTCGTAATCCACGTCTACCGCGGTCAGAGCCAGCTCGATGGTCATGGCGGTGTTTTCCATGCCCTCGGCATGGGCGAAGGACAGCAGGCGCGTCAGCGCGCTCTTGACCAGCTTGGCCGAGACCAGCGGATCGCCGCCATGGGACGCCTGTCCCGGCTGCCGGCGCACATAGATCACGTTGTTCATCGGATCCCCCCTTGCAGGCTTAATCATCCCACCCGGCAATTCCCCGGACGGCGTCATGCCCGACCATTGCGTCAGCATCTTATAATCGGCTTCGCATCTACACAACCTGAAGGAATGTTTTTGACGACAGAATCTTGCAATCCGGGAATTTTAAGAGGGATCCGTCCCCGTGAAAAAGTTGCGCGGCCCCGATCTCCCCGATCGGAACCGCGCGACGTTCACACTCTTTCCGGTGAGGGTTCAGCCCTCGGCGGCGATGCCCAGAGCCTTGGCCAGATCGAGCACGCGCTTCCTGACCTGGGGATCGGTGATGCGGTAATAGGCCCGCACCAGTTCCAGGGTCTCGCGCTTGGTCATGGGGTCGGCCCCGAACGGGGCCGGCTCCTCTGCCAGGCCCGAGATGAGGCGCGGTGACAGGGATTCGACCTCCTGGGACATGTCGTCGAAGAAGAAGCTGACCGGCACGTCGAGCACGCGGCTGAGGTCGAACAGGCGCGAGGCGCCGACGCGGTTGGCGCCGCGCTCGTACTTCTGCACCTGCTGGAAGGTCAGGCCCAGAGCCTCGCCCAGTTTCTCCTGGCTCATGCCGAGCAGGGTGCGGCGCAGGCGGACGCGGGCGCCCACATGCACGTCGATGGGATTGGGCTTGCCCGAGGCGGTACGGCCCCGGCTGGAGTGGCGGCGGGTGGTGGTTTTTTCGGCTAGCGTGGCGTTAGCGATCATAAGAAATTCCTGTAGCACAAAGCCCCAGTTGCACAATCGCACATTCCTACCCGTCCTGGCAACTCCTTGTTGCGCGCAGAAAGAGATTTTCTCGATATATACCAATGCTTAAGAGCGATAAATGCTCGCTAGGGCTGTGTCAAGGCAGACAGCGCGTAATCATGGCGTCGCACCAGTTTTGATATAATAATAAATCTCATATATTCTATTTCAGCACGCAGGGTATTCCCTAGAACGGTATTGCAGGACCCGTGAACCGACGCCTATGCTGCACGGACTGGGCAGGATTGGCTCATGCGGATTGTATATGCATTTCGTATGAGCGAAACAGGCAGGCGAACGACATGGCGAAGAGAAAACTTATCACCGTCGATGGCAACGAGGCGTGTACCTCGGTGGCCTACCGGGTCAGCGAAGTCGCGGCCATCTACCCCATCACTCCCTCTTCCACCATGGGCGAACTGGCCGACCAGTGGGCCGCCGAAGGCCGCCTCAACCTCTGGGGCTCGACCCTCGACGTCGCCGAGATGCAGCACGAGGGCGGCGCCGCCGGCGCGGTCCACGGCGCGTTGCAGGCCGGCGCGCTGGCGACCACCTTCACGGCGTCGCAGGGCCTGCTGCTGATGATCCCCAACATGTACAAGATCGCGGGCGAACTGACCGCGTTCACCATGCACGTCTCGGCCCGGACGCTCGCCACCCATGCCCTGTCCATCTTCGGCGACCATTCCGACGTCATGGCCTGCCGCCAGACCGGTTTCGCCATGCTGGCGTCCAACAGCGTGCAGGAAGCCCACGACATGGCCGCCGTGGCCCATGCCGCCACCTTGCGCGCGCGCGTGCCCTTCCTGCATTTCTTCGACGGCTTCCGCACCTCGCACGAGGTGGCGAAGATGGAGGAGATGACCGACGACGATCTGCGCCAGCTGATCGACGAGGATCTGGTGCGCGCCCATCGCGACCGCTGCCTGTCGCCGGACCATCCGGTGCTGCGCGGCACGGCGCAGAACCCCGACACCTTCTTCCAGGCGCAGGAGGCCCGCAATCCCTGGTACGACGCCACACCCGGCATCGTGCAGGAGGCGATGGACAAGCTGGCCGCCATCACCGGCCGCGCCTACAAGCTGTTCGACTATCACGGCGCCCCCGACGCCGACCGCGTCATCGTCATCATGGGCTCGGGCGCCGACACCGCGCACGAGACCGTGGACCACCTCAACGCCCAGGGCGCCAAGCTCGGCGTGCTGAAGGTGCGCCTGTACCGCCCGTTCTCGGTCGACGCCTTCGTCGCCGCCCTGCCCCCCACCGTGCGCGCCATCGCCGTGCTGGACCGCTGCAAGGAGCCGGGCGCCATCGGCGAGCCGCTGTTCCTCGACGTGCTGGCCGGCCTGAACGAGGCCAAGGCCAGCGGCCTGCGCGCCACCGCCGCCGACCCGGCGGTGATCGGCGGCCGCTACGGCTTGGCCAGCAAGGAATTCACCCCGGCCATGGTCAAGGCGGTGTTCGACGAACTGGCGCAGCCCAAGCCGCGCCGCCAGTTCACCGTCGGCATCACCGACGACGTCACCGGCCTGTCGCTGCCGGTCGACACGTCGTTCCGCCTGCCCCAGGGCCAGGTCAAGCGCGCCCTGTTCTTCGGCCTGGGCGCCGACGGCACGGTGGGCGCCAACAAGAACTCCATCAAGATCATCGCCGAGCAGGCCGGGTTCTACGGCCAGGGCTACTTCGTCTACGATTCGAAGAAATCGGGCGCGGTGACCATCTCGCACCTGCGCTTCAGCCCCGAGCCGATCCGCAGCGCCTATCTGCTCGACCAAGCCGATTTCGTCGCCTGCCACCATTTCGTCTTCCTGGACAAGTACGACGTGCTGGAACAGGCGGCGCCCGGCGCCACCTTCCTGCTCAACGCGCCCTATTCCAAGGACGAGGTGTGGGCCCATCTGCCGCGCGAGGTGCAGCAGGAGATCATCGACAAGGACGTCCAGGTCTACACCATCGACGCCCGCAAGGTGGCGCTGGCCGCCGGCATGGGCCAGCGCATCAACACCATCATGCAGACCTGCTTCTTCGCCCTGTCCGGCGTGCTGCCCAAGGACGAGGCGATCAGGCACATCAAGAAGGCCATCGAGAAGACCTACGGCCGCAAGTCGGAAAAGATCGTCGCCAAGAACTTCCAGGCGGTGGACATGTCGCTGGAGCACCTGGAGAAGGTGAGCATCCCGGCCACCGCCACCTCCAGCCGCACCCGCGCCGCCATGGTGCCGCAGGACGCGCCGGAATTCGTGCAGCGCGTCACCGCCATGATGCTGGCCGGCAAGGGCGACCTGCTGCCGGTCTCGGCCTTCCCGCCGGACGGCACCTGGCCCACCGGCACCGCCCGTTTCGAGCGCCGCAACATCGCCGCCGAAATTCCGGCATGGGACATGGGCGTGTGCATCCAGTGCAACAAATGCGCGATGGTGTGCCCGCACGCCGCCATCCGCGCCAAGGTGGCCGAGCCGGCCGCCCTGGACAGGGCCCCCGCCGCCCTGAAGCACACGCCCTACAAGGGCGGCGAGTTCAAGGGCGCCGAATACCTGCTGCAGGTGGCGCCCGAGGACTGCACCGGCTGCACGCTCTGCGTCCAGGTCTGCCCCGGCAAGGACAGGAAGGACCCGTCGCGCATCGCGCTGAAGATGGTGGACAAGCTGCCCGTCATCGCCGACGAGAAGGACAACTGGGACTTCTTCCTCGCCCTGCCGGAAGTGGACCGCACCAAGATCGCCCAGGCCAACGTCAAGACCGCGCAGTTGCTGCAGCCGCTGTTCGAGTTCTCCGGCGCCTGCCTGGGCTGCGGCGAGACCCCCTACATCAAGCTGCTGACCCAGCTTTACGGCGACCGCCTGCTGACGGCCAACGCCACCGGCTGCTCGTCCATCTTCGGCGGCAACCTGCCGACCACGCCCTATGCCCGGAACGGCGAGGGCCGCGGCCCGGCCTGGGCCAACTCGCTGTTCGAGGACAACGCCGAGTTCGGCATGGGCTTCCGCCTGGCGGTGGACAGCCACAGGCAGCACGCCAAGCAATTGCTGAAGGCCCTGGCGGCCGGGGGCAAGGTCCCCGAGCGCCTGGCCAACGAACTGACCCACGCCCCGCAGGACGACGAGGCGGGAATCGCCGCCCAGCGCGCCCGCGTGGCCGAACTGAAGGACATCCTGGCCGGCCTGGGCGGCAACGAGGAGGCGGTGCGCCTGGCCCACATCGCCGACTATCTGGTCGAGAAGGTGGTGTTCATCGTCGGTGGCGACGGCTGGGCCTACGACATCGGCTACGGCGGCCTGGACCATGTGTTGGCGTCGGGCAAGAACGTCAACATCCTGGTCCTGGACACCGAGGTCTATTCCAACACCGGCGGCCAGCAATCCAAGGCGACCCCCATGGCGGCCACCGCCAAGTTCGCCACGGCCGGCAAGAACCGGCCGAAGAAGGATCTGGGCATGATGGCCATGGCCTATGGCGACGTGTACGTGGCCAACATCGCCTTCGGCGCCAAGGACATCCAGACCGTGCGCGCCTTCCAAGAGGCGGTGTCCTATCCCGGCGTGTCGCTTATCGTCGCCTATTCCCACTGCATCGCCCACGGCTTCGACCTGTCCCACGGCCTGGACCAGCAGAAGCTGGCGGTGCAGTCGGGCTATTGGCCGCTGTTCCGCTGGGACCCGCGCAAGATCGGCACCGACGAGGCGCCGCTCACGCTCGACAGCGCCGAGCCCGCCGGCCATCTGTACGACTTCCTGAAGAACGAGGCCCGCTTCACCATGGTCGAGCGCGCCCATCCCGACTATTTCAGGTCGCTGGTCGGCGAGGCGGAAAGCGCGATCCATCGCCGCTTCGAGAAACTGCGCCGCTTCGCCGGCCTGCCACAGCCCCTGCCGGGACAGGATGCCGCGCAGTAGGCCGGTGTCGTGACGAGCCCCCTTCCGCTTCCGCGGGAGGGGGCTTTTCTTCAGGGCAAAGGAGCCGCCATGAGCAGTTACGACTATCTGTCGCGCTCCATGACCTTCCTGCCGCAGCACAACCTGTCCATCAGCGGGCGGGGCGAGCAGACGGTGGTGCTCGGCAACGGCTTCGGCACCGACAAGGACATCTGGAACAACATCCTGCCGTGGCTGGAGGAACGCTTCCGCGTCGTCCGCTTCGACTGGACCATCGATCCGCGCCATTACGACGCCGCCCGCTATTCCGCGCTGCACGGCTATGCGGAGGACCTGCTGGCGCTCGTCAGCGCCACCGGTTCGGCGCCGTGCAGTTTCATCGCCCATTCCATGAGCGGCATGATCGGCATGCTGGCCGCCAGGATCGAACCCGGCTTCTTCCGCCGGATGGTCATGCTGGCGCCCTCGCCCCGCTACATCGACGACGGGACTTACCGCGGCGGCTTCAGCCAGGGCGACATCGACGACCTGCTGCGCGCCATGGGCGACAATTACGTGGAATGGGCCCGGCACTTCTCGCCCCTGGCGGTCGCCGACGTGGCCGGCGGCGCGGCGGCGACGGAATTCAACCGTTCGCTCACCGCCATGCGGCCCGACGTGGCGCTGTCCATGGCGCTGACCATCTTCAAGATGGACATGCGCGACCATCTCGACGGCTTCGTCACCCCCACCACCATCGTGCAGACCCGCCACGACATCGCCGTGCCGGTCGAGGTCGCCCGCTACCTGCACGCCCGCTGGCCCAACAGCCGGCTGGAGATCATCGAGGCGTCGGGGCACATGCCGCAACTGACCTCGCCGGACCAGGTGATCGGGATATTGGAGAAGGTGCTGGTCTAGCTATTCGCTATCCGCGAACCAGCGCGCGAAGAACGTGTCGTCACCTTCCCGGCGCAGATTGCGCGTCGGCCGGCCGTCGCCGTCGATCAGGTCCATGTCGCGCAGCCAGCGCACGATCTTGCGGAAATGGGCGAGGTTGTGCGGCTTGACGCCGCCCTCCATCCAGTTCTGCTCCAGGAAGGCCAGCACGGCGGGCTGGCCCAGTTCGGCCTCCCACAGGATGCCGAGCAGCGAGCACAGCGCCTCCTCCACGTCGCGCTCGGGGCAGAACAGGGTCTGCACTGCGTCGGCCTCTTCCCGCCCGCCGCTTTCCGGGCCACAGCCCAGGCCGAAATCGAGGACGGCGCGGCGTTCGGGCGCGGCCAACTGGTAGTGGCCGACCTCATGGATCAGCACGCTGGGTTCCATGCGGATGGCGACGTTGACGCCGTCCCAGGTGAAGTGGCTTTTGGGGTCCACGTCCAGGATGCCGAAGCCGAATTCCCGGCACAACGCCACGCCCTGGGCGTGGTGCCCGGCGTCGGTGGACAGCGTCATCAGGTCGCCCTGGGGGATCACCGCGGTGATGCGGTCGAACACCTTGCGCGCCAGGGTGTCCTCGCCCAGGGCTTCGGCGAACTGGGACAGCAGCGGCAGCAAGGTGCCGTGGTCAATGGGCGTCAGCATCATGATGGTGGGGTTTTAGCCCTTTTCCCCTCCCGCGCCAAGCGCCTTGCCCCTGCCGGCCTGCGCGCCGGAACGGAAATGCGCACGGGCCGCCAAGGAGGATCTGGCCAAGGAGGATCGGGCATGAGAAGGCCGCGCGCCCTTCGCCGCCATGACCATCGAGGAGATGCCGCGTCTGGCCGGACGGTGAAGGCTGCTCCCCAAGGAGGTAGGGTAAGCTACGGATTGTGGGGTTCCCACGGCTTCATTATCCTCCCGCAGCGTAGACTTTCGGGGGAGAGGAGATGCCGCCTCCGCTCGCGGAAGTCAGTTTTCACAAGAAAGTGAAGCCTGCCCGTCCGCCATGTTGATCGATCTGCGCAGCCGCGAAGGCCATTCCCGTTTCGACGCTCCCATCTGCGTTCTCGGCGCCGGCATCGCCGGCCTGACGGTGACCCGCCGGCTGCTGAGCCTGGGCTGGCCGGTGCTGCTGGTGGAAAGCGGCGGCGCCGATTTCGAGGCGCCGGTCCAGAAGCTGTCCGCCGGCCGGGACGTCGGCCATCCTTATTACGACCTGGACAGCGTCAACCTGCGCATGCTGGGCGGCACCACCGCCATCTGGGGCGGCCGTTGCGCCGAACTGGACCCCCGGGATTTCCAAACCAGATCCTGGGTCCCCCACAGCGGCTGGCCGATCGCCCATGCCGATCTGCAGCCCTATTGCCGCGAGGCGCTGGGCATCTTCGAGGTCAACGCGCCGGAGCAGGCGCGGGACGCCCTGCGGGCCCGGCTGCCCGTCCTGGCCGACCTGGAGCGCGACGAGGGTCTGGCGGTGGGCTTCTGGAGCTTCGACGCCGCCGCCGACCGTTTCGCCGCGCCGCGCATCGGCGATGTGCTGCACCATCCCAACTGCCAGGTGCTGATCCACGCCACCGCCACCCATATCGCCCTGGCCGCCGACGGCAATTCCGTCGCCTCGGTGACGGTCAAGGACGTCTCGGGCAAGAGCGCCACCATACGCGCCGGGCATGTCGTCGTGGCGCTCGGCGGCATCGAGACGCCCCGCCTGCTGCTGGCCTCCAACGACGTCGCCCCCGCCGGCATCGGCAACGGCCACGATCTGGTCGGGCGCTTCTTCATGGAGCATCCGCACGCCCGCGGCGGCGGCGTCACCGGGCCGGGCGTGTGGGAATTGCTGCGGGTGCTGAGCCGCCGCTACCGGGTGAACGGCACCCGCCATGCCGCCCTGCTGCGCCTGTCCGACGCGGCGCAGGAACGCCTGGGGACCCTGAACACCGCCCTGACCCTGGGCGCACGGCAGCCGGAAGCCGCCCGCCAGGCCTTGATGATGAAGGCCTATGCCGACTTCAAGCACAATCTGGACGCCACCACGCTCAACCGCCGCCTGTGGCGCGCCGCCAAGGCCGCCGTGGTGGAGTTGAACGACCTGACGGTCCCCCTGCGGCCCTGGCTGAGCATCAAAAGCGGCCGCGCCGAACTGGCCGCCATCGTCCGGGCGGAGCAGGCGCCCAACCCCGACAGCCGCATCCGGCTGGACGGCAGCGCCGACGCCCTGGGCATGCCGCGCGCCGCGCTGGACTGGCGCCTGTGCCGGCAGGACAAGCACAGCGTGGCCTGCCTGATGGACAGCCTGGATTCCACCCTGCGCCGCCTCGGCCTGGGCAAGGCCCACAAGGCCGGCTGGCTGGAGGACCCCGACACCCTGTGGCGCACCGACGTCAACATCAGCGCCCACCCCATCGGCGGCTATCACCACATGGGCACCACCCGCATGGCCGACGACCCGTCGCGCGGCGTGGTGGACGCGAACGGGCGGGTGCACGGCATCGCCAACCTGCACATCGCCGGCAGTTCGGTCTTTCCCACCGGCGGCTGGGCCAATCCGACGCTGACCATCGCCGCCCTGGCCCTGCGCCTGGGCGACCGCTTCGGCAGGTTCACGGGTTAAAGTCCCCGCATCCACGCCGGCCGCAAGCCGCGCAAACCCGCCCTGGCCTGTCCGATCCGGGCCAGCACCTTGGCCCGGTCCTTGGGCAGGATGCCGGCCAGGGGCAGCGCGTTGCTGGCGTGGTTGGAGCGGAAGATGACCGGCCCGGGCGGGTCCAGACGTTCGACCAGCAGCGCCAGTTCGTCCAGCACGCCGGCATCGTCCTGGGGCTCGAAATCGCCGAACCGCTCGTGGAAGCGCGGCGCCGCCTCGCGCTCCAGCCCCAGTTGCAGGGTGGAGAGGTAGGCCACCGGCGCCCGGTTGACGAGATCGGCGGTGGCCTCCACGTGCTCGCGCCAATGGGCTTTTCCCCCCAGGCCGTTGATGACGGTGGCCGAGACCTTGAGGCCGCCTTCCGCCGCCCGCCTGAGTCCCTGTTCCATCACCTTGGCCGACCCCTTGGCGATCTTCCTCAGGATCAGGTCCGAACCGCTTTCCACCCCGACATAGACCAGCGACAGCCTGCGCTCCTTCAGCGCCGCGATCTCTTCCACGCTCTTCTTCAGGATGTTGAACGGCGTGGCATAGGCCGAGACGCGGGCCAGCGACGGAAAGGTCGCCCTCAGCCGGTCGAGGATCGCCGCCAGCGCCGCGGTAGGCAGGCCATAGGCGTCGCCATCGGCCAGGAACACCCGGTGGGCCTGCGGCCACAGGCGCCCCGCCCGTTCGATATCGGCGAACACCTGTTCCAAGGGCCGTTCCGCATAGCCCTTGTGCTTGTACATGGAACAGAAGGTGCAGCCGTTGAAGCCGCAGCCCAGCGTCGCCTGGATGATGAGGTTGTCGCCCTCCGACGGCGGCCGCCACAGGGGATAGTCGTAGTCGAGCGTCACTCCTGGCATTCCGGGCTGGGATCGGGCCGCTTCTCGCGCATGGTCACCAGTTCCTCGGCGGCCGTGGGGTGGATGCCGACGGTGGAATCCATCTGCGCCTTGGTCACCCCGCATTTCAGCGCCACGGCGAAGCCCTGGACCATCTCGGCGGCATCGGGGCCGACCACATGCAGGCCCAGCACCTTGTCCGTCTTCCGCGCCACGATCAGCTTCATCATGGTGCGTTCGTCGCGGCCGGCCAGCGTGTTGCGCATGGGCTTGAAGCGCGACAGGTAGACGTCGATCTCGCAGCCGTATTCCTCGCGCGCCTGCATCTCGGTCAGGCCGACCGTGCCGACCGGCGGCATGGAGAACACCGCCGTGGGAATGCCGGCGTAGTCCATGGCCATGGGCCGTTCGCGGTAGAGCGTGCTGACCAGGGCCATGGCCTCGCCCAGCGCCACCGGGGTCAGGTTCATGCGGTCGGTGACGTCGCCGATGGCGAAGATCGAGGCGACGTTGGTCCGGGACTGTCCGTCCACCACCACGGCGCCTTCCACGTTCAGCGCCACGCCGGCCTCCTTGAGCCCGAGGCCGTCGGTGTTGGGGCGCCGGCCGGTGGCGTACATGACCAGATCGGTCTCGATGGTCTCGGTGCCGTCGAGGCGAAGCGAATAGCCGTCCCCGGTCTTCTCGATGGATTTGACCACCGTCTCGCACAGCAGCTCGATGCCCTTCTTCAGCATGGCGTCGTGCAGGGCCGAACGCACGTCCTGGTCGAAGCCGCGCAGCACCATGTCGCCGCGCAGCACCTGGGTGACCTTGACGCCCAGCGCATTGAAGATGCCGGCGAATTCCACCGCGATGTAGCCGGCGCCGACGATGACCATGCGCTTGGGCAATTGCATCAGGTCCAGCGCCTCATTGGAGGTGATGGCATATTCGATGCCCGGCACCTTGGGCAGCGACGGCCGCCCGCCGGTGGCGATCAGGATGCGTTCGGCCGTATGGCGTTTGCCCGCCACCTCGACGGCATGGGCGCCGACCACCTTGCCGCGCCCTTCCAGCAGGGTGACGCCGTTGTCGCGCAAAAGACGGTTGTAGACGCCCTCCAGCCGGTTCAGCTCGGCGTTCTTGGCGGCGATCAGCCGCGCCCAGTCGAACGAGACGTCGCCCACCGACCAGCCGAACCCCTCGGCGTCGGCCATGTCCTCGGCGAACTGGGCGCCGTAGACCAGCAGCTTCTTGGGCACGCAGCCGCGCATGACGCAGGTGCCGCCGACGCGGCCTTCCTCGACCACCGCCACGCGGACACCCAGTTGCGCCGCCATGCGCGAGGCGCGCACGCCGCCGGAACCGGCGCCGAGGACGATGAGGTCGAAATCGTATGAGGCCATGAAAACCCTCCGCGTTGCAGCCTTAAAGGTAGCAACGCCGGGGGAGCGGTGAAAGGGCCGGCTTTCCTATACCGGCAGCAGGACGGTGACGGTGGTGCCCCGCCCCGGGGCGCTGTGGACCTGGAGGCTGCCGCCATGCAGGGCGACGAAGCTCTTGCTGAGCGGCAGGCCGAGGCCGGTGCCGGGATAGCGCCTGGCCAGCGAGGAATCCACCTGGCCGAAGGGCTGCAAGGCCTTTTCCACCGCCGCCGCATCCATGCCGATGCCGCTGTCGCCGACCTCGATCCTGGCGTGCCGGCCGTCCAGGCGGGCGTCCAGGCACACCCGGCCGCCCTCGGGAGTGAACTTGACCGCGTTGGACAGCAGGTTCAGCAGCACCTGCTTGATGCGCAGCGGATCGATGAAGGCACTGCCCATATCGTCGGCAAGGCGCCATTCCAGCGCCACCGAGGCCTTTTCCGCACGCTCGGCCGTCAGCCGCAGGGCGCCCTGGATGATGGCGTGCAGGTCGGAGTCCTCGCGGTGCAGTTCGAACTTGCCCGCCTCGATCTTGGCGAGATCCAGGATGTCGTTGATGACCTCCAGCAGGTGGATGCCGGATTCGTGGATGGCGGCGACGTAATCCACGTAGACGGGATTGTCCAGCCTGCCCATGACCTCCAGGCTCATGGCCTCGGAAAAGCCGATGATGGCGTTGAGCGGCGTGCGCAGCTCATGGCTCATGTTGGCGACGAACTCGCTCTTGGCACGGTTGGCCAGTTCCGCCTGCTCCCGCGCCGCCTGGGCCTCCCGGGTGCGTTCGGCGACGCGGACCTCCAGCATCTCGTTGGCCTCGTGCAGGGCGCGCTCGGCGTCGGCACGGCGCGTCACGTCGGTGCCCACCGCGATGATGCCGGCATCGGCGGCATCGTCCGAGCGCGCCAGCGTCCACGACACCACCCGCACCGGCTGGCCCGGCGCCTTGACCGCCAGTTCGCGGTCGCGCACCTCCTCGCCGGCATGGGCGGCGGACATCAGCGCCGCCAGCGGCACCGTGCCCAGCACCTGGGTCCAGTGGCGGTCGATGGCGGCGGCGCGCGCGATGCCGAAGATGGTTTCGGCCTCGCGGTTGAATTCGCGGATGTGGCCCAGCCCGTCGGTCATGACGATGGCGCTGGCCGCCGCCCCCACCAGCGAGCGGAAGCGGGATTCGCTGGCCTGCAACACCGCCTCGCCGCGCTTGCGCTCGGTGATGTCGCCGATGGAACCGACCATGCGGGTGGCCCGGCCCGAGGCGTCGCGCACCACCAGCCCGCGCGCCAGGACCCAGCGGTAGTCGCCGCCCTGGTCGCGCACCCGGTACTCGCATTCGAAATGCCCGGTCCGCCCTTTCATGTGGTCGACCAGCTTGGCCTGATAGGGCTGGCGGTCGTCGGGATGGACCAGCTTCAGCCATTCATGGGACGTGGTGTGCAGGCTGGCGCTGGGAAAGCCGAGGATGGAGAGCAGGCGGGCGGAGAGGTACAGATCCTTGGTGATGGGATCCCAGTCCCACAGGCCCTCGTTCGGCCCCTTCATGGCCAGGGCGTAGCGTTCCTCGCTGCGGCGCAGGGCCTCGGTGGCGGCCAGCAGATCCTCCTGCGCCCGCTGCGCCTTGATCTGGGCGGCTTCCAACGCGCCGATGCGGGCCATCAGGCGGCTGACCAGCGCGTCGCCGCCAATCCGCATCCGGGCCGATCCCGCCTTGGCACGCTCCCGTGAAGCCATCATCGTGGGTCGCCAGACCTTGATTCATTCTAAAAATAAAGTACAGGCTCCATCCGGAAAAACAAGGGCGCCCACAAACGCGAAACGGGCGCCTGAAGGCGCCCGCTCCAAATCACCGCATCGGCGGCCGCTCAGCTTGCCGCGCGCTCGCGGCTGGACAGGCCGAATTCCGCTTCCACATAGGCCTGCAGTTCGGCCACCGCCTCGTCCACGGTGCGGCCCGAGGTGGCCAGCTTGAGATCGGGCGATTCCGGGGCCTCGTAGGGGGCCGAGACGCCGGTGAACTCGGCGATGGCGCCGGCGCGGGCCTTCTTGTACAGGCCCTTGGGGTCGCGGCGCTCGCATTCCTCCAGATCGGTGGCGATGTGGATTTCGCGGAAGGCTTGCGGATCGATGGCGCGGACCTTGGCGCGGTCGGCGCGGTAGGGGCTGATGAAGGCGCTCAGCACCAGCATGCCGGCCTTGGCGAACAGGTGCGACACCTCGCCGACGCGGCGGATGTTCTCGGCCCGGTCGGCCTCGGAGAAGCCGAGATCGCCGTTGAGGCCCTGGCGCACGGTGTCGCCGTCCAGCACCGTCACCTGCCAGCCGCGCAGGAACAGGCGGCGTTCCAGTTCCATGGCGATGGTCGACTTGCCGGCGCCGGACAGGCCGGTCAGCCACAGCACGCCGCCGCGATGGCCGTTGGCCTGCGAACGGGCCTCGGGCGTGACCTTGTGCTCCACCTCGGTGAGGTTCAGGCTTTCGCCGCCGACGGACTCGGCGATGATGCCGCCGCCGACGATGTCGTAGCCCTGCACCAGCACGAAGCGGCCCAGCCGCGCGTTCTCGGAGAACGGATCGAGCGCCATGGGGGCGCGGGAGCGCAGCACCACCTCGGCCACGGCGTTGCGGCCGACCTCGCGGGCCTCGTGCTGGGCCAGATCCTCGGTGTCCACCACCCGCTCGATGGCGGCGACCTCGACCGGGTATTCGGCGGTGGCGAGCTTGAGCTTGAGGCGGGTGCCCAGCGTCAGGGCCTCGCGCCCCAGCCAGAACACCCGCGCCCGGATGGAATAGGCATGGACGGGGGCATCCTCGCCGACATGGGCGATCTGGCCGCGCTCGACGAAGATGGGCTCGTCCAGCGTCACGCCCACCGCCTGGCCGGCCCCGGCCGACAGCACGGAAATATCGTCGCCGGCCCACGCCTCGATGCTGGCGATCCTGGCCGACTTGCCCGAGGGGGCGAAGACCAGCCGGTCGCCCACCTTCAGCCGCCCGCTTTCGATGCGGCCGGCGATGATGCGGCGCTGGTCGAACTTGTAGACGTCCTGCACCGGCAGGCGCAGCGGCAGCTCGGTGGCCGACGCCGCGATCTGGAAGCCGTCCAGCGCCTCCAGGATGGTCGGGCCCCGGTACCAGGGGGCATTGGCCGAGCGGGTCTTGACGTTGTCGCCGCCGCGCGCCGAGACCGGGATGACGTGGGTGGGAGTGACGCCGATGCCGGCCAGATAGGCGCGGATCTCGGCCTCCACCTCCTGGAAGCGGGCTTCCGACCACGCCACCAGATCCATCTTGTTGACGGCCACGGCGATCTGGGTCAGGCCCAGCAGGTGCAGCAGGTAGCCGTGGCGGCGGGTCTGTTCCTGCAAGCCCTCGGCGGCGTCGATGATGAGCACGGCGGCCTCGGCCGAGGCCGCGCCGGTAATCATGTTCTTGAGGAATTCCTTGTGGCCGGGGGCGTCGATGATCAGCACCGGGCGCGTGCCGGAATGGAAGCGCAACTGCGAGGTGTCGATGGTGATGCCCTGGTCGCGCTCGGCCTGGAGCGCGTCCATGACGAAGGCCCATTCGAAGGGCATGCCGCGCTTGTCGCAGACTTCCTTCAGGTACTCCACCTTGCCCTCGGGCAGGGCGCCGGTCTCGTTGAGGATGCGGCCGACCAGGGTGGACTTGCCGTGGTCCACATGGCCGACGACGACGATGCGCAGGGGGGCGCTGTCGCTGGACACCAATGACTTGATCTCGCTCATGATGCTGTTCCCCGCCCCTTACATGTAGCCGTTGGCGCGCAGGCGCTCGAAGGCGTCCTCGGATTCCTTGTCCTGGGCGCGGCCGGCGCGTTCGGACGTCTTGGTCGTCTCCAGCTCCTCGATGATCTCCTCGACGTTCGAGGCGGTGGAGACGATGGAGCCGGTGCACGGCGCGCAGCCCAGCGAGCGGTAACGCCGCCCGTCCTTGGCGAAGTACAGCTCGACCACCGGGATGCCCTCGCGGGCGATGTAGCGCCACACGTCCAGTTCGGTCCAGGCCAGCAGCGGATGGATGCGCAGATGGGTGCCGGGGGCGAAGTCGGTCTTGAACTGGCCCCAGAATTCCGGCGGCTGATCCTTGAAGTCCCATTCGTTGGTCTGGTTGCGCGGGCTGAACACGCGCTCCTTGGCGCGCGTGCCCTCCTCGTCGCGACGGATGCCGGCGATCACGCCGGTATAGCCGTGCTGGGCCAGCAGCGCCTTCAGGCCCTCGGTCTTCAGGGCGGAGCAGCAATTGACCCGGCCCTTGTCCGGCCCCATGCCGGCGGCCAGGGCCTCCTTGTTCTCGCCGACGATCAGCGGCAGCTTCCATTCCCGGGCGACGCGGTCGCGGAACTCGATCATCTCGGGGATCTTGTGATGGGTGTCCACGTGCAGCACCGGGAACGGCACGTGGCCGAAGAAGGCCTTGCGCGCCAGCCACAGCATGACGTTGGAATCCTTGCCGATCGACCACAGCATGGCGATCTTGTCGAGGCGGTTGAAGGCCTCGCGCAGGATGTAGATGGACTCGCTCTCCAAGGCATCGAGATCGTTCATTTCACCTGGTCCCCGACGGTCCCCAGCGGGACGGTATGAATTCCACATTCGGTCTTGGCCGCCCCCGCCCAGCGGCCGGCGCGGGCCGGCTCGCCCGGCCTGGTCGCCCGCGTGCACGGCCAGCAGCCGATGGAGCGGTAGCCCTGGGCCACCAGCGGGTGGCGCGGCAGGGCGCGGGCCTGGAAATGGGCCTCGATGTCGGCCTCGTTCCAGTTGGCCAGCGGGCTGACCTTGAGCACGTCGCCCGTCACCTGGACGGTGGGCAGGGCGTCGCGCTCGAAGCCGTGGCTGCGCTTGCGCCCGTCGATCAGCACCCGGAAGGCGCTCACCGCCTTGGCCAGGGGGCGGACCTTGCGCAGTTCGCAGCACAGGTCGGCGTCGTCGTGCCACAGATCCCCGGCCGCCGCACGATCCTCGTCGGTGGGGCGCGCCACCACCACGTTGGTCAGGCCCAGCGCGCGCTCCAGGGCGTAGCGGTAGTCCAGGGTCTCGTCGAACAACTCGCCGGTATCGAGGAAGATCACCGGCGTCGCCGGATCGACCTGCGCCACCAGGTCCAGCAGCACCGCCGATTCCGCCCCGAACGAGGACGTCACCGCCACGGCGCCGGGAAAGCCCCGCAGCACGGCCGCGATGAGGTCCTTGCCGTCCAGATGCCCGAAGGCGGCGACGGCGTCGGCCGGTGTCATTCGCCCGCTCCCAGGCCCAGGATGGCGTTGACGTCGCCGACGGTGGCGGCCCCGGCCACCGGGGCCGGCGGCGCCTCGACCACCTCGGTGGCGGTGTCGATAAGGTAGGCCAGGGTCTCGCGGAAGGCCTCCACCGGGCCGTCCTCGGCGGCCAGGGCGGCGGCCTGGGCGTTCAGCAGGTCGACGGTGCCGCCGAAGGTGGCGCGCACCAGCCCGGCGATGGCGTCCAGGTCCTGGCCGTCCTCGGTGGGAACCCCCTGGGAATGCAGCACGCGGCGGCCGGAATAGAGGATGCCGTCCAGGCCGGCGGCGCGGGCCTTGTCCGCCAGGCCGGCCGAGATGGCGCGGTCCATGGTGATGAGGGCGTCGTCGGCCAGGTCGACGTAGAGGTCGTCCATGATGAACGGCGCCGCGCATTCGCCGCGGGTCTTGGGCGCGCCGGCATATTCGCCCTGCTCGCCCCAATCGGTGAAGGCGTCGTCGGGAATGGCGCCCTCCAGCGGCGCCAGCACGGCGGCAATGCCGTCCTTGCCCAGGCGCCCGGCCCAGTCGCGGACGCCCTCGTCCGCCTGCTTGCCCTCGGCGAAGGCCTTGCGCAACAGCGACAGCGCCCCGTTGGCCTGCTTGGCCGGGATGATCGGGCCGGCGATGCCGACCACGCCGGTGCGGGCATCGCCGCCGAAATGCAACTGATAGTGGGGCGCCGAGCGGCCGTCGAGCTTCTTGGCCATGCCGTGCAGGCCGAAATCGGCCACGTGGTGCAGGCCGCAGGAATTCTGGCAGCCCGACACGTGCACGCTCAGGCCCTTGGCCAGCGGGTCGGCCTGGGCCTCCTTCAGCGCCTGGCGGGCGAAGTTCTGCGAACTGGTGATGCCGATGCGGCAGGTGGTGGTGCCGGGGCACGACACCACGTCGGGGATTTCGGCGGCCGAATCCGGCACGTCGTAGCCGATGGCCCGCACCCCCGCCGTGACCTGCGCGACGTTGTGGGGGGCGACGCCGAGGAAGGCGACGTTCTGGTCGCGGGTGATGCGCAGTTGGGTCACGCCGGCCGAATCGGCGATGTCGGCCAGGGCTTCCAGTTGCTCGGACGACACGATGCCCAGCGGCACCGAGACCACCACGGCGACGCTGCCGTCATGGGACGCGATGGCGCCGACGGGAGAATAGGGCACCGCCGCCTCGGCGCCGTCGCGCCAGGACAGCCCCTGCCACGGGCGCTGGGGCAGGCCCTTGACGCGGGCGAATTCTTCGGCGAACAACTCGACGAACTTCTCCTCGCCGAAGCGCTTGACCACGAACTTGATGCGGGCGACGGAACGGTCGCGGCGGTTGGAATAACGGTGGTGCAGACGCACGAAGGCCTCGACCACCGACGGCAGTTCCTCTTCCGTGACGAAGGGCAGGATTTCCACCGCCTGACGCGGCTGCGCGCCCAGGCCGCCGCCGGCCACGACGCGGAAGCCCTTGGCCCCGTCCTTCTCGACGGCGATGAAGCCGAGGTCGTGGATGGCGCTGTGGCCGCAATCGGTGGCGCAGCCCGACACGGTGAACTTGGCCTTGCGCGGCATGTGCTGGACCAGCGGGTTGCGCAGCCACGAGCGGGACAACTGCTCGGCCACCTTGCCGGCGTCGGTCAGCTCGCGCGGGCAGGCGCCGGCCAGCGAGCAGGCGTTCATGTTGCGCAACGTGTTGCCGCAGGCTTCACGGGTGGTGACGCCGTTGCTATAAAGCGCTTCCAGCAGATCGGCCGAGCGGCCGAGCGGCACGTGGTAGATCTGGATGTCCTGGCGGGTGGTGAAATGGGCTTCGCCTTGCGCGAATTCACGATTGGCGGCGGCGATGGTGCGGGCCCAGCCCACCGGCAGGATGCCGCCGGGAATCTTGATGCGGACCATCTGCACGCCCGGCTGCTTCTGGCCGTAGACGCCGAAGCGGACCCGGTAGGCGGTCCAGCGCTCGTCGTCCCATTCGCCGTCCAGATGGTGCTTCAGGCCGTCGCGGTACTCGGCCAGATCGCTCAACCGCACCAACGGCTCGGCCTGACCCAGCAGCGGCGCAATCCCGTGACCCATCTCGCACACCCTTCTTTAAAACACACTATTTTAAGTGTATGTTGAATTCATATTTACGAGATGCCATTTCACGCCCTATAAAGTCAACAAGTTTTTGTGTTAAATAGACCTATTTACCACTAGGTTTTACGTACAACAAGGAGTGCCCCGATGACCGCTTATGCCGGCGACATTTCCCCCAGCGAAGCCTGGGAACGCCTGACCTCGGACCCCAAGGCCAAGTTGGTCGACGTGCGCACCCAGGCCGAATGGGTCTATGTCGGCATTCCAGATCTAACCCCCCTGGGCAAGCAGCCGCTGCTGGTCTCGTGGCAGGTCTTTCCCGCCATGACCCGCAACGAGGCCTTCGCCGAACAACTGAAGTCCCAGGGCGTGCAGCCCGACGACACCGTGCTGTTCCTGTGCCGCTCGGGCGTGCGTTCGAAAGCGGCGGCCGAACTGGTGACCAGCCTGGGCTACACCGCCGCCTACAACGTCCTCGACGGCTTCGAGGGGCAGTTGGATTCCGCCCGCCACCGCGGCACCGCGGGGGGCTGGAAGGCCGCAGGGTTGCCCTGGGCGCAAGGCTGACCTGTTGCCGAAGCGCCGCACTGCGGCCCATTCGGCATCCCCTCCCCGTTTGACCGTTGACTTGGGGAGGGGTGGGTTCGATATGCATAACGACCTGAAATCGTGCGTGCGCCCGTCCCGGTCCAAGCGCGTATAATAGGGCATCGCCACCGGCGCGGCAACTATCGGGGTTTCATACGTGTTCATCCACCGCCTTCCTCTGGCTCGCCCCCTGCTCCTCGGCCTGGCCGTGTCCCTGGGCGCTTCCGGATCGGGCTGGGCCGCGCCCGCCGACCTGCCCGTCGAGCTGCAGCGCCGGCTGGAGGACCCGGCGGGAACCACCAGGATCGGCGACCGCGTCCTCGGTCTGGCGCCGCTCAGGGATTTCTACCTCCAGCGCGGCTATCGCCTCGCCTGGAGCGAGGATGCGGCCCGGCACCTGCTCGGGCAGGCCCAGACCCTGGCCGCGGCGGAAGGGCTGACCCCCGACAGCTATACGCTTCCCCCGGCCGCCTCCGAGGTCGAGCGCGACCTGCTGGTCTCCGACGCCCTGGCCCGTTTCGGCCGCGATTTCGCCATCGGCCGGGTCAGCCCCACCCGCCTGGTGGGCGGCATGGGGCCGGACACCCGGCCGGACTTCGAGGCCGCCAAATTCCTGGCCGGCGTGACGGCCGGCGGCAGCCTGGACGTTCCGGCCGCCGCCCTTTCCCCGGCCTATGCCGGCTATCACCGCCTGAAGCGGGCCTACGGGCATTATGCCGCCTTGGCCCGCAACGGCGGCTGGGCCGCCATTCCCGACGGTCCTTCCATCAAGCCGGGCGACGAGGACGAGCGCGTGCCGGAGTTGCGCCGGCGCCTGATCGTCACCGGCGAACTCGATGCCAGGCACGACAAGGGCAAGACCCTCGACCCCACCCTGGTGGCGGCGGTCAAGCATTTCCAGTCCCGCCACGGCATCGAGGCGGACGGCACCGTCGGCAAGGCCACCCTGGCCGCGCTGAACGTCAGCGCCGACGACCGGGTGGAACAGATCGCGCTGAACCTGGAGCGCTGGCGCTGGATGCCGCGCAGCCTGGATTCCACCCATATCGCCGTCAACCTGCCCGCCGCCCATCTCGAGCTGGTGCGCGACGGCGAAATCCACATGGCCATGCGCGTGGTGGTGGGCGACGTCAGGCACCAGACTCCGACCATGCAGACCACCATGACCTCGGTGGTGCTGAACCCCACCTGGACGGTACCGCCCTCCATCGCCACGCGCGAGATCCTGCCCAAGCTGCGCAAGGATTCCGGCTATCTGGCCGCCAACAACATGCAGATCCTCGACGCCTTTCCCGAGGGCAGCGCCGAGGCCCGGGGGCTGGACATCGACTGGCACAAATACGGCAAATTCCCATGGCGCCTCCGCCAGGCCCCAGGCCCCGACAACGCGCTTGGCCAGATCAAGTTCAACCTGTCCAACCAGGACAACATCTACCTGCACGACACACCCAAGCGGCAGTATTTCGGCCGCATCTTCCGCGCCCTGTCCCATGGCTGCGTGCGGCTGGAACGCCCCGTCGCCCTGGCCCAGGCCCTGGTCCCGTCCGACTGGTCCGGACGCATCGACGAACTGATCGGCGCCGAAGCCACCAAGACCTTGCGCCTGGAACGCCCGCTGACCGTGTACCTGATGTACATGACCGCCTGGGCCGACGAGGACGGCACGGTCAGCTTCCGCGACGACCTTTACGGCCATGACGGCCGGCTGAAGGCGGCGCTGAAGCGCCCGCGTCCCGCGCCGCCCGCCCCGAAGGTCGCCCAGGACCACCCCCAGGACACCCTGTGAGGGGGCCTGCGCCGCCTGTGTCTTTTTGTGACAAAATAAGTCTAAACAAGCTGGCCGTGATTGACTCGCGCCCCGTGTCCAATGGTATGTACGTCGGCATCCAAAGGGGGACGCACTCATCATGGGCAATGATGGAAGCCACCGCGACGGGGTCTCGCGCCGGTCGTTTCTCGCCTTCGGCCTGGGCACCGCCATCATGGCCGTCAATCCTGTCGAGGCCGCCGTGCGGGCCCTGCCCGAACGCGGGATCTACCTCTACAACACCCATACCGGCGAGTTCCTGAAAACCACCTATTGGTCCCAGGGTCAGTACGTCGCCAGGTCCCTGGCGCAGATCAACCGGCTGATGCGCGACCATCGCAACGGCGAGGTCCACCCCATGGACCCGCGCCTGCTGGACGCCATGGTCGCCGTGCACCGCAAGTTCGGCAACAAGGGCGCCATCCACATCATCTCGGGCTACCGCTCGCCGCAGACCAACGCCCTGCTCGCCGCCAATTCCGACGGCGTCGCCCACAACAGCCTGCACATGACCGGCAAGGCGGTGGACATCCGCATTCCCGGCCAGAGCACCAAGCTGGTCGGCCGCGCCGCCAAGTCGCTGAAGGCGGGCGGCGTCGGCACCTATCCCTCCTCCAACTTCGTCCACATGGATACCGGCAAGATCCGCTACTGGTGAGCGCCGCGCCCCTCGAGCAGGGGCTTCAGGCCCTCCAGCGCCAGGGCGATCTTCCCGGGCGGGACCGAGCGCAGGTCCATCCCGAACCAGCCGGCCGGCACTTCGAACACCTCTTCGCCGACCGGGCCGACCTTCAGGCCCGACAGGGCCGTCTCGACCCGCGACGAGCGGCCGTCGGGGCCGGTCATCACGCCGACGGCGCGGAGCAGGATGCCGTCCTTGGAAAACCACGCGTCGCCGTCGAAGCGGGAAGCCTTGGGCCCGGCCGCCGCCACCTTGTAGCGGGTGGCGCGGACGCCGCCGACGCTGTCCTCGCCCACCCGCCTGCGCTCGACCGTCAGCGCGTCGATGCCGCCGGCAAGCTGGCCCGCCGCCTCGAACCCCAACCCCACGTACCAGCGGTTGCCGGGCTTCATCAGATAGGCGGAATCGGTGTCGCGGCGCAGCAGCAGGCGCTGGCCGCCGCCGCTGGTCTCGACGTCGCGGCGTTCGCGCCCCGGCGCGTGCCACACCGTGCCATGGTAGGTGCCCTTGTCGCTGCTGACCGTGAAGCGCGCGGTGTAGGAGACGCGCGCGTCCAGCAGGTCGATGGCCCGCTCGGCGGCGAGCGCCGGAGCGGCCAGACCCAGGATAACCAACAGCAGCGACGCGATACGCACCATGTTCCGAAACCCCTACCCATAAGCACGGCCCCAGGGTTAGCATGTCGGTCACCCGGGGGGAAAAGGCAAGCCATGATCGCCCACAGCGTCGCCGACCAACTGCGCCTGATCGACCGCGCGGTCACCGCCCTGACCCGCTCGACCGAGGCGCTGCTGCGCGCCACCGACGAAAAGGCGCTGCTGGACCACATCTGCCGCATCGCCGTGGACGTGGCCGGCTATCGCCTGGCCTGGGTGGGCTATGCCGACGGCGACGACGCCCGCTCGGTGCGGCCCATGGCGGTGGCCGGGCGCGCCCAGGCCTATCTCGACGAAATCTCGCTGTCCTGGGCCGACACGCCGCTGGGCCGCGGCCCCACCGGCACCGCCATCCGCACCGGCCTGTCCGACGTGGTGCACGACACCGCGACCGATCCGCGTTTCGCCCCGTGGCGCGAACAGGCGGCACGCCACCGCCTGCGTTCCGCGGCGGCGCTGCCGCTGGGCCTGGGCGAGGGCCGCATCGGCGCCCTGACCATCTATGCCGGCGAGACCGACGTCTTCGACGCCGAGGTGATGCGGCTGATGGAGGATCTGGCGCGCAACCTGACCTACGGCATCGGCGCGCTGCGCATGAAGGCCGAACATGACAAGGCGGTGCGCGACCTGGCCGAGTCGGAGGAGCGCTACCGCTCGCTGATCGAACTGACCCCCGACGCCATCCTGGTGCACAGCCAGGGCACCATCGTGTTCGCCAACCACGCCTCGGCCGGGGTGTTCGCCGCCACCGGCAACGACCTGCTGGGCATGCACCTGCTGGACCTGATCGCCGACGATTCCCGCGACATGGTGGCCCAGCGCATCGCCAGCCCGCCAGACCGGCGCGAAGTCAACGAATACCGCATGCGCCGCCTGGACGGGAGCGAGTTCGAGGCCGAGGTGGCGGCCACCACCATCACCTATCACGGCCAGCCGGCCCGCATCCTGGTCATCCGCGACGCCACCGAGCGCAAGCAGGTGCAGCAGCAACTGGTGCAGACCGCCAAGCTGGCCACCCTGGGCGAGATGGCGGCCGGGCTGGTGCACGAGTTGTCGCAGCCACTCAACATCATGCGCCTGACCGCCGAGGGCGCCCTGCTGTTCATCGAGCGCGGCAAGGCCACGCCGGAATGGCAGGCCCAGCAGTTCCAACTGGTGGCCGACCAGGCCCAGCGCACCGCTGAGATCATCGACGACATCCGCATCTTCTCGCGCCGCGACACCAGCCCGGTGCAGGTGTTCGACGCCCTGGCGGCGGTGACGTCGGCGCTGGGCGTGCTGGAGCGCCAGTTGCAGCCGGACGAGATCTCGCTCATCACCCATCTGCCGACCAAGCCGGCCCTCGTCAAGGGCCGCCGGGTGCAGTTGGAGCAGGTGGTGATGAACCTGCTGTCCAACGCCCAGCACGCGCTCAAGGAAAAGCGCGAGAACGATCCGGAGGCGTCGGCGTCGGGCTGGGCCGCCGAGATCACCGTCTCGGCCAAGCGCCGCGGCCGCCAGTTGGTCGTCACCGTGGCCGACAGCGGACCCGGCATTCCGCCCGCCGTGCGCGCCCGCATCTTCGAGCCGTTCTTCACCACCAAGACCGCAGGGCGCGGCACCGGCCTCGGACTCTCGGTCAGCTTCGGCATCATCAGCAACATGGGCGGCCGCCTGGAAGTGGCCGACCAGCCCGGCGGCGCCTGCTTCGCCATCGTCCTGCCCCTGGTCGAGGACGGCGAGGCGGCCACGGACGAGGACGCCCAGGGAAACCGCCTGTGCCTGACCGGAATGGACAGCCACATCATGGTGGTCGAGGACGACCGCACCGCCGCCGAGACACTGGCCGGCGCGCTGAAGGAGATGGGCTGCCGGGTCAGCGTGTGCACCAGCGGCAACCAGGCCTGGGCCACCTTCGTGGACGACCCCGCCGACGTGGTCATCACCGATCTGCGCATGCCGGCCGGCGGCGGCGAGCAACTGGTGGAAAAGCTCAGGGATTTCGATCCGCTGATGCCCATCGTCATCGTCACCGGCCATCTCGGCGCCACCGAGCGCCTGGCCGAGAATCTCCAGGACGACCGCTGCGCCGTGCTGAAGAAACCGGTGCCGCTGGGCAAGCTGGCGGAGATCGTCGCAAAGTTCCTCCAGCCGCCCACAGATTAGGACCGTTGCAAACCATGGTGTTTTCTATGGACCGGCGTGGGCGAGCGGCTATAATTCGACCCACGCCAAGGGTCCCCTCGGGGCCAGGCTGGGGAGTGTCAGATGCAAATCCTGGTCGCCGACGACCATAAGCTTGTGCGAGATGGCCTCAAGCCGTTCCTGCAGGAACTCGCCCCCGACGTCGAAATCCTGGATGCGGCGAACATGGACGAGGCCCTGGCCGCCGCCGAAAAGGCGCCCAAGCTCGGCCTGGTGCTGCTGGACCTGATGATGCCGGGCATGGACGGCCTGAAGGGCCTGGAACTGCTCAAGGCCAAATGCGCCGACGTGCCGGTGGTTATCGTCTCCGGCTTTTCCAGCCGCGACCACGTGGTCGCCGCCGTCCAGGCCGGCGCCGCCGGTTTCATCCCCAAGACGGTGAGCGGCACCGCCATGGTCAACGCGCTCAGGCTGGTGCTGTCGGGCGAGAAATACCTGCCGTCCTCCACCTTCTTCGACGACCCCGGCAACCAGGTGGCCATGCCCGTGCCGGTGGCGGCCAAGCCCGCCGGCGTGCCGCCGCCCTTCGACAAGCTGTCGCGGCGCGAGGCCGAGATCCTGGCGCTGCTGGTGGAAGGGCGCACCAACAAGGAAATCGCCATCTGCCTGGACCTGCAGGAGATCACCATCAAGGTCCACCTGCGCAACGTGTACCGCAAGATCGGCTCGGCCAACCGGGCGCAGGCGGTGCGCATCGCCATGTCCTCGGGCTGGGTGCCGGCCGGCGCCGCCTGATCGGCTCATTCTCACAGCACAGCCTTGCCTTCATGACCGTTTACGACGATTGTTGCGCCCTTCGAAATCACGGGCAGCGCTGATGTCCACCGTTTTCCTGGGGCTGGGAACCAATCTCGGCGACCGCCCCGCCAACCTGAAAGCCGCCGTGGCCGCCCTGGCCGATCTGGGCGGGATTGTGGCGGTGTCGCGCGTCTTCGAGACCGCGCCGCTTTACGTCACCGACCAGCCGGCCTTCCTCAACATGGCCGCGCGCCTGGAGACCCGGCTGGCGCCGCGGGAGCTTCTGCGTGCCCTCAAGGCCCTGGAGACCGGATTGGGCCGCGTCGCCTCGGTCCGCTACGGCCCCCGCCTGATCGACCTGGACATCCTGTTCTACGACGATCTGGTGCTGGACGGCGCCGCCCTGACCGTTCCCCACCCCCGCCTGCACGAACGCCGCTTCGTCCTGGCGCCGCTGGCCGACGTGGCCGCCGGCTTGCGCCATCCCGTCCTGGGCCTCACCGTGGCGCAACTGCTGGCCGCCCTGCCGGCCGAGGACGGGGTGGCGGCGGTCGAGGACGTGCCCGCCTGATGGAAAAGGACCGCTTCATGTACGCCACCGCCCGCGATGCCAAGCTGTACCGCATCCTGGTCCGCGACCTGGTGCTGAAATGCCTGATCGGCATCCACGCCCACGAATTGCTGGCGCCGCAGCGGGTGCGCATCAACGTGGACATGGCGGTGCTGGAACAGGCCGGCCCGCTGTCCGACGACATCGCCAACGTGGTGTCCTACGAGGACGTCATCGAAGGCATCAAGCGCATGCTGGCCGAGGGCCACATCAACCTGGTGGAAACCCTGGCGGACAAGGTGGCTGCGCTGTGCCTGGCCGATCCCCGGGTGGAATCGGTGCGCATCCGCGTCGAGAAGCTGGACGTCTACGCCGAGGCGGCCTCGGTCGGCATCGAGATCGAACGCCGCCGCGACTGACGGCCTTCCCGCTCTTGCTGGCGCACGGGGGGCGTGAGACAGTGCCCCCGTGAGGCGAGTGGGACGGTCATGGCGCGGCACGGGAGCATCCTGAGGATCTGGGGGACGGCGGCCTTTCTGGCCCTGGCCGGCAGCGCCGCCTCGACCTGGCAGCTATGGGCCAGCCGCGCCGCCCATCTGGGCGCCGCCGAGCAACTGGCCCTGTCGCTGTCCAACGCCACAGCCCAGCGCGTGGCCGTATCGTTGCGCAGCATGGACGTGATGCTGAGCGAGGCGGCCGAGAAGGTGGGTGACCCGGCCCGGCCCGCCCCCGCCTTGCTGGCCGCCATGCGGGCCAAGCTGGACATCTTTCCCGAGATGGAAAGCATGGCGCTGATCGACGCGAACGGCATGCTGCATCAGGCTGTCTATCGCGGCGAGCAGGTCAGGGCGCTGCCCATGGACGTCTCCGACCGCTCCCACGTGCGGTTCCAGGTGGAATCCTGGCGCCAGAACCGCCTGTTCATTTCCGAGCCGGTGACCGACCGCCTCAGCGGCAACTCGGTCATCATCCTGTCGCGGCCCATCGCCGGCGGCGGCCGTTTCCGCGGCGTCGCCGGCATGGCGGTACCCACCGCCTTCGTGGACGAGGCCCTGAGTTCGGTGATCCCCGCCGCGGACGCCGCCGCCGCCTTCACGCCCGAGGGGATCGTGTTCAGCCGCCAGCCCGCCGCCCCCGGTCTGGTCGGGCGCTCCATCGCCGGCAGCGCGTTGTTCCAGGCTTTCCAGACCATCGGCGGCCAGGGCTCGGTGGAACGCACCACCAGCTTCGCCGACGGCGTCGAGCGCGTCCTCGGCTTCACCCCGGTCCCCAACTACCCCGTCGTGGTGGCGGTGGGGGTCAACCGCGACGCCGTGCTGGGGCGCTGGCATCGGGAGGTGTGGCTGCAAGGCGGCATCCAGGGCGTCTTCGTCGCGGTGATCTGCGTCCTGGCGCTGCTGCTGTCGCGCTCGGAACGCCGCCGCGAGACCCTGTCCGGGCAGATGCTGGCGGCCGAGCGGGCCCATGTGGAAAGCCTGGCCGAAGCCGTCGAGCAGCGCACGGCGGAACTGAACGATTCCCTGGAGGCCCTGGCCGAGAGCGAGGAGCGCTTCCGCCGCATGGTGGAGATATCGCCCCTGCCGCTGGTCCTGACCCGCCTGTCCAACAGCCGGGTGGTCTACATCAACGGCTGCGCCGCCGAGGCCTTCGGCGTGGCGGGCGAGGACGTGATCGACGCTCCGGCCCCCGATTACTGGGAACGCCCCGAGGAGCGCGAGCGCATGCGCCGCGTCCTCGCCGCCGAGGGCCACGTGCGCAATCTGGAGGCGGTGCTGAAACGGGCCAACGGCGAACGCTTCACCGCCCTGCTGTCGGCGGCCACCGTCACCCTGCGCGGCGAGGACATGGTGCTGGCCAGCGTGCTGGACATCACCGAACGCAAGCGGCTGGAGCAGGAACTGGCGCGTTCCAACCGCGACCTGGAGCAATTCTCCTACGCCGTGTCGCACGACCTTCAGGAACCGCTGCGCATGGTGTCGAGCTATCTCGCGCTGCTGGAACGCCGCTATCGGCCGCAACTGGACGCCACCGCCCACGAATTCATCGGCTTCGCGGTGGACGGGGCACAGCGCATGTCGCGCATGATCACCGACCTGCTGGAATATTCCCGCGTGCACCGGCGCGGCAATCCGCTGGCGCCGGTGGCCCTGGACACCGTGCTGGCCGACGCCCTGGCCAACCTGTCCACCGCCGCCGCCGATTGCGGCGCCCGCATCGAGACGCAGCCGCTGCCCATGGTCAGCGGCGACGCCAGCCAGTTGATGCGGGTGTTCCAGAACCTGATCGGCAACGCGCTGAAATACCGCTCGCCCGAACGGCCGCCCCGGGTCGCCGTCTCGGCCGAGCGGGCCGGCGGCTTCTGGGTGGTGTCGGTGGAAGACAACGGCATCGGCATCGCGCCGGAAGACACCGGGCGGCTGTTCCAGGTGTTCCAGCGCCTGCACGCCCGCGGCGCCTACGAGGGCACCGGCGTCGGCCTGGCGCTGTGCCGGCGCATCCTGGAACGCCACGGCGGCCGCATCTGGGTGGATTCGCCCGGCCCGGACCAGGGCTCCACGTTCCGCTTCGCCCTGCCCGCCCAGCCGGCGGCGGAATCCCCTGCCCAGACATGACGAAGGGGCCTTGCGGCCCCTTCGCGGCGAAGCGGTTCGATTCCGATCAGGCCATGCCCAGCGCGGCCTTGTACAGGTCGAGCAACTGTTCGGTCTCTTCGCGCTCCTGGTCTTCCAGGCGGCGCAGGCTGATGATCTTGCGCATGATCTTGGTGTCGAAGCCCTGGGACTTGGCCTGGGAATAGACATCCTTGATGTCCGCCGCCAGGGCCTTCTTCTCTTCCTCAAGGCGCTCGATGCGCTCGATGAACTGGCGCAGCGCCTCGGCGGCGATGCCGCCGATCTGGCTGTTGTTCTGCTCGTCGCTCATGGTTGGCTGGCCCCCTCGGGTGAACGTGAGGGGGCCGACCATAATGTCCCCGGCGCGGACGATCAAGGCACATCTACCCCCGCCGCCGTAACGCTTTCGAGAGCGTCCCCTCCTACCCCTGCGGGGTGAAAACCTGCGCCTTTCGTATGAGCGGGCGCCCGACATTGACCCAATGCGTCGCCGATACACCTTTCCGGATGGCTATCGCCGCGGGAGCGGACATGGGATGACGGTCCGACACAATCGGGGCGTTCTCGTGACGGAAGATTTCACCATCCTGCTGGTCGACGACAGCGCGCTGATGCGCCGGCTGGTCCGCGAGATGCTGCGCACCATCGGCCACTTCCGCGTCATCGAGGCCGCCAACGGCGTCGAGGCCCTGCACCGGCTGGACGAAGGCCGCGTCGACCTAGTGCTTTCCGACTGGAACATGCTGCCGGTCGACGGGCTGGACCTGCTGCGGGCCATGCGGGCGCGGCCCGGCCTGGGCCGCATCCTCTTCATCATGATGACCGGCGAACAGACGCCCTCGACCATCGCCGACGCGGTGGCGGCCGGGGTCAGCGGCTACCTGACCAAGCCGTTCGACCGCCGGCAATTGTCCAAGCTGGTCCAGCAGGCCCTGGCCGGGCGCCTGATCGCCGCGTAATCAATAGACCCTGATCTCGCGCAAGGCGGGATCGGCCAGCACCGGCCCCAGGGCTTCGGCCAGGATGTCCGCCCAGCCCTTGCACGCCGCCTCGTCCGCCAGCAGGTCCTGGCGGATTTCGAACGAGACGTGCGGCAGGCCGGCGGCGCCGGCATGGGTATCGAGCGTGTAGTTGATCTCGCGTCCCGAATAGGGCCGGTTGTCGCCGACGTCCAGGTCGCCGCGCGCGGTCAGCCGCTGCAGCACCGGGGCCGCCATGCGGGGATCGCGGTTCCACAGCACGCCCACCTGCCACGGCCGCGTCTCGGCGCCCAGGCGCGGCGTGAAACTGTGGACCGAGACCATGGCCGGAACCGGGCCGTGGCGCAGCGCATGGGCCAGGGCGTCGCCGACGGCGCGGTGATAGGGCCAGAACCATTGCCCGGCGCGCAGGTCGGCCTCGGAATCGTCCACCGCCCGGTTGCCCGGCACGGTCACCCCGCAGGAACAGGCGGGAATGGAGGCCGGATCGCCGGGCTGGCGGTTGCAGTCGATGACCAGGCGGCTGATTCCGGCCAGGATGGCCGGGCAGGCCAGCCTCCGCGCCAGGCCCCGCGTCACCGCGGCGGCGCCGATGTCCCAGGCCACGTGGGACAGCCGCGCGCCTTCGTCCAGGCCGAGATCGCCGTAACGGGCGGGAATGACCGCCGAGGCGTGGTCGCACACCAGCAGCACGCCGGACGCGGAATCGCCCGCGATGATGTCGAAGGGGGCGGGATCGGCCTCGCCGTCGGGGATGAATCGAAGCATGAACCGGAGTATACCTGCCAGAACCGGCGGGAAAAGTCGCTTTCATCCCCGATCCATGGGTTGACAGCCCCCCCTGGTTTCCGTATTTTCCCCGCCTCCGGTCGCGCACCCCGGAACTGGTATCAACGGGAAGCCCTCAGGCGACCTAGCGCATAGGAAGTGGACCATGAAGATTCGCAACTCGCTGAAGTCGGCCAAGCTGCGCGACAAGAACTGCCGCATCGTCCGCCGCAAGGGCCGGGTGTACGTCATCAACAAGACGAACCCGCGCTTCAAGGCCCGTCAGGGCTGAGCCTTCGGTCTTAAGCCGTTTGGTGTAAGCCGCGCCCCCCGCTTACGGGGGCGCGGCTTTCGTTTGCGGCATTCCCTTCGGCAGCCCCCCTCTCCCCCACCCCGGCCGCTTGGCAGCCCATCCCCCCATGACCATATGGGGGGTATGAAGCGAATCCTCATCTCGTTCGCCCTGATGGTGATGCTCGGAGCAAGCACGTCCTGCTCCACCGACCCGATGCCGCGCAAGGATCGGACGGTCAGCCTCGACGCGCTGTTCATGCGCCTCCAGACCACCAGCAACAACGAGGAAGCCCAGATGATCGAGGTGACCATCCGCCACGTCTGGGCGCAATCGGGCCGCGCCAGCGTGGACGGGATGATGATGGCCGCCGTGGCCGCCATGCGTTCGGGCGATTACGACGAGGCCCTGGCCGCCCTGGACCACGTGGTCAAGACGGCGCCGGACTTCGCCGAGGGCTGGAACCTGCGCGCCACCGTCCATTACCTGCGCGAGGAATACGCCCTGGCGGTGGCCGACATCGAACGGGTGCTGGCGCTGGAACCGCGCCATTTCGGCGCCTTGGCCGGCCTGGGCCGCATCTTCCTGGAACTGGAGAACAAGAAGGCGGCCCTGCGCGCCTTCGAGGCGGCGCTGCGTCTCAACCCCCATCTGGACGAACTGCGCGAGGAGACCAACGACCTGCGCGAGCAACTGGCGGGGATAGCGATCTGACAGGCTGCGGAAAAACTCCCGTCATTCCCGCGCTTGACGCGGGCATGACGGCGGAGGGGTGAAAACAGCTTGGATTCGGTAAACCGGACAGCCGTGCGCTTGGCGCGGGTATCCACGCGGTCCGACCAGAAAGAGTGCCGGACGGAACCACGTGAATGCGCGGGTCATGCCCGCGCAAGACGAAAGAAAACCCACTCAACCTACTTCAGCCCGTTCTGGGAAATCGCGCTCACAGCCCCATCCGGGCCGCAGCGATGGCCGCCTGGGTGCGGTTTTCCACGCCCAGCGCCCGCAGGATGGCGGTGACGTGCAGCTTGACCGTGATCTCGGCGAGGTCGAGATCACGGGCGATCTCCTTGTTGCTCTTGCCCTGGCGCAGCATGGCCAGCACGTCGCGCTGGCGCGGCGTCAGCATGGTCTTGACGCTTTCGGCGTCGCCGAGGGAAACGGCGTCGGGTACCGACAGGCCGGGGGAGATGAAAACCTCGCCCGACAGCACGGTGCGGATGGCTTCCAGCATGGCGGCGCTGGGCGAGCTCTTGGTGATGTAGCCGAGCGCCCCGGCATCCAGGGCGCGGCGGACATCCTGCGGGTCCTCCGAGCCGGACACCACCACCAGATGGATGTCGGGCGCGGCGCGCTTCAGCGCTTCGAGGCCGGAAAAGCCGTCCATGCCGGGCATGCTGAGATCGACCAGCCCCACATTCGCCGCGAAACCGGAGCGGACGAAGGCGAGAGCCTGGATGAAATCGTTGGCCTCGGCAATTTCCAGCGGGCCTTCCACCAGACTTTCCAATACCAACCGCACACCCTCGCGGAACAGGGCGTGGTCATCGGCGAGCAAGACCTTCATTCCGAGCACCCCCAAAGTACGCGAAGCCAGTCTTTCCCCTAACCACCCCAGGCACTTTAAACACACTCACCCGCCCCTCGCAATACGCGAATTTTGCCATATGGTGTCCTCACGCCATTTTGCGCAAGGTTTTTCCATGAATAAGTCAATACTCATCCCACCCAATAACGAAGTGTAAAATTAACTTCCCAGGCAATTCCCCGCTGAAATCCCGGCGGAGTTTCGGAAAGATTTGAATGCATCAAGCATCTGTTTCGAACATGTCAAACATGCCCCTGTTTCAAGTCTCCACCGCACAGGATCGTCTTAAAAAAGAGTATGGCAAAAAAGAATCATTTTGATTTCGCTTGCCGAGGCGGAACGGCACCCGCCGACCTACACGTGGTAGGCGAGAATGAACTCGGCGATGGCGTCCACATCGTCGCGGCCGAAGACGGGCCGGCCGCACTCCTGCACCGCCGCATCGCTGGCGATAGCCACAACCGAAGGCTGATCCGGCGCAAGAAGCGGCTTGCCCAGATGGGGAGTCCAGACCTCCAGCTTGGGATGGCCGGAAAACCTGAAGCCCTCGACCAGCAGCAGGTCGACGCCGCCCATCCGCCGGACCATCTCCTCCAGACCGGGCTCGGTCCCGGCCGGCAATTCCCGCATCACCGCGAAGCGTTCGGGGGCGGCGAACACCGCCTCGGTCGCGCCGGCCGCGACCAAGGCGCGGCTGTCATCGCCGCCGATGGCCGGATCGTGGTGAGTGTGCTTGATGGTGGCGACCTCGACGCCGCGCCGCACCAGCACGGGGATGAGGCGGACCAGCAGCGTGGTCTTGCCGCTGCCGCTCCAGCCGGCGATGCCGAAGACTTTCATGACGGCAGCCTAGGACAATCGCCCACCTGGGAAAAGCCCGCGTTGACCCCGCCCCGCCCGGTTGCGCAAAGTGCCGGCCTCGACGGGAGACGTTCATGGATTCCAAGCCCCTCGGCCGCCTGGGCCTGACGCTGCTGGTGGCGGAAAGCACCGCGGTGCAGGCGCTGTCCTCGCTGGCCATGCTGGCGCTGCCGGCCATCGCGCCCAAACTGGCGGCGGCGTTGGGCGTGCCCGCCTCGCTGGTCGGCATGCAGATCAGCATCGCCTATGGCGGCGGCATGGTCACCTCGCTGGTCGCCGGATCGCTGGTGCGGCGCTGGGGCGCGGTGCGCGCCAGCCAGATCGCCCTGCTGACGGCGGCCATGGCCATGGCCGGCATGACCAGCGGCTGGCTGCCGGGCATGGCGCTGGCCTCGGTGGTGCTGGGCTTCGGCTACGGCCTCATCAACCCCGCCGCCTCGCACATGCTGATGCAGGCCACCCATGCCGGCAACCGCAACATGGTGTTTTCCCTCAAGCAGACCGGCGTGCCCCTGGGCGGCGCCCTGGCCGGCATCATCCTGCCGCCGCTGGCCCTGGCCT
>AGTN01676786.1_pt1 | contig 38922 bp, 26 predicted proteins | sample 314218 | NCBI WGS metagenome assembly AGTN01 (sample SAMN02954264, study PRJNA73603) | bioreactor metagenome | biome: terrestrial; feature: non-aerated bioreactor; material: poplar woody material; isolation source: poplar biomass | place: USA | collected 2006-12 | reverse complement strand
AGTTTAAGATAAAAGCTACTTATGGTTTGGTGGGAAACGATGCTATTGGTAGCGATTATGATCGGTTTTACTATTTGTCGCAGGTTGATCTGTATGCAAGCAGAAATGTGAACTGGGGTACACAGTTAAATTATAATCCCGGGGGAGTTGATATACAACGTTATGCAAATGACCGTATCGGATGGGAAACTGCCTATAAGACAAATATCGGTGCGGAGATTACTACAAAAATGGGGTTATCTGCGAATATAGACGTGTTTAAGGAAACGCGAAAAAATATTTTGCTGGATCGTGTAATCCCCAATACGATGGGGGTTATTCCGGCTGTAAAAGCAAACTTAGGGGAAGCTATGGGACAAGGAATTGATATTGAGGTGAATTATGAAAAAATAGTGAATAAAAACCTTTGGTTTACCGGACGGGGTACGTTTACGTATGCCACAAGTAAAGCGCTTAAATGGGAAGAGCCCGATTATAGTGAAACACCTTGGTTATCACGGGTTGGCCATTCGCTGTCTCAAAACTGGGGATACATTGCCGAGCGATTATTTGTAGACGAACAGGAAGTTAAGAATTCACCTGTTCAGTTTGGAAATTATGGAGCGGGAGACATAAAGTATCGTGACGTAAATAACGATGGGAAAATATCGGAATTGGATAAAGTTCCGATCGGTTTCCCCACTACTCCCGAAATTAATTATGGATTTGGTTTAACCGTTGGATATAAAGGAATAGATGCTTCTTTCTTTTTTCAGGGATCGGCACGACAATCATTCTGGATTGATTTATACAAGGTTTCCCCTTTTATGGATCAGGATGATTATGATCCTGATTATAATGACGGGCGTATTGGACAAAATGCTGTTTTAAAAGCGTTTGCTGATAGTTATTGGTCTGAAAATAACCGTGATTCTTACGCGTTATGGCCGCGTTTATCTAATAATTGGATGGAGAATAATCTTCAGACAAGCACATGGTTTATGCAGGATGCTTCTTTTTTACGTTTGAAATCGGTCGAACTGGGTTATACGGTTCCCGAAAATGTACGTAAAAAGATGAAAATGGCGAATTTGAGGATATATGTAAGTGGAACGAACCTGCTTTCATGGAGCCGTTTTAAATTATGGGACCCTGAAATGGCCGGTAATGGTTTGGGCTATCCTATACAGAGGGTTATTAATGTAGGTATGAATATCGGATTTTAAATAATATAACAAATGGAAAATTTTAAAATAATTATGGTATCTGTCCTGATGGCGCTGATACTTTATTCTTGTAACTTTTTGGATGTTGTACCGGACAATGTCGCTACATTGGATCATGCCTTTTCTGATCGCTATACCACAGAGCAATATCTGGCAACCTGTTATTGGGGGATGCCGAAATCGGCAGGATGGAATGAAAACCCGGCTATTTTTGGTGCGTTGGAGATGATTTTTAATAAAGAAAATAGAACTGCCGGAGGAATGCGGTTCGGATTAGGTGAAGATAGCCCTACTTCGGCTTTGATAAATTATTGGGGAGGAACAGGAACCATGATCCGATCACTATACGCAGGTGTTCGTGAGTGTAATACTTTTCTGGAAAATGTGGACCGCGTTGAAGATCTGAATAGATATGAAAAAGAAAGAATGAAAGCGGAAGTAAAGCTTATTAAAGCCTACCTTCATTTTTATCTGATTTCGTATTACGGTCCGATTTGCCCCTTAAAGGAAAACACGCCGATCAATGAATCAACTGAAGGGGTACGTGTCTATAGAGAAAAGATAGATGATTGTTTTGCGTATGTATTGGAGTTACTCGATGAAGTAATTTCAAGCGATGCTTTACCTCTTGTGATAGAAAACAGAACTACAGAACTCGGAAGATTTACAGAACCTGCAGCGTATATGTTGAAAGCGAAAGTGTTGACTTATTGGGCAAGTCCTCTCTTTAACGGAAATACGGATTATAACAGTTTTCTGGATCATAACGGAGAGCCGTTCTTTAACCAGGTTTATGATACCGGTAGATGGAGTGATGCTGCAGAGGCGTGTAAAGAGGCCATTGGTGTATGCACCGATGCAGGTATTCGTCTTTATCAACCTACTGATTTTGTTGCTACTAAGAGAATGTCCGATACTACATTATTGGTAAATACTTTAAGGAGCGCTGTAAGTGAGCGTTGGAACAGAGAAATAGTTTGGGGGAATTCTTCTTACCCCGTGAACTGGGGGTTACAAAGCCCCAGTCTGCCTCGTTTGGAACAGGGAACTTCTTCTTCTGCATCCGGAACGATGAGTGTACCTTTTTCAACTGTTGAAGTATTTTATTCCAATAATGGTGTTCCCATTAATGAAGATATAACGTATCCTTATTCAGAGAGATATTCTCTACGTGTCGGTGATGAAGGGCATAAATATTATATACAGCAAGGAGGGCAAACGGCTGTACTGAACTTCGAACGTGAACCAAGATATTATGCCACATTAGGTTTTGATAGAGGAAAATGGTATGGAAATTCATATAAAAATTATCCTGATGATGATTCTGAAGCACTTTATCCGAGAAACAGATTTGGAGAATTCTCCTCTGTTTTTAATCCCGGCGATTACAATGCTACAGGATATTGGCCTAAAAAGCTGGTTTCTATAAATACCATGTTCAGGGATGCCAATAGTGTGACAACAGAGACATATCCTTTTCCCGATATGCGTTTTGCGGACCTTTTACTTTGGTGTGCGGAAGCTTTGAATGAATCGAAAGATATACCTGATGCCGAGGTATATCAATATATTGATATGGTCAGAAAACGCGCCGGTTTGGAAGGTGCTGTAGAGAGTTGGGAAAAGTATTCGAATCAGCCGGATAAACCCAAAACTAAAGCGGGTATGCGTGAGATCATTCAGCAAGAGCGCAAAATAGAATTCGCTTGTGAAGGTGTTTATTACTGGGACAGCCACAGATGGAAAACAGCCCTTAGGGAACAAAACAGACTGGTTCAAGGATGGAATGTCAATGCTTCGGAAGTGGGAGATTATTATATGGTAACTACTTATTATATACAGAATTTTACATATAGGGATTATTTTGCTCCCATACCGGAAAGTGATTTAACAAGAAATCCTCAACTGGTGCAAAATCCAGGATGGTAATTTAAAATAAGTATAAGTTATGAAAAATAAATGTTTTATATTAGCTATATTCCTGAGTGTGGCTTTTTTTTCTTGTGAAGAAAAAAAACTCGAACCGATAACCGCCAGCTTAGGACAACCTCAGAAAGTAACGGATGTAACGGTTAAACCCGTGCCCGGAGGAGCCATTATATATTATCGGATACCAAATGTAGAAGATATACTGGGTGTGAAAGGGGTTTATACGCTTACTACCGGGAAAACGTACGAGGCTTCGTCGTCGTTTTACGAAAATAAATTGGAAATACTGGGTTTCAATGACACGCTTGTCCATGAAATACAACTATTCACATACAATCGTGCTCAGGAACTGTCGGATCCTGTGAAGATACCATTTAATCCGTTGGAATCGCCGTTGAGTAAAGTGATCCCTACCGTTCGAATTATCAGTGATTTTGGTGGAGCGCAATTCAATTGGATAAATGAATATAATGCAGCGATGAATTTCGAATTTCTGGCAGAGGATTCATTAGGACAATTACAAACAAGAAGAATCATTACATCGGCAGCAGACACAGCTCGTCAGAGTTTGAGAGGATATAATCCTGAATCTATGATTTTTGCAACTATCATTAGAGATAATTATGGGAATGTATCGGATACTATTTATCCCGAAGGAGGTACTATCCTTCCCATGTATGAAGAAAAATTAGATAAAACGAAAATGACCATTATGAGATTGGGGAATGATCAGAATTTCACTAATTGGGAGGGAATGGATAGTTATCTGATTGATGATGACCACGATACTTTTGGGCACTCTCCTAACTCTTCTATTCCTGCCCCGTTTACAATAGATCTGGGCAGTACAGCGAAGATTAGTCGTGTGGTTATGCATCAGAGACGATTTAGTGATACATATTATAATTGGGGAAATCCCCAGAAATTCACGATTTATGGAAAGGTTGACAGGCCTTCGCAAAGCGGTGATTGGAATGAATGGGCAAAAATCATGGATTGTGAAATCATCAAACCGTCGGGGTCTCCTTCAGGAACGGTAACGGATGAAGATATGGCTACTGCGGAAGCCGGTCATGAATTTACCTTTGAGCTCGATCAGGAACCTTTGCGATATATTCGTATTGTAGTTTTGAGTACATTTGGCGGAACAACATTTACACACCCAGCCGATGTGGATATCTATGGAGAAGTTGTACAATGATGATTTACATTTAAAAAATAGAATGATGAAAAAAACAGCATCTAAATTCTTTTTGATTCTTATCTGCACATTTGTGATTTATTCCTGTGAAGACTTCATGGATATTCATAAAGAATATATCAAAGACGGTGAGATAATTTATGCACCTAAGCTCGACTCGGTTGCTTTTATTGCCGGCAAGGAACGAATTCTTTTTTGTGGATGGATGTATAATGGGGTGAATGTTGAGACAATAAATATTTTATGGAATAATAGCGCCGATTCTGTCAGTATTCCTGTTGAATTTAAAAATGGAATGGACAGTATAGAGGTTATGTTACCTAATATGCAGGAAAAATCGTATACATTCAACATATATTCCATAGATAATTTTGGACACCGTTCATTGATTGTTACCGATTTCGGCTCGTCTTATAGTGAAACATATATCTCTTCATTAATTAATAGACGAATTAAAGCGATAAGCTTAACCGATAAATACGGAGCTATTGAATGGTTTTCCGCTCCGGATGGATTGGTGGGTAATGAAGTGAGATATGTAAAAAAAGATGGTACTTCTGCAATCGCGTCTGTGCCGGCGGAAGATTACAATATCAATATAGAAGGGGTGAAACCGGGTTCTGAATTTGAGTTCAGATCGCTTTTCATTCCTGAAGAAGAGTCGGTTGATACTTTCTATACTGAATGGGTGAAACATCCGAATCCTTTTCCGGAAACGTACCTATATGACAGAAGTAACTGGGAAGTATTACAAGTGTCGGATGAAACAGCAAGTGACGGCGGCGGAATGAAAACATTGATAGATGGTGATTTAAACACCTATTGGCATTCGAAATGGGATCCAACGACCCCTTTACCTCATTGGGCGATTATTGACATGGAATCTCCTAAAAAAATGACTTATTTCGATATCTACAGACGTAGTGGCAGCACAGATACGAAAAGTATTCAGTTGTTTGTAAGCGATGAAAGTGATCCGGAATCAGAGAGTTGGATAAAAATGGGTGAAGGTGTTTTCATAAGTGGGGATAAACTGACGATCGATGCTATATCTGATGTTGAAGGCCATTATCTGAAAATTCATCTTCCGGATAGTAACAGAGATCCATTTACCAGTATCGCAGAAGTGTACGTTTACGGTAACTGAGATTAAATAACTACAATGAAGTAATAATGTAACGTATTACTTCATTGTAGTTTGAATCAATGCCCTTATAGTATTCATAAATAATGTAAATATTTCTTATTTTTCTTGTGTGTTTAAAAACATTTATTTTCTTTGCAATAAATAAGCCTTATTTGATAGTTTTAAAAAAATAGAGTTTAAAAATACCACAATAATGAATTCTTGTCCAATGAAAACAGCTAATAATGACTCCAGTGCCCTATATTTGTTAATCAATATTAACAAGGAGAGGATTTTCTTTAATTAGCTCCGTATTAGTCAATAAAGATTTATTATACAGGTTTTTTACTCACTGTAAAACCCTTTTTCCTCATAACTTTTTTCCTTCCCATCTACCAAATAACTTTTTTCTTACGAATATTCGCCGCATTTATTTTGCTGATATATGATGCCCGGTCGACAATCGTATATTCCTATCCGGATATATACGGTTGTCTTTGTGTATGGTTGTACCGCTTTCTTATAAAAAAGTAAACACTTTCGAATTTTGCCTTTACGTTTTAATTACTTAATCGACATAAATAGTGAGTAAATGGAAAACAAAACAAAAAAAATCAATTATCCCTGATGATGTTTTCCAGTTCTTTATTCAGGGTTCGTGGTATGTAAGGAAGTATTACCGCTGCCATTGTAGCCTGGGTGCTGATGTATGAGCTTTTTGCATTGGGAGCCCGAACGGGAGAAACGGGCTTCATTTATGCCGTTCTACCGCTTCATGGATTTTGTTTTACCTTCTTCTTCGTTGCAGTACAATTGTTTGTAGATGAGAAGGCTCCTTTGTCATTGCGAAATTCGGCCCAGGGATTGATCTCTTTTGCTACGTATGGCGTCGGAAAATACCTGGGCACATTGATCGCGGGAAACGTAGTGGATCATTATACCATAGAAGAGATCTATCGGTGGGAATCCATATGGATCGTTCCCTTTATTCTGGCTGTCGTTTTCCTGATTGGATTTGTGTGCCTCTTCCGGGAGAATTTGAAAAAAAGGATGATTTCAAAGATGCCTTCCCTGATAAGGTGTAATGAAAAACTTTATTACCCCGGATATTTGAAATTATTTTAAACATGCCGGTTTCTCAGATTAATTATTCTTGTCGGGTTAAATAAATTATATACATATTGGGCGGCATTTGCCCTCAATTTATTACAATAAATAGCCCATTTTGCACACTTTTATGGGCAGAGATAATGATTTGTCGGAAACCTTAATTTCAGATTGTCTATTGTGAGTTAAAAATACTATGGAGACTACTTTTCCAATGCTTGTAAAACCTTCTCTTTTAACCCTAATCGAATAAATTCTTCGGGAGAGACCTCCATTTCAACTAATATTCTGGTGAGAGATGGTTTATTCGAGGTAAACACTTCCGGATAAGTTATAACATCAATTACAGACATATCCAAAGCCTTTGCAATATCTGCAAGTGTTTTGTATGAAAGTGCAATCTTCCTGTTCTCTATTCTGCTAATTGTCGCTACATCTACATTGAGACGTTCAGCAATCGCTGATTGTGAAAGACGTTTGGAATTACGTATTTGCACAATGTTGGTTATTATTTTTTCTTCGTTGTAATTCATCTATAAATATACATACTGTAAATCAAATAGTTCTCAAATATTATGCAAATAAATTGCATTTAATGTAAATTTAATTTGCATATTACGTAAAGTTTTGTTATGTTTGCGGTATCTTTCTTAAAAAATCGGTAAAAAATAGAGAAAGTGGTTAATAGTAATTGTACCGGCCTCAATAATATCTATTATCTATGCAAAAAGATGCGATTAAGGCGAAGTTATCCGCCATGATGTTCTTTCAGTTTTTCATCCAGGGATCGTGGTATGTAACCATGGGTACTTATCTGGGACAAACACTTCATTTTACAGGGGTTCAAATCGGTTTAGCGTATAGTACGGCAGCCATTGCTGCCATTATTTCCCCTGTGATCGTTGGAATGATAGCCGACCGGTTCTTCTCTGCCAACAGGGTACTGGTGTTTTTAAATATCATGGGTGCAGTACTATTGGTTTGGCTGACACAAATTAATCATTTTTCGTTATTTTTTCCTGTGTTGTTGCTATATACAATTTGCTTTATGCCCACCATGTCGCTATGCAACTCTATCTCTTTTGATAACCTGCTTGAGCCGTCGAAGGAATTTTCACGCATTCGATTGTTCGGGTCGTTCGGATGGATTATTGCCGGTATACTTATCAGTTCTATGAATTTAGAACCATTGTCAACACCTTTCCTTATCGCTGCCGGTATTTCTTTCCTGGCCGGTTTGTATGCTTTTTTACTTCCGTACAAAACGCCTGAAAAGCGTGCCGAAAAGGTAACCGTTGGCCAAATACTCGGGTTCGATGCTTTTAAACTTATCAAAGATAAATCGTTTTTTGTACTGTTGGTGTTCTCAGTACTGACCTGTATTCCCCTTGCTTTCTATGATTCTTTTACTAATCTTTTCATAGTCAATGTAGGGATCAATAACGCTGCCGCAGCCATGAGTATGGGGCAGGTTGCCGAAGTAATCTTCCTTTTTGTTTTTCCCCTGATGTTCCTTAAGTTGCGTTACAAAGGAAGTATTGTAGCCGCTATTGTAGCATGGGTGCTGATGTACGGATTTTTTGCACTGGGAGCGCATACAGGGCAAACCGGATTCATTTATGCCGTATTACCGCTCCACGGGTTCTGTTTTACCTTCTTCTTCGTTTCGGGACAACTGTTTGTAGATGAAAAAGCGCCATCGTCATTACGTAATTCGGCCCAGGGATTGATTGCCTTTGCCACCTATGGGGTAGGGAAGTACCTGGGGTCGCTGGTTGCCGGAAACGTAGTGGATCAATATACTACTGTGCAGGGTACATACAACTGGGTTTCCGTCTGGACTGTACCTTTTGTTATGGCGGTTGTCATCCTGATCGGGTTTGTTGCATTATTTAGAGAAAACAAGAAATATAAACCTGTATGATACATATTTTATAACACTTTTTGCCAATGGATACATAAATCAAATACCTTTTTCAACCGGAAAAGACGTAATAATTGTCATTTAAAATTTCTTCGTAAAATTATTTAAATCATTGAAGCATGAATGAAACATTATCTGTAAAAGAAATGAAAACAAAATTGAAACAACATTCATCAAAATTTTTGATGTTCCTGTTTTTTGTGTTGTGTACGGCTTCCGTATCGGCACAAAAGACGGTAAGGGGAACCGTGAGTGATGTAAATGGGGAGCCTTTGATTGGTGTGAATGTGGTAGTGAAAGATGCTGCTGTTGGAACCGTAACGGATATTGACGGTAAATACACCTTGGAGGTGCCGGGAGAGAATTCCGTCCTTGTCTTTTCGTATATCGGATATAATACCGAGGAAGTGACCGTGGGAGTACAATCCGTTATCGATCAATTTCTAATGGAAGAGACACAATTGATCGATGAACTGGTGGTAGTCGGTTATGGCGTACAGAAGAAAGTGACCGTAACAGGCGCTGTGGCGAGTGTTGCAGGTGAGGAGCTTAAAGCATCTCCGACGACCAACCTGTCTAATGCCATGGTTGGTCGTATGCCGGGAGTAATCGGATTTCAACGTGCAGATGAGCCTGGAGGCGGCGGAACTACTATTCGTATTCGCGGTACGAACTCGCTTGGTTTCAAAGATCCGTTAATTGTAGTCGACGGAGTGCCAGGACGTGCGGGCGGTTTGAATCGTATCAACCCGAATGAAATAGAGTCCATGTCTGTATTGAAGGATGCTGCAGCCGCTATCTATGGTTCGCGCGCTGCCAATGGAGTTATCTTGATCACAACTAAACGTGGTAAAGAGGGGAAACCGACAATTACTTATTCCGGAAACATGGGATTCTCACAACCAACGCGTATCCCTGAGCTTGCCGACGCTTTTGAGTATGCAACGATGGTTAATGATATTGATAAATATTCAGGACGCGAACCTCGTTACTCGGAAGAAGACTTGAGATTATATCAGGATGGTTCCGATCCCTGGGGGCATCCTAATACAAACTGGTATAAAGAAACAATTAAAGATTTTTCTCCAATCTATCGCCATGATGTAAGTATAACAGGAGGAAACGAACGATTCAAGTTTTTCGTCAGTCTGGCAGCTAACGGAGAAGATGGTATCTATAAGAAATCGGCGAATCGCTACGATCAGTTCAGCACACGTGTTAATCTGGATATGAAAGTAAACAACTCTTTAGATCTATCTTACGGTAGCGTTAATCGTCTGCAAATAACAAATTATCCGGCACGTGGAGCAACGGATATCTTCAGTTCCATGGTTCGTAGTAAGCCTATCTTACCGGCCTATTGGCCCAGCGGAGAACCGGGTCCGGATATCGAATACGGAGATAACCCGGTAGTGCGTGCCACTCCGGCAACCGGTGAGGATATCTATAAGGCGTATTTCATCCAGAACACGCTAAAAGCAACTTTAAAAGTGCCGGGTGTAGAAGGACTAACCCTTATAGGAACCGGATCGTATGACCAATATTTCAATAACCGGCGCCGTTTTGAAACACCTTTTACCCTCTATACGTGGGATGGTAATCCGGAACATACGCTGACACCTGCATTAAAAGGCATTTCTCAACCTCAGTTGGAGGAAAGAAGGGAAGAACAAACGGACTGGATGACCAATTTAGTAGCTACATACGATCACTCTGTGGGAGATCATAATTTCGGTATTACGGTAGGTGTGGAAGCACAGCAAAACGAATGGCGTATGGTAAGGGCAACCCGTAAATACTTTATTTCCGACGCATTGGATGAAATCAATAACGGATCGGTAACTGATATGGAAACAGAAGGATATTCCTGGAAAGAAAGCCGTATCAACTACTTTGGCCGTGCCAATTACAACTATCGCGAAAAATACCTGCTTGAGTTTGTATTCCGTTACGACGGATCTTACCGTTTCCCGAAAAACAAACGATATGGGTTCTTCCCGGGAGTATCTGCCGCATGGCGTGCTTCCGAAGAAACTTTCTGGCAAGAAAATCTCGACTTCATCAGTTATTTCAAACTGCGTGGCTCTGTCTCCCAGACCGGTAGTGATTATCTGGTAGATACTGACGGAAATCTCGACAGAAGTATTCAATATCTGAATACGTATGGTTTCGGCACTGAATATTTGTTCGGGACAACATTCCAGAAGACACTATATCCGACCCGTACTCCGAACCCAAATATTACATGGGAGGTAGGAACTACGTATGACCTTGGTCTCGAATTCAAATTCTTAGACAACAGGTTAAGCCTGGAGACCGACTTTTTCTACCAGAAACGTACGAACATGTTGATTTACAGAAATGCTTCATTACCCCAGATTTCGGGAATTACCCTTCCAAGAGAAAATATCGGCGAAATGTCGAACAGAGGTATAGAAGGGTTAGTTACCTGGGCAGACAAGGCAGGTAAAGTAGATTATGATGTTTCTTTCAATATGACCTATTCAAAAAATAAATTATTATTCTGGGATGAAACTCCTGGTATACCTGATTATCAGAAAAGGACCGGAAAACCGGTAAATACCGAGTTATGGTATATCGCCGACGGCGTGTTCAACACGCAGGAAGAGTTGGACAGCTATCCACATTGGGCCAATGCCCGTACCGGGGATATTAAATTTGTAGACGTAAATGACGACGGCATTATTAATGCGGATGACCGCGTCCGTTCCGACAAGAATTCCGAACCTACTTTTGTATTCGGTATTACCATGGGACTTCGTTGGAATAATTTTGATTTGAGAGCCTTATTCCAGGGAGCGACAGGTGGTATTACTTATATCTGGCGTGAAAGAGCCGGAGAAGCCGGAAACTACTATAAGTTTATGTACGAAAACCGTTGGACCGAAGAAAACCCGATGGTAGAACATCCGCGTGCTTATAATCGGGAAAATGAATATTGGGCGAAAGAAGGAACGGATCAAAAGAACACGTACTACCAGTTCAAAACGGATTATCTGCGTTTGAAAAATATGGAAATCGGATATACGTTCAATTTCCCGGCTATCCGGAATATAGGAATCCAGGATCTGCGTATATACGTAAATGGGACGAATTTATTTACGATAGACAATGTCAAAGTCCAAGACCCGGAAGCCAATGCTACCGGTCGTGAGTATCCGCAACGTCGTATCTGGAATGCCGGCGTTTCTATAACATTCTAAAATTAAGAAATTATGAAACGAGCATGTAAAATCAAGAGTAAAGAACAAAGAGCCAAGAATAAAGACATTTCATCTTCTGAGTTTTGATTTTAATCTCTTCACAGACACGTTCATCTTGGTTCTGAAATGTTCCATACACCATAATGTAAAAATAAATAATCGTATGAAAATAAATAATTTGAATCATATGAAAACTATAAAACAACTAATCGCAGCCATCGTTTTGGGTTTTACGATCGTCCTTAATTCCTGCTCGGACTTTATGGATATCGTACCTTCTACTTCTTATACGGAAGAGATGGTCTTTACGGATGCCGCCTTGACGCAAGCTTTCGTTAATGATTTATACAACAATATTCATCCGGGAGCAAAGGAACATTCTCTGGACGGATTGACCGACGATGCTTACTTTACCCACAACTATGGACAAAAAGATATTGTGGAAGCTGTTTCTATTTCAGGAAGCAATCTTCAATGGTATAACGATGACAACAATCCTTTCAAATGGGAAAGAAGATATAGTGGTATTCGTTTTGCCAATATTATCATCAATAATATTGACAATGTACCCGAAAAGATCGGATATAACCTGGAGCGTATGAAGGGAGAAGCCTATTATATGCGTGCACATATGTATCACGAACTGATACGCGGATTCGGAGGAGTACCCATTGTTACGGAAGACTTTTCTCTGGATCAGGTAGAGGAAATGAAAAAGCCGCGTAATACCATGCGCGAGTGTCTGGAATTTATTGTAAGCGATCTGGAAAAGGCTGAACAATATCTTCCGGCAACCGTCGGTTCATCGGAATGGGGACGTGTAACCAAGTATGTGGCAACCGGATTAAAAGCACGTATTTTACTACATGTAGCCAGTCCTCTGTATGCGGATCGCACAGTAAATACCTTAGCCGTTAATCAATTCGACGGTGATCGTATGGCTACTTATCGTGCCGCCAAAGAGGCTGCTATCAAAGTAATTGAGGAAGGTCCATTCGAATTAATCGATTGCAGGGGAGGTATTAATACGGAAAGAGCGGAGAAATTCAAATCTATTATGACGGATATTCAAAACAGCGAACAAATGTTTGTCCGTAATTATCACACTTCTATTGGAGCTGAGAATCGAATGGGATTATGGCACGGGCCGAATGGTTATCATAACTGGGCAGGAACTACTCCAACCCAGGATTTGGTTATGGCATTTGAATTCGAGGATGGTTCTATGCCGGAAGGGATGACTCAACCCGGAGAATTCCAGAAAGGAAATCCGTATAATGGTCGTGAACCTCGTTTTTATGCGACTGTAGCTACCGACGGGAATACATGGGGACGTCCGCGTCCGGCTGACGCAGCCACATTAGATCCGACCCCTCTGGGACGCCTGCAAGCCGGGAAATATGAAGTAACAAACGGTGATGTAGAGATTGAATACCGGGATGGAGTAGTCCGCCGTTCGATGTGGGGAGTGGATACTCGCCAGGGACCTATTGAGGACTGGAACGGATCATGGACAGGTTATTATGAGAAGAAGCTTATCGACACATCCATAGATGCTCAGTATTTCAGACAGACAGTACCTCATGTTTACATGCGTTTAGCCGAAATGTACCTGATAGCAGCGGAAGCATGTGTAGAACTTAATGAATTGGAAGAAGCTGCAGAATGGATGGATATCCTGCGTGGCCGTATTGAGTTGGAAGACACCAGAACAACTCTGGCAGCCCGTGGTAAACAATTTAACCAGGCTGATATGCGTGAATTTGTACGCCAGCAACGTCGCGCTGAATTTGCCTATGAACAGCATCGTTATTTTGACGTTCGCCGTTGGATGATCGCACCGGAATGTGGAAACAAGCCTTTAACGGGTATTATAGTAGAGGGCATTTTAAAACCGGGTCAAACGTCTGTTAAACCGTATATTCACAACGAAGAGATATACGATTATTACTATTATGTGAATGATCTCTCCAGTCGTGAAACTCGAAAATGGCTGGATAAGATGTATTTTGCTCCTATTCATCAGGATGAAATTCGTCGTAATCCCAATCTGGTTCAAAACCCGGGGTACGGGGACTGATAACTGGTCAGACTGTCCGGAAATAAAATATGAAGCAAAACGACCATAAGCGTTATTAACAAGAATTGTATATCTTTGTTTTCGGACAGTCTAATAAATAATAAAATATCGGATATTATGAAGCATAAAAAACTTAAAATGGGAATGGTTGGCGGCGGTAGCGATGCTTTTATCGGCGCTATACACCGTCGTGCGGCATTTATGGATAATTATATCGAACTGGTTTGCGGCTGTTTTAGCGTTAACCCGGAAGTATCGAAGAGTTCGGGAAGGGAATATTTTCTTCCGGATACCCGAATCTACGATAGTTATCACGAAATGTTCGAGAAAGAGATGCAGTTACCGGAAGAAGAACGGATGGATTTTGTCACCATCGTAACCCCGAATAAGTGGCACTTTGAACCGGCGATGATGGCATTGGAAAGAGGCTTCCACGTGGTTATCGATAAACCGATGACGTTTTCGTTGGAAGAGGCAAAAGCGCTCAAAGAAAAAGTGGACGAAACCGGGTTGGTCTTGGCGCTAACCCATGTTTATTCAGGATATCCTGCCGTGAAAGAGGCAAAAGCCAGAATCGCAAAAGGAGCGTTGGGGAAACTCCGGAAAGTGTATGTGGAATATACGCAAGGGTGGTTGTCTCAACGGATAGAATTGCAAGGCGGTAATAATGCCGGATGGCGCACCAATCCCAAAACTACCGGGAAAGCGGGGTGTATGGGTGACATAGGTACGCACGCGTGGCATCTGGCGGAATATGTAACGGGCCTGAAGGTGCGGGAACTGTGTGCCGACCTGCAAACCTATGTGGAAGGGCGCCCGGTGGATGATGACGGGGCATCCTTGCTGCGTATGGAAGAGGGTGTTTCAGGTGTTCTTATGGCTACTCAGATAGCAACAGGAGAGGCGAACAATATCCGCCTTCGCGTTTATGGCGATAAGGGTGGGATGGAATGGAGGCAGATGGACTCCAACCGATTGATCCTGAGATGGGATGATAAACCCACGCAGGAACTGTATATGGGGAATAACGAATTCCTGAGCGATCTCGCCAAATGGAATACCAGAACGCCTGCCGGGCATCCTGAGGGCTTTATAGAGGCATTTGCCAATATTTACCGGAATTTTGCCTTAACCGTGATGGCACAAAGGAACGGAGAAGAACCGAATGCACTGATAACGGATTTCCCGACGGTGGATGATGGGGTCAGAGGAATGCAATTTGTTGAAACAGTGGTGACATCGGGTAGTGACAACACGACAAAATGGCATAATTGGGTTGAATAGGAAATATCTTACCGGAAAAGTACATTTTACCTGTTATTTTTCTCCATTGTAATAAAATTTCGTACTTTTATAGGCAGTTTGCTTTCTCTTATAGATGTAAACTATAATTTAATATTTCATATCAAAAACAATAATGTCTAAAATTTCAAAAAGGAACAACAAACCTAAAAAGAAATTTCATCAGCGGAAAGGATTTTTCCTTATAATAGGAATTGCAATAGGAATCGTGTTTATAGCAGCGTTGTACCAGACTTCGGTTTATTTTTCCACAAATGAATCGTGTATGATGTGCCATGTGCATCCGCACGCCGAAGAGAGTTGGAAGCTTTCGGTACACGTAAATAACGGCAGCGGCGTGATGGTGAACTGTGTGGATTGCCACCTTCCGCCCACTGACAACACATGGGCGCATTACTCGGCCAAAGCGGCCCTGGGTATTCGTGACGTGTGGGGATATCTCACTAAAGACAGTATCGATTTCGATTGGGACAAAAAATCGGAATTAGAACACGCCGTTACATATATCCCCAACGAATCCTGTGTGAAGTGCCACCAGAATCTTTTTCCCCAGGGAATTACGGATGATGGGGTTACGGCGCATCTCTATTATGAAGAGAATGCGCAAAAGCTCGCTCTTCAGTGTATCAGTTGCCACTTGGATGCAGGGCATTATAACCCGAATTATGCCCACGGACAGATGGTTGGAATTCCCGGAATGACAGGGGCGGCTACTGCGGATACAAGTAGTTTCTTCAAAGAAGCGACGCCTGTAACCAGGTTTGCGAATTATACGGAGCAAATTCCCGGAACAACGGTTTCGTTCAACATGATCGCCATAGACGGCGGTAATTTCACTATGGGAAGCCCGGAAAAAGAACCTTTCCGCAATCCCGATGAATCACCGCAGCACGAAGTTTCCCTTACTCCATTCTTCATGGCGGAAACAGAAACAACATGGGATCAGTATTGGGCGTTCTATGCCGAAACAATGAGCGAAGGGCGCACACCTCCGGAAACAGTGTACGAAAACAACCTGAATGCCCTCGATGTAGATGCCATTTCCGGGCCGACACCTCCATTCGGTTATCCCGATCAGGGGTGGGGACAGAGTGACCGGCCGGCTATTACAATGACGCATTATGCTGCGGAAACGTTCTGTCAGTGGTTGTCGGAGAAAACAGGCAAGAAATACCGCCTTCCAACGGAAGCAGAATGGGAATACGCTGCCCGCGGCGGTACGCAGACAGCTTATTTCTTCCCGGGGAGCCCGAAAGATTTTTCCGAACAAGGGTTTATGAGGAATATTTTTAAACCGAAAACCGACAGTATCGGCGCGTATGTGGTTTATGACAAAAACAGCGATGGCCGTACACAGCCTCCTGCCGTTGTTTTGCCCAATCCTTTCGGATTAAAGAATATGCTGGGAAATGTGTCGGAATATACGGCCGATAAATATGATCCGGAAGCCTACAGCAAACGTCAGGGTATTGCCCGTAATCCATTGGTTACGCAAGGGGAAGAATGGGTGGTGCGCGGGGGAAATTACACCTCCGACGCCGCCGATGTACGTAGTGCCAGCCGCAGCCATACGCACCACGATGCATGGCTGAAAACAGATCCGCAGCAACCGAAGAGCATCTGGTGGTATTCCGATGTAAAAGGTATCGGTTTCCGTGTGGTGTGTGAGCCCGATTCATCCGTCACGATGAATTAAAGGTACGCCCCATTAGGCTCCTTGTAGGAAAAAGAAGAGTAATCGTAGGAAAAAGAGCATCAGAAGATGCTGAACGGGCAATCAGATAAGAATGGGAATAATCCAAAATAATTAATCGTATGAAACGAGCATGTAAATAGTTGCATAAGAACATGATTATTGCGAGTTCACTAGAGGTAGATAGTTGCTCGCTATGGCATAATGCACATAAATTTGCCTTTGCTCATTTAGCTTAACACAAATATTCCATACATCATAAAGAAAAATTAAAATAATCGTATGAAAAAAGAAAGCAATCTAACCAGAAGATCATTTCTGAAAACTTCTGCGGTAGCAGGAGCTGTGGGTGTAATCGGAGCAGGCTCTGCAGGCCTTTTGGCTTCCTGTAGCGGCGGAACGGAAAAAGGAAAAGGGGCCAATATTCCCTTGAAAGAACCGGGTAGTTATTATATTCCCGAGCTTCCCGATTTGGCCACCGACGGCAAAGAATTGAAAGCCGGAGTTGTGGGCTGCGGCGGGCGCGGATCGGGTGCGGCGTTTAATTTTCTGAATGCCGCCAATGGAGTTACCATTGTAGCAATAGGTGATGTTTTTCAGGACAGGGTAGATAGCCTGGCTGAAAAACTGAAAACGGAAAAAAATATTGATATCCCTGCCGATAAGCGTTTTGTAGGTTTGGATGCCTACAAACAAGTAATTGATAGCGGCATCGATGTGCTTATCAATGCTACGCCTCCCTTCTTCCGTGCCGAACATTTCAAATATGCCGTGGAGCAGAACAAACACTGCTTTCTTGAAAAACCCATTTGCGTGGACGCGGTAGGTTATCGCACCATAGTGGCTGCTGCTAAGCAGGCCCAAGCAAAGAATCTATGTGTGGTGACCGGTACACAGCGCCACCATCAGCGCAGCTACGTAGAATCATACAAGCAAATTATGAACGGTGCTATCGGTGAAATCACCGGTGGAAATGTTTACTGGAACCAGAGCATGTTGTGGTATCGCGACCGTCAACCCCAATGGAACGATTTTGAATTTATGGTTCGCGACTGGGTAAACTGGAAATGGCTGTCGGGTGATCATATTGTTGAGCAGCATGTGCACAACATCGATGTGTTTACATGGATTACCGGCCTGAGACCTGTAAGCGCTGTGGGATTCGGCTCCCGCCAGCGCCGTATAACGGGTGACCAGTACGACAATTTCAGTGTCGATTTTACAATGGAGAACGGCATTCACCTGCACAGCATGTGCCGGCAGATTGACGGATGCGCGAACAACGTGAGCGAGTTTATCCAGGGGACGAAAGGGTCATGGTCGACCAACGGCGGACACGTGATCAAAGACAATGCCGGAAATGTGATCTGGCAGTACGACGGGGAAGCGGAAAAAACCAACTTTAAACAGACCGACCCCTATACACTGGAGCACGTAAATCTTATTAACAGCATACGCGGCAACAAACCGATCGAGCAGGCGTCGGAAACGGCTGTCGCCAATATGGCGGCCATCATGGGTCGTGAGTCGGCCTACAGCGGACAGGAAGTTACCTGGGATGCTATGACCGCCGCTTCCCTTGATTATAGGCCTGCCGACATGAATATCGGCAAGATGGATATGAAAGGATTTACTGTTCCCGTACCGGGAAGCGCACAAAAATAAGAAAACGTATGACACTCGATAGAAGAAAATTTCTCAAAACAACCCTTGCCGGTTCTGCTGCCGTTGCTATCGGAGGGTGTTCCTCTTTTGCCTCTGCAAAAGCTAAGAACGCTGAGGCTTCCGGTAACGCAAAGCTGAATCTCTCTTTTCAGGAAGGAACCGCTCCCGGAGCAAACCTGAACGAAAAGTTCGATTTCATGGAAAAACACGGCGTCGTGGGTTTCGAGCCTCACGGAAAAGCTATGCTGGCGAGGTTGCAGGAGATGAAAGATGCTCTCAAAGGACGCACTATAAAAGTGAGCGCCATTTGTGCCGGTTTTGAAGGATTTATCCTTTCTACTGATCCGGATATACGAAAAAAGTGCCGGGACACGATGGGAGAATTGATAATTGCTGCAGGCGAGCTCGAATCCGTCGGTGTGATTATTGTTCCTGCTTTTAACAATCAGATTCCCGTTATGCCGCACACACAGGAAACACGGGATTTCCTGTGTGAACAATTCGATGAAATGGGGACTTTTGCCCGGCAACATGGGACCACCGTCATCTTTGAACCGCTTAACCGCAAAGAGGCGTTCTATCTCCGCCAGGTAGCCGATGCCGCGTCCATCTGCCGTGATATCAACAATCCGGGCGTGAAATGTATGGGCGATTTCTGGCATATGGTATGGGAGGAGAGCTCCGATATGGCAGCATTCCTGTCTGCGGGAGAATATTTGCAACACGTTCACATAGCAAGCCGCAAACGCCGCAGCATGCCGGGCGAGGACGGTGAAGCCGATACCTATGTAAATGGGTTCAAGGGGCTCAAAATGCTGGGTTACGACAAATACGTAAGCTTTGAGTGCGGTTGTCAGGGAGAACGTGAAGTAGTGGTGCCGGCTGCATTGGAACTGTTACGCAAACAATGGGAAGAGGCGTAATACCGATTCAAAATCCGTATTGAATATCTAAAATGGGTGAAAGTCTGAAATCTTTCGCTCATTTTTTATATATCCGGTGCAAATTTTGATATTTTTGTACTTCAATAATAACAATCATTTTTTCGCAAATTACAGAAGGCATATTTGTTTGTTTTTCTTTCACTCATTGCTTAACGAAATAGTTCTGCGTGCGGTAAAAGTTTAAGAAAGTTTGATTTCGTCTTCTTCCTTCGCACCTCACCAAAACTCAAACAAGGTTGCTTTTTGGTTTCGGTTTGTCGTCAGTTGCCTATGCTCTTGCTTAATGAAAACGTTGAATTAAAAAAACGCCTCATGGACAAAATACCCAAGCTCCTCTCATCATATACAACCACCATTATACTGTTGCTCATCTATTCCATCGGGTTGGCAACAGCCACATTCGTCGAAAAATATATCGGTACGGAGGCTGCCAAAATGCTTATTTATTACTCCCCCCTGTTTTTCTTTCTGCAGTTTCTGTTGGTGGTGAATTTCATCCTGATTCTTCTCCGCAACAATTATTTCAAACGGAAGAGATGGGCGCTGCTTGTGGTTCACACCGCTCTTATCGTTATCCTTGCGGGAGCGTTGACGACATTCGTGTTCGGGAAAGAGGGGCAGGTTCATATCCGTGAAGGGGAAAAAACGGATCAGATGGTGATGCATACATCGAAAGGAATCACGTCAGAAACGCTGCCCTTCGAACTGGAACTCACCGATTTCAGGCTGAACCGGTATCCCGGTTCCCAAAGCCCTTCCTCATACGAAAGCGACTTGCTGGTTCATGTCGACGGGGAGGTGCGCGAAGCAAAAGTATTTATGAACAACGTGTTGGATGTAAAGGGATATCGTTTTTTTCAGGCTTCTTATGATCAGGATGAGCAGGGTACCATCCTCTCCGTGAACAAAGATGTGGCGGGCAGAAATATTACCTACGCCGGCTATTTACTCCTGGTGGCCGGTTTTCTGCTGATGTTCTTTACCCGCAATTCCCGGTTCGGAAAATTGAGACGGCAATTGCGTGAAACGAGGGAGAGTGCGGGGAAACTCGCGATTGTTTTGGCGTGTATGCTTGTTCCGGCGTTGGGTTTCGGACAGAATATTTCAAGCGTTTCAAATATTTCGGGCGCTTCGAGTATTTCAAATATTTCAAACGTTTTTAATACTTCGGGCGTTTTAAGTATTCCGGACGTTTCAAACGGTTCAAATACTTCGGGATATTCCAACACTTCGGGCGTTTCAAATACGTCAGGCAAGTCAAATATGCAGGGCCTGCTGATGATGGACGTCGTACAGCAAAGCGCCGTTCCTCCCGATCATGCGGCGAAATTCGGCGCACTGCCCGTACAATTCCGCGGACGGATGATGCCGATGAACACGTTCTCATCCGAAATTTTACGCAAAATATATAAGGAACAGGCCATCGGCAGCCTCAATTCCGATCAGTTCCTGCTGAGCTTCCTCGCTATGCCCCAAATGTGGATGCACGTGCCGTTCATCGCTCTTCCCAATAAGCAGATAAGCGTACAGTATAATCTTCCGGAAGGCCACAGTCCCTACTCCTACTTCTTCGATCAGCAGGGGAACTATCGGCTCTTGCCACAATTGCAGGAGATTTACCATCGGCCTGCGGGAGAACGAAGCGCAGCGGATAAGGATTTGATAAAACTGGATGAACGGGTAAATATCGTATACCAGTTATTGAACCACGCTATGCCCGGCATCTTTCCCAATCCCGATGATCCCTCGCACACATGGTACGCTCCCGGAGACGATCTCTCTGTTTTCCCGGAAGAAGATTCCCTCTTTATCACCGGCACGTTCGCGTGGTATCTTTCCGAAGTAACCCACTCCCTTCGGAGTGGCGACTGGAGTAAACCCGATGAGGTGTTGAGCCTGATGGAAACGTATCAGCAGAAAAACGACGCGGCCCATCTTATTCAACCGGAGAAGTTGGAAGCCGAACTACGCTATAACCGGATGGGCATCTTCAATCGTTGCAAGGTGGGGTATTTTATCTTTGGCGGGCTTCTCCTTGTATTTGCGTTTATGCAGTTGTTGCGGGAGCGCAAATGGATGCGTATTGCCGCAGGCATACTTATTACGGGAATTATCCTGGTATTCTCTTATCATATATACGGCATGGGAATGCGGTGGTATATCTCCGGGTACGCCCCCTGGAGCAATTCGTATGAAACTATGGTCTATATTGCGTGGGCAACGGTGCTCGCGGGACTTATCTTCGGACGAAAGAGCGTCATCACCCTTGCCCTTGCCACTCTTTTCGGCGGTGTCATTCTTTTTGTTTCCGGCCTTAACTGGATGGATCCGCAAATAAATACGCTGGTGCCTGTGTTGAAATCGCCCTGGCTCATGTTCCACGTAGCGGTTATCGTGGCTGCCTACGGATTTTTCGGCATCGGTTTTCTGCTGGGGATTACCAACCTGTCGATCATGGCATTCGCCAAAGATGATCCCTTGCTTCCTTACCGCGTCAGGGAATTGAGTATCATTAATAATATGTCGCTACTTGTGGGGCTTGCGCTTATGACTATCGGAACATTCCTCGGCGCCGTTTGGGCCAATGAATCGTGGGGGAGGTACTGGGGATGGGATCCCAAGGAAACATGGGCGTTGATAACCGTAGTGGTCTATTCCATTGTGACGCATGTGCATCTGGTGAAAAAGTGGAGCAACGAATGGCTCTATAATCTACTCTCTGTTCTTGCGTTTTCGTCCGTGTTAATGACCTTCCTCGGAGTGAATTATCTCCTTAGCGGGATGCATTCCTACGGACAGACCGATGGGATCACCTCCGTTTTTCTTTATATCGCGGCGGCATTTGCAGCACTCGGTATCCTGGGTGTCCTTTCCTACAGGAAGAGAAGTCGATTTATTGATTCGTAAATTTACCGATTAGTCGATTTACTGATTATAATTATCAATTCCGAATTCCCAATGTGCCAATTCCCAATTAATTGGCACATTGGCATATTATATTCATCATCACACCACTTGGGTAATGGATAAGATATTGGGAAGGTTGTAAATTTATGTTACGAGTTGTGCGGTATGTGGTTTGAGTTACGTAGAAAATTGCTTAGACATGATAAACAATTCGATTTAAAGAGTTGTATTCTATTTTCTGGCTGTGTTCGCCTACCTGTTGAAAACAAAAATAATAGTATATTACTTTCTTTTTGCACTATCTGTTGAGCAATATTGGTTTATTTTGCTAATTTTGTAGTGCAAACATAGGAGTTATGGAATCATTATATCAAAAGCACCGTACATTAATTGCGGCAACATCACTGTCGTTTAAGAGATATATGTTCGACAAGATACCTTGGGGTAGTAGGATGGTAGGAATTACAGGCCCGCGGGGTGTCGGTAAAACAACAATGCTGCTTCAATATATCAAAGAGCAAAATAATAGTAGCTTTTTGTATGTTTCGGCAGATGATATTTATTTCTCAACACACAGGTTGACCGATTTGGCCGATGAATTTTACCGTTCGGGAGGTACACTGATCTTCATAGATGAAATTCATAAATACAAAGATTGGTCTATCGAATTAAAAAATATCTATGACTCTTATCCTAAATTAAAAGTTGTATTCACGGGTTCATCCATTCTTGATATTCGTAAAGGATTTGCCGATTTAAGCCGCAGAGCATTAATGTATTCAATGCATGGATTTTCATTTAGGGAATTCCTGCTATTTTATTACAATATTGAAGTGCCGGTACATTCATTCGATGACATTATTGCACATAAAGTTTCATTACTCGATTATATCGAACACCCAATCCCCTTATTTAGAGAATATTTGCAGTCGGGATATTATCCGCTCGCAACCGAAGACCATCTTAATATCCGTTTGGGGCAAATCATTAACCATGCTTTAGAGGTGGATATTCCACAGTTTGCAAACCTTTCTGTTTCAACTGCCAGGAAATTAAAACGATTATTACTCGTAATTTCGGAAAGCGTTCCGTTTAAGCCTAATTTCTCAAGTATTGCCGCAAAATTGGTAGTAAGCAGAAATTCACTTGAAGAGTACATGGCACTTATGGAAGATGCAGGCCTTATTGCCCGTTTACGGAACCAAACATCAGGAATTATAGGCCTGGGCAAAGTAGATAAAGTATATTTAGATAATCCTAATCTGATTTATTATCTATCTGAGAGAGAACCTAATATTGGAAATATCAGAGAAACTTTTTTTCTGAACCAAATGGTTGTGAATCAGTCGGTTATATCATCTTCCGTCGCCGATTTTCAAATTGGAAAATATACTTTTGAAGTAGGTGGAAAGAATAAAACGCAAGAACAGATAAAAAATACACAAGATGCTTTTATCGTTAAGGATAACATAGAGTATGGGTATAATAATGTTATCCCTTTGTGGGCGTTTGGGCTAAATTACTGAATTGAATCTCCGTTGTCGTTTCCTAAACATGGAAAATTCTTTAATGTTTTCTCTTTCTCCCATTTACTAGAGATGGTTTATATCTGGAGGAACAAACAGACGATAAATAGAGGTTAGAATTCATTTTTTAGTTTTTCACGGACTATCTCCGTAATACCTTGAAGTGTACTTTCTAAAATCGGCCTTTAAAAATTGTCGGGTTAATGGTGAGGCTCACATAGGCCCAGTCCTGCCATGAATCCGGGCTGCCTGGGCGCCCTTTGGCAATGGGCATGGCATCGGTAGCGAGCATAAAGGAGTATCCTCCTTCCAGCATGATATATTTGCGGATAGGGTAGGTGAACGTGAAATCTATTTCCGAACCCAATGCTTTCTTCATCGTACTCTCCACATCGATCTCCTTCGTGGAGGAGAAATGATGATACCTCAGATCCAACCCCAGTTTTTTCCATGCTTTCCAGTTCAAGCCGATGTATTTATCCCATACTCCGTAATAGTCATACCCTCTGAAGTAATCCATGGAACCCATAAAGGAGTGGTTGGAGCGATACAGCAGATCCATGCGGGTTATCTTTTCCGAGTCAGGATCCTGACCGGGATGGAACTCCGTTCCGCCATAGAGGGAAAACGTAGGGTTCAAAGCGTAACGGCCTCTTAGTGCCAGCATGTATGCATTTACCTTTTCTTCATTGCTGTTGGTTCCCGTTTGGTAATAAGCCGTGCCCATGATATTCCAGGTATTGTTCTTGTAACCGATATTGGTGCCCATTGTCTGCATATACACCTTATTGGGGTTTGCCGGTGTGTCTCCCGTAGCAGGCTCACCCGTTTCAAAACCCAGGTTTATAAAGAGGGCAGAGGCAGTGAAACCTTCCGGATTGTGGAACTGATACCACAGCGTCTGCATGTTCTGATAGGGTTGTCCCAACGCTTCGTAATAGGTCCCTTCATTGGTTTTCTCCCGCGACTGATTATAGGCAAAAATAAGATGCAGCGTATTCAGATCATTCTCATAACCCAGCTTCAGTGCGTCGTGCCAGATGCCGGTGGGTGTCCAGCTTGACTCCGACAGAATGCGTCCGTCATCGTAACTGAGTGACTGACGCCCTATCTTCGCAAAGAGACCATTGTGCTTCATCTGTGCCCACGCCTCATGCATGGTGAACCGTCCCCCGTCGTTATCCTGTTGTTTCTTCTGTCCCCATACCGATACATCCTGGGCTGCCACGCGCGCCGACAGAAATCCGTTATCGAAATTGGCGCCGATACGTGCGCGGTTGGAGATGAAAGCGGAAGCTTCATCTGTTTCTAAACGCGGGTAATTATACCCGTTACGGTATTCGAAACGGGGACGGAGATTCATGTCAATGGAGAATTCTCCGCCTTTTTCTTCCTCTTGAGCATTCATGGAAAAAGGCAATACCAATCCTGCCAGAAGTACCATAGCTGTTATTTTTTTCATACTGATTGCGTTGGATGTTACTGTTTTACTGCTCTTTTATGTGCGCGTAAAGATACATAATTTTTTTTCCAGATCTGCCACGAGTTGACCAGATTCTGCCACAATACGTACATCCCCGGACCGAGTGCGGCAAGCGGGTTCAGATAGGTTTGGGTGAGCCAGATGGCGAGCACGGTGTTTTTTTGTCCCAATCCCTGTCCTCCGGCAATTGTCCGGCCGAATTTGGTGCCGATTTTTCTTCCGAAATAAAACTGCAAAAGGCAAATTATCAGCGAGGTAGCGGCAATAATCATCTCCAGCGTATAATTTCCGTCGTCTTGTAACCGCACGAACCGGGTTACATTTCCGATAACCACCGTAAGGGCAACCGCCCAGATGTAGAAAGAGACTATTTGTGCCGATTGTATCTTCTTATGTACTTTGGGACTCGTCTTCTGAAGAATGAGCGCGAGCAGGAACGGCACAATGAGAATAGGCATTACGCTTTGGAAGATATGCCAAAAGGAAGAAGCGAATGAGACGGTATCTCCTGTGTTTCCGATAATTGACAGAAATACAGGCCCGATAAATGCCACAGAGAGATTGCTTATAATGGAGTATGCAGCAGTAGCGGAAATGCTACCGCCTAAAATGCCGGCAACGACGGGCGCTGAGGTAGCGGTAGCGGTAAGAACGCAAATCATAGCGCCCTGGGCGAGAATCTCGTTAAAGGGACGCAGGGCCAGATAGATCAGGGCGCTACCCGCATATTGAATGACAAGGAGGATATAATGAAATTTAGTAAGTCGGATATCGTTCCAACCAACGCGGCTGTAGGATATGAAAAGCATCAGCGACAGCAGGTAGGGAATTGTCGGTGAGAATAACGAAAGGGTTTCATGAAACACGATCCCAAGGATCATCGCGACGGGGAGCAGGTATTTCTCTAAAAATTTATGCATATTTGTTGTTACTGGTTGTTCCATTGAAAGCATCTGCAGAATGCGCTGTTGCAATGGCGACAGCATTATTTGTTATTACTGATTGTTCCGTTGAAAGGGTTTCAGTTTGTTCCGCAGATAAAAATTCGGAACAAACGGGGGTAGGAAAATTTCGCAGATCACTTGTAATAGTTCCCTGGTGTGGTGTTTCCGGTAGATGTACGCAACATATCCTTGTAATTGACATCGATCATCCATTGTTTACGGTCGAAAACGAAATCAATGATGAACTGTTCAATTTCTGGAAGAAATTCTCTCATAGGATATTCCGATACTTCATGGCCTATGTCCTCCATGCTGTAGAACGTGTAGGGATACCGTTCTTGTTTGAACCTTTTCGCCAACGATTTTGTCCCGAACATGCCCAAATGGAAAAACCGCGTTTTGTCGTATGGTACCAGCTTATCGGCGCTACCATGGAAGAAAAGGGTGGGAGCGGGCCGCTGTGTGTACGAAGGGACTCCTTCGGTGCTGAAGATACCCCCGGCAAAGGATATGACTCCCGCGTAGCGGAAATCTTCGGGTAGTACTTGGGCGGAGGGGTGGTTGTCGCGCTTCTCGTAGTCGGCCTGTAACACGGTTATAGCCCCCGCACTTGATCCGCTGATGATGATGAGCGACGGGTCTATATTCAGCTCGCCGGCATTCTCCAGCAGGTAGTTCGTTGCCGAATACACATCGGAGACGGCTAAGTCGATGGCGCCTTGCAGCGGTTTGTAGTTTAACATGCCGGGCGCTTTTTGTCCTTTCATCCCCAGCCGGTAATCGATGGAAACCACCGCGAATCCCTTATTGGAAAAATAGGTGAAATAGGGGGCATAGATTTCCGCATCCCGGGATCCCTCCATGAACCCGCCACCGAAGACAAAGAGGAGGCATGGCCGCGGCAAAATGGTTACGGAATCGGTTGTGTACACGTCCAGTTTCAGTTCTTGTCCGTCCTTTACAGTAAAAATATGCGTCACTTTTTGCGGCGTTTGCGCAAGAAGGGCGAGTGATAACAGGATCGTTGAAAAAATCAGAGATGCTCGTTTCATTAAACTAAAAATTAAAAATTAAAAATTAAGAACCGTAAACTGCAAACTGCTTGTTTCAAGTTTCAGGTTTCAGGTTTCAGGATTCAGGATTCAACCCCAAACTGCTTGTTCAAGTTTCAAGTTCAACCCCAAAACTTCCAACTGTTTCACTTTTCCACCTTTCCACTTTTCCACCTTTCCACCTTCCCACTATTCACTTATAAAATCGGAGACTAATTGTAATATTTCGGTTTTTGCTTTGTCGTAGTCATCGTTGCAGACAACCGCATCGAATTGCGGGGCAAAGCTCATTTCATATTCGGCTTTTGCCAGGCGGTTTTCGATTACCTGAGGCGAGTCGGTACCCCGTTTCTCGAGCCTTTCACGGAGTACTTCCACTGAAGGAGGCATCACAAAAATACTCAGCGCCTGTTCCCCGTAGATCTTCTTTATACTCAGTCCGCCCACACAATCCACATCGAATACTACGTTTTTACCTTCGGCAAGAATACGATCCACCTCGCTTTTCAGCGTGCCGTAGAATGTATCGGTATAGACTTCCTCGTATTCGAGAAATTCGTTGTCGGCAATACGTTCACGGAATTCATCGGGGGTGAGGAAGTAATACTCCACGCCATTTCTCTCTTCTCCTCGGGGCAAGCGGCTGGTAGCCGAAATGGAAAACCGGATGTTCCATCCCTGCGACAGCAGATACCGTACGAGCGTTGATTTGCCCGCGCCTGAAGGAGCTGAAAATATGATTAGTTTGGCCATTTTATTGGGGTTTTTGTTGAAGCCTCTTCTTTTGGCTTGCACCGGCAGCTACTTCCGAGCCATGTGGAAACATGTTACGCCCTTTACATTGGTTTTCAGGTTCGTACTCCGCCTGCCTTGGTCACTGCCGGCAATTACAATACATTTAAAATTTGTTCTTTTATCTGTTCCAGTTCGTCTTTCATTTGCACTACGATACGTTGCATATCGGACAGGTTGGATTTGGAACCGAGCGTATTAATTTCGCGCCCAATCTCCTGGGTAATGAAGCCCAGCTTTTTGCCTTGCGACTGTTTATTGTTGAGCGTCTCGATAAAGTAGTCCAAATGATGTGCGAGACGGGTTTTTTCTTCGTTTACGTCCAGCTTCTCCAGATAATAGATCATCTCCTGCTCGAAACGATTTTTGTCGTATTCCACCCCCTCCAGGTTGCTCAACCCTTCATAAATACGGCTTTTGATTTTTTCCGTGCGTTCTGTTTCGAAAGGCTCCACTGCTTCCAGAAGGACACGTATATGGTGAATTTTTTCCGTTAGTACCCTTTCCAGCATATCGCCTTCCTGCCTGCGGAACGCGATGACTTCGCTTACTGCCCGGTTAATGGCTTCTTCAACGATCTGCCATTCTTCATCGCTCAGCTCTTCAGTGTCCTGTTTCATCACATCGGGCAGCCGCATCAGCACGGAGAACCAATCGTGCGGGTGGGGAACACCCATCTCAAGCGCAAGGTTTGTTATCTCCCGATGGTATTGGCTCAGCACGTTGTGATCAATCTTCGATGATACATCTTTGGAAATCACCTCCACATTCATCGTAAGATCCACTTTTCCGCGTTCCAACTGACGGGAGAGAGAGTTCCGCAAAGCAATCTCCTTCTCGCGGTAAACGCTGGGAAGGCGGGTAAACAGATCAAATTGCTTGCTGTTTAAGGACTTTATTTCGATAGTTATCTTCTTATTCGGAAGTTCGGCAACGGCTTTGCCGTATCCGGTCATTGAATAGGTCATTTTTCCTGTTTTTCACAAAGGTAGGGATTTTCGGCGAAAGTGTTTTATGTTTAGGATGCAAAGTTCGCTTTTGTACATACACTATTCCGTCTACAGTAAAAGCAGGGGGATCTGGTAAGATTAACCACCGGTCGTTTTCACCCTCGGCGGGAGAGGTGAAAGGCAGCGGAGAGGTTCCCAGTTCCGGCTTATGCGTTCTCTTTTCGTATGGCTTTGTGTTCTTCTTCTTTTAAACGGCGATCTTCCCCATCCCGTTCATTCGCCATAAGAAGAAGCTTGCGGGTTTCAATAAGATTGGATGCCAGAAGAAAAACACATGCTGCGGTTGCAAGGTAATGGACGGAGCCCGGTACAAATACCTCGAACGTGATGATACTGCCTAACAGCAATCTCACTTCGGTTGGGCCGAAAATGCCGGAGTCGATGGAATATTGCCCTCCGATTTTGTACCGCAACTGGGCGGTAATCATTTCCCATCCGTACATCACTACGAAGAAGAATCCTGCGTACTTCCACCCTCCGACAGCATAAATAATAAATCCTACCCCGATGAGGATTGTGCCTATCCAGTCGACGGTTACATCGAGCGAGAAGCCATACCATTTGCGGGGCTTGTTACGGTAGTATGCGAGCCGCCCGTCGAGTGAATCACCAAGCCAGTTGACGATAAATCCGAGCAGCGACAGCAGCAACCAGTATCGGTTTACATACGCGCCGAACAAAAAACTTGCGGCAACTATCACGTTCCCGAAAAAACCGATGGCTGTAAGTCCGTCGGAAGTGAGCCATGACGGTACTTTTTGCACTAAATAAGCGATGGTTTTTTGCTCCCATTCACGGAGTATATTTGTTCTGTGACGATCTGTGGCGATGAGCCCAAGCGTCTTCGCCATATTTCTTTTATTATTTTTCATTTTCGGTTTTCCTTTTTCACGTTATAATACCTCTTCGCCCCGGTTGAAATAAGGAGGAATCCGCCGCTTATCGTTGTCGGAGACCGATCTTTGAAAAGAGGGTTGACCTAAAAACAGCTTTCTTTCTCAGCCTTATCCCGTAGCAAATGTAATTATTAAATTTCATGTTACGAATTTGTTACGAGAAATTTGTATATTAAAATTTATTAATCAGCTATTTTGTGTTTCACTGGCAGATAAAACAAAAGGATACACATCCCGTTATCTAATCGGATAAGAGCCTTTTCCAATGGCAAAATTGGGTTTAATGAAGAACAACGGAAAAAGCCGGCTTTGAAGAGGATTCATAGGCCGGCTTTTGACAGGAAAGAAATTCAACCTTATTGATTGGCTAATTGAATGGCCTGTTCTATATCATTTTTAATATCGTTGATATGCTCAATACCCACCGAGATGCGTAAATGTCCGGGAACGACTCCGGCCGACACCTGTTCTGCGGGAGAAAGTTGTTCATGGGTTGTGGCGGCAGGATGAATAATGAGGGTCTTGGCATCGCCTACATTAGCCAGGTGACTGATCAGTTTCAGATTATCGATTAATTTATCCGCCTTTTCCGCCTCTCCTTTTAATTTGAATACCAACACTCCACCAAACCCTTTTTTGAAGTATTTCTTTGCTAATGAATGATATTTACTGCTTTCCAACCCCGGATAGTTTACAAACTCTACCGCTTCATGCGCTTCCAACCATTTTGCCAGGTCCAGAGCGTTTTCCACATGGCGCTCTACCCGAAGCGATAGGGTTTCCAATCCCTGCAATAACAGGAACGAATTGAACGGGCTCAAGGTAGCTCCCCAGTCACGAAGACCTTCTACCCGCGCTCTCAATGTGAAAGCGATATTTCCGAACGGTCCGTCGGCCCCAAACACATCCCAAAACACCAAGCCATGATAACTGTCGGACGGTTCGGTAAATGCAGGAAATTTACCGTTTCCCCAGTTGAATTTACCGCTATCTACAATCACACCGCCTATCGTGGTTCCATGCCCGCCGATCCATTTGGTAGCGCTTTCAACAACCACACTCGCTCCATGCTCCAATGGACGGAACAAATAGCCGCCGGCTCCGAACGTATTATCTACGATTACAGGAATACCGTGCTTATCGGCTACGGCAGCTATCGCCTCAAAATCGGGGATATTCAGTTCGGGATTACCGATGGTCTCCAGATAAATAGCTTTTGTTTTATCGTCAATTCGTTTTTCAAATTCTTCGGGAGCTTCGTTCGGCGTAAAACGTACTTCTATTCCTAACCGTTTGAACTGCGATTTAAACTGATTATAGGTCCCTCCGTACAAAAAACTGGTCGATACTAAATTATCGCCTGCTTCAAGAATATTATTCAGCGCAATAAACTGGGCTGCCTGGCCGGATGAAGTAGCCAGCGCCGAAGCACCGCCTTCTAACGCTGCAATGCGTTTTTCGAACACATCCGTCGTGGGGTTCATGATCCGTGAATAAATATTTCCGAACTTACGAAGCCCGAATAAATCCGCTCCGTCTTTTGCATCCTCAAACACATACGAAGAAGTTTGATAAATCGGTACTGCACGCGCATGCGTGGTCTTCTCTACTTCCTGTCCTGCATGTACCTGCAGGGTCTCAAAATTCAATCCATCTGATGCCATAATAAATCATTTTAATAAATTTGTTTCTTTTTTCTGGTTTATATCAATAGTTCGATATTTTTTTTAAAGAATTACCCGTAACCGTTTGATTGTTAATAGTAAACATGCCTTTTAAAATGCAAGATTTAATTGTTTGATTATATGCTTATTAAGCGAAAATTACCGGCCTGTTATTTTATAATTAAGACAATAAAAAAACTCCTCCGAAAACGTATCGGGGGAGTTTCTACTCTTTTTTATATAGTATATCTTTATTCTATCCGATACGGCGGCAGGGGCATAACATGGGCATACAACAACATACCATCATATGTAATGCGATGCTACCGGCGCTGCTATATCGGATAAAACGAATGTTCATTCTTTTTTGTTCTTTATTGTCAAAAATCAACTATCTCGTTAAGCAATGAGCAGAACACAAGCTTGCTTGGATTATGCCATAGCGAGTACTTTTTCGATAAGTGATATACAGAAAACGAATTTATTCGTATTATGTTATCACGAGAAAAAGTCTGAAAGAAAAAGTCTAACTTTAGTGAACGTATAAAGCCGAATCAGTTGCAAAAGTAATGCTTATTTTCGATTATCAAAAAAAAACGGACATTTTTTTATGTTTATGATTACGGATTCGTATTTATCACAACGGGTATCTTACAGTCCGGGTTTTCAGCACGGGATACCATTTGGCAGGTTCTTCCCAACCCGCCTCGGCGGGTAAATCTTTACCTCTTTATCAGTTTCTGCGTATACGTTTCTCGGTCTTTGATCACGCGCACGAAATAGATGCCTGCCGGTAATCCGCCGACCGGTAGTTGGAAGGTTGCATCGCTTGTTCTATATGAACGGAGCATTTGCGCGGAGTTCCAGAGTTGGATTTCGTACCCTTCCGATGTTGATTGTTTGTCCAGTTTTTTAACGGTTGCATCAGTTTCTCTATTTTCCAGCAATTCTACCGTAACCATATCGTCGGCGGGGTTGGGGTAGAGGTAGAGGTAGAGGTAGAGGGAAAGTGTCGAACAGGTAACGGTTACTAAAATTTCGCCTCGCACTGCTCCGCAATTATTAGAGGTGGTGGCATATACCCATCCTACACCATTCGACCTTCCTTCGACCGTACATCTGTATCCGACACTAGGACCAATAATACGTAACGGCCCCTGTACTGACCAAGTTACGTCAGATACGTTATGTACTGTGTATAACGCAAAATTATTACATATTAATTCCGATTCTCCTACGATAATCGGGCTATCCGGTAATCCTACCTGAATATTTAGAGGAGGAATCGAAACTGATTGGGAATCTATAGTTAGTGTACATAAAATAGAACTTGTACCATTTCCATTTTTCTTAAACACTGCCTCATTCGTTCCCTGTTCTGATACCAATTGTAAATTATTATTGCTTGCACTCCACTGCACCGTTGCTCCCTCCGGCAAATTGATGGTGTAGGTCGCTTGGTCGCAGATTTGTGAAGGACCGGAGATAGAATATTGATACTGCGTATTTCCAACTCCTGTTGCATACCATGCATTTTCGACTTGGTGTACCAGGTAACTATTCGTACTTGTCATCGCTCTGGCCGCGTTGACCATCGAAGTTCTTATTTGTGCATAAGATGTTGTGTTTCGTAAATATCCGTCGAATACGGCTTTGACAATAAGATTTTCTGCCACATCCGTTCCGACACCATAAGCGGTATAGCTTCTTCCTAAATCATTGTTGTGGGAACGGTGTTCCGCTTGTGTCCAGTTATTGTCATTATCTGTTAATTCAACAGCGCTGCTTGTTGTTCCTACAGGACTGAAGACATCTGTACGTCCCTCTAAATTCCATGTGTGAATAATAGCACCGCGAGTGGAATCAACCAAATGATAACCTCCCTGATAATGGTGGGTAATCTCTTGCTGCGTGCCCGAATAGCGGGTGGCAAAGGTTCCCGTTGCTGAGAAATCGATTAACGCCGGTTCGGTGAATACTACTTCTCCCGTATGTGCATCAATAAATCCTATTTCCGTATTATGCCGGTAATCGGCATACAAATAGATTTTATAAACGAGCATGGGTATGGTATCGGTTTTCAACGGTATTTCCTTTATGATCAGTTCCGAAAGATAATCATCAACATCTTCCAACGGTATATTTTTGTGCTTGGCAAAACTCTCCATTGCTTTTTGTTCGGTAATGGAAGGCTTGATGTCAATATTACTGATAACAACATAATGCCCATGTGCAAAATACATTACTCCGTTTTTATAATGGAAGTTATACCCGCCTCCTTCTACCTTCACCCCTTTATAATACTGTTCGAAATGCTCGTGAACAAATTCTTTTTGCTTTTGCTTCCGCTCTTTTTTCCTGAATTCGTCGGTTGATTTTATTTTAAGCATATCTTTAAAAAAGACTTCGGCAGTTGCCGGAATTGCTATACGTTTATCATCTGCAGAAAATTCCACGGATTCAAGAATTCCTTTGGAATTTTTTCGAAGAATGGTCTCCTGTGCAAAACCACTCCATGCCATTGCCATAAAAATGACTGCAAAAATTAGTTTTTTCATAAGAACTACTTTTTACGTTGATATATAAAAGTATCGAATGTGGCAAACATGTTGATGTATTGTAACCACATTTTATCTTCATAAAATTTATATGAATATTCTATGACTATAGCCTTATCATGTGAACCATGATATAATAATGTGTCTATCCAATATATTGCATCAGAAACAACATATTCATTGGTATCATAATAAAAATAAACCATTGTGCTATCCGCTAAATATTCGATATATCTATTTGCTTTATATGGTTCTGTTACACCTCCAACTCCTCTCTCAATCAATTCCCATTTTCCCAATATCGCCTGTTTGGGGTCGGAAGGGGGAATATAAGTCTCATCTTTGTTGCATGAAACAAACATTGCCATTATAATTAAAAGAATTGTTTCTTTCATAAATTATTTTTTTAGCTGAAATAAATTCATAGATGTTTTATAAAATGACCTCTTCCGCCTGCAACCTTCGTTCACAAACGGCATATATTGTCCGGTGGAGTATCCGGTTTCATGTTTCCGGTTAATTTAACGGCAAAAATAATAAATAATGAATGGTATATCAAAAACAAACAGTTAAAATACAGCCTCTATCTATAAGATGCCAAAAAGCGCAAAACGTTGCATGAAAAGAGGTAAATATTGCTGAATCGAAAAAATGACATTTAGCACAAGTTATGGCTTCCGCCGTAACTTGTGCCAATGAGGGTTGATGGGACTACTTTATCCCGCACTGTTCCGCCTGCCGGCAGATTGTACGGGGTTTACAAAAGAGCCTGTTTCAAATCGGCGATCAAATCATCCGTATCTTCAAGGCCGACGGAAAAACGGAAAAAACCTTCCCCGGCAAAAGTATTCCATGAGTCCACTTGTTCCGGTGTTGAAAGCCTGAAGGATGTTTCCTGCAGATCGGTACTATCCATGTAAAAAATCAGGGAACGATGATGCCCTAATGAAACAGCATAATGGATGATTTGTAATTTTTCAGCAAACTTCTGTATTTCTTCCTTTCCTCCTACCGGTTGAAAGGTAACCATCCCGGAAAAATTCTTCATCTGGCGCTTGGCCAGTTCGTGTTGAGGATGTGAGGGCAATCCCGGATAAATAACCCGTTTTATTTTAGGATGCTTTTCCAGATATGCGGCTACTTTTAAGGCATTTTCCTCATGTGCGCGCATACGTAAGGGAAACGTGGCCATACCCCTTAAAATCAACCAGGCATTGAACGGACTTAATACTCCTCCCAAACGTATCGCCGTTTTCTTTCGAAGCGAAGAGAGATCTTCTTTCCTTCCCAATACAACTCCGCCCAAAGCATCGCCGTGTCCTCCCAGGTATTTGGTAAGGGAATGAACAACAAAATCAGCGCCCAATGTGAGCGGTTTTGTTGCTATTGGAGTGGCAAAGGTTGAATCTACAGCCAATTTTGCTCCTGCCCGATGCGCGATCCCGGCCACAGCCGTAATATCGGTTAAACGGAGCAGCGGATTACAGGGAGTTTCAATATAGACCAGCCGGGTATTGGGTTGAATGGCCTTTTCAACGGCATGTAAATCCGACGTATTTATTTTGGTGATTTCGATTCCTAACTCAGGGATCATCTCATTGGTCAATTCCGAAAGGGCGGCATAGGCTACATCGCTCACAACAGCGTGATCGCCTGCCTTAAGTATGTGGAACAACAGGGCGGTAATGGCCCCCATTCCGCTGGCAAACGCCACGGCCGTCTCCGCTTCCTCCATCACGGCCAGTTTTTCTTCTAATTGATGTACCGTGGGGTTTCCCCAACGGGAATATATCCACGTACCGTCCTCTTCCATATTTTCCACCGAAAATCCTGTATTGACATCGGTCACAAAAGTAGTAGACATTACGAGGTTGGGAGAAGAAGCGTTGGTTACGGGATCGGGAAGTTCTCCTGCATGGATGGCTTTTGTCTGTTCGCCGGTGTTTGATAAAAATTCTCTATTATCTGCCATGTTTGTAATTATTTAGGGCGTTTATTTCCTATATATTTTCTTTTTATGATTATCCGCAATTACTCCTATATGGATAACAAAGACTATAGGTGATTTCAATTTAATTACCGGCTATATAATAAAATAAAACCTCCCCCGAAAATATATCGGAGGAGATTTCTTTTTTTTACACGCCATTTTTATTCTATCCGATACAACAACAAGGGTATGACATCGCCATACAACAACAGATCATCATATGTGATGCGACGGCCCGGTTGTTGTCATATTGAATAAAATAGATATCCATTATATCTAGACTGAAAATTGTATTGTTATTGCTCGCCATTTTCATTATCATCGGTAGGAACAATCAACTTGTATCCTTTTCCGTGAATGTTGATAATCTCGATGTTGGGTTCGGGTTTCAGCAATTTGCGCAATTTAGTGATATACACATCCATACTGCGTGCGTTGAAGTAAGTGTCTTCTTCCCAAATCTGTTTCAGTGCATGGTTGCGTTCCAGTATATCGTTCGCGTGAGCGCATAGCAGCGACAACAATTCCGACTCTTTGGTGGTGAGTTTTGTATGCTCCTCACCAATAGTAAGGATTTGCTTTTGGGTGTCAAACGTCATCGTTCCGAAGTTGTACACTTGCTGTTCTTTGCTCTTTTTGCCTTTTACGCGGCGGATAATCGCCTCAATACGAAGCACCAGTTCTTCCATGCTGAACGGTTTGGTGATGTAGTCGTCGGCTCCTGCCTTGAACCCTTCCAGTACATCTTCCTTCATGTTTTTAGCTGTTAAGAAGATCACAGGTATTTCCGTGTTGATGGTTCTTATCTCTTTCACGAGCGTTACGCCGTCTTTCTTAGGCATCATTACGTCGACGATGCAGAGGTCATACTTTGTTTTTACGAATCCTTTGAAGCCTGCCTCCCCATCGGGAAACAAATCCGTATCAAACCCCTTTGCCTGGAGATATTCTCTGAGCAACATGCCAAGATTCTCATCATCTTCGCATAAAAAAATTTTTAATTTCTCTTCCATATCATTTTTGTGTTATTACGGGTAAACTAATTATAAACTTGGTTCCTTTACCTAATTCACTGTCGGCACGAATGGTGCCGTTCAGGTCGGTAACGATTTTTTTCACGTATGCCAGCCCCAGCCCGAATCCTTTCACATCGTGGCGGTTGCCGGTGGAAACGCGGTAAAACCGTTCGAATACTTTCTTCGCGTCTTCCTTTCTCATTCCAATTCCATTATCCTCAATAGAAATAATGATCTTGTTTCCTTCGTTTCGTGTCCGGATCATCAACTCCGGCGGCACGTCTTTTCTTCTGTATTTCAACGCATTGTCGAGTATATTGAAAAGTACATTGGTAAAGTGCATTTCATCCACTTTTACCGTTGAATTTTCGGCTTGCAGATCAATATCGAGCGTACCTTCTAATTTTTCCACCTTCAGCGCATGCGTATTAGCCACGCTCACTACCAGATCGTTTGCATCTAATTCTTTCATTTTCAGCATGGTTCTCTGTTTGTCGAAGAGAGACATCTGCAACACTTTTTCCACCTGGAAGCTCAATCGTTTCGTCTCGTCGTGAATCACGCCGGTGACATGCTTGAATACTTCCGGCGATTTCAGGATGGATTCGTCTTTGAGCATCTGCGATGCAAGCGAAATAGTAGACACCGGCGTTTTCAGCTCGTGCGTCATGTTGTTAATAAAATCGTTTTTCATTTCAGACAAACGCTTTTGTCTGAACAGTGATACTACCGTGAATATAAACGTTATCAGAAGGATAAACGTAAATATAAGCGACGGTATGAAGAAGGAAAGCTCACTGTACACATAATTTCTTTTCGTGGGGAAATATACCCTCAACTGGTTTAATTTTGCCGGCGGATCATATGGAAACAGTGTCTGGGTGTATATTGCATCCGGGTATTTTGTTGAAAAACCGGGGGATGAATAGACTACCTTATTCTCGAAATTTACAATCTGAAAACTGAATGGTTCACTCAGTCCATTGTAAGACAATGCATTACGAATATAATGCTCTACCCTGTTGAAATCAATTCTCTCTTCAATCGGTTCATTGCTTGCGCGGTTCATTATTTTGAAAATCACTTCATCCAGCAATATACGTTCGTGAAGGTAGCGTTTCGATAGCGACTGCTGCATGTCGTACTGCGTTTTGGAGATGGTACTGGCACCCGGATTGGGCGACAGAAACACTCTTTCCCGCTGTTCCTGAGGGCGCATGGACTGCTGCGTTACATTCAGTTCGATTCTTGTTTCACTTCCATCGGGATGAGTAATGGCTGCGTTTGCTCTTTCGTTCGTGATATTGCGTGAAGTCTGCGGTTGATTGTAGCGCGAATACCTGGTTTCCGATTCAATCATGTCCTGTTCCAGATAATCGCGTGTCTGATCCTGTTCCAAGTCCCTCATCACATTGTACAAGCTCCTGTTTACCTGTTCATCGAACTGCTGCTCGCGGATGTCCATACTGGTTTTCATATATCTCACCTGTAGGAACAACAATGCGAAAAACGCGGTGAACATCACAACGGCAAGCAACCAAATAGTTGATTTTTTCATACTCTTTTTTTACTTACTTCCGTTTTAGTGACAATTTTATATTTCAAAGATCGTCGTGTAGATTATAATTTAACAAATAAACGACTTTTTTGTTTAACATATCCTCTTAAAATTAAAGAAATGCAT
>AGTN01610892.1_pt1 | contig 40118 bp, 35 predicted proteins | sample 314218 | NCBI WGS metagenome assembly AGTN01 (sample SAMN02954264, study PRJNA73603) | bioreactor metagenome | biome: terrestrial; feature: non-aerated bioreactor; material: poplar woody material; isolation source: poplar biomass | place: USA | collected 2006-12 | reverse complement strand
GGCGTCGGCCGCCGTCTGGCTGCACGGTGCCTGCGCGCAAGGCGTGGGGCCGGGTCTGATCGCCGAGGATCTCGCCGAACGGATTCCCGCGGTTCTGTCCGGATTATCCGAGGACGGGGATAATTCCTCGTCCGGATGAGTGCTGGCCTTTGCCGTCCGGCCGATGTTCCCTACATCCTCAGGAGAGAAACCCATGGATGAAGGACGAGGGGCAACCCGCATGACCCAAGCCGCCGGATCATCGCTCATCGCCCGCATCAAGGGCCTTGCCAAGCTGTGGCGGGACGTGGCCGACACCGTCAAGGGCGGTGAAACCCTGAGTTTCGCCCCCGACCTGCCCGACGACGACCTCGCCCGGCTGCGGGCCCAGATGGTGGCCTGCCTGGAGATCAAGGGCGGCGAGGTCTCGGCCCGCGCCCGCGCCGCCGCCCTGGGCCGCGAATACCTCGCCTTGTCGGACGAGGGGCGCCGCCGCTTCCTCACCCTGCTGGCCGAGGATTTCGCCCCCGACCGCGCCTGCGTGGACAAGGCGGTGGAGCGCCTGCTGGCGGCCGGCGACGACGCGGCGGCGCGGGTGGGGGCCGAGAAGGCTCTGCGCGCCGCCCTGGACCTGCCCTCGCTGCGTCTGCTGACCCTGTTCAACGCCCTGCCCGAGGGTGTGAAGTTCCTGGTCGATCTGCGCGCCGAGCTGATGGGCATGGCGCGCGGCGACGCCCGCCTCGCCGCGCTCGAAGCCGGGCTGAAGGGGCTGCTGACCGCGTGGTTCGACGTCGGCTTCCTGGAACTCAAGCGCATCACCTGGCACTCGCCGGCCAGCGTGCTGGAAAAGATCATGGCCTACGAGGCGGTGCACGCCATCGAGGGCTGGGGCGACCTGAAGAACCGCCTGGATTCCGACCGGCGCCTCTACGCCTTCTTCCATCCGCGCATGCCCGAGGAACCGCTGATCTTCGTCGAGGTGGCGCTGGTCAAGGGGATCGCCGGCAACGTGCATGAACTGCTCGATCCCCACGCCCCGGTGGGCGATCCCGACGCCGCCGACACCGCCATCTTCTATTCCATCAACAACGCCCAGAAGGGCCTGAACGGCATCAGCTTCGGCAATTTCCTCATCAAGCGGGTGGTCGAGGAACTGTCGCGCGAGTTCAAGAAGCTGAAGACCTTCGCCACCCTGTCGCCGCTGCCCGGATTCCGCCCGTGGCTGGCGGAAACGCTGGCACGCGGCGAGCCCGGCCTGCTGACCGGCCCGGAGCACCGCCAACTGACGCAATTGTCGGGCGGCCAGGGGGCCAAGGGCAGCCTGCGGGCGCTGCTGGACGACGACGCCTGGGCCGGCGACGCGCAGTTCGCCGAGCATCTGCGCGCGCCGCTGACCCGGCTGGCGGCCCGTTACGTGGTGCAGGAAAAGAAGACGGGCGAGGGCAGGGCGTTCGACCCGGTGGCCCATTTCCACCTGTCCAACGGCGCCCGTGTCGAGCGGCTGAACTGGCTGGCCGACACCAGCCCCAAGGGCATGGCCCAATCGCTGGGCCTGATGATCAACTATCTCTACAAGCTCGACGAGATCGAGGCCAACCACGAGGCCTATTCCGCCACCGGCAGGGTGGCGGTGTCGCCGGAGATCAGGGGGCTGCTGAAGGAATAGGGACGGCGTTTTTCACGTCTGCCTCACCCCCGGCCGATCCTTATCCCTGGCGGATTTCCCGCACGAAACGATCGACTTCGCCGGTCAGTTGGGTCGCGTTTCCGGTCAGGCTGACCGCCGAATCCAGCACGTCGCGGGCGGCGTTGCCGGTCTCGAAGGCGGCGGTCGACACCCGGGCGATGGTGCCGGTCACTTCCTGGGTGCCCAGGGCGGCCTGCTGGACGTTGCGGGCGATTTCCTGGGTGGCGGCGCCCTGTTCCTCGACCGAGGTGGCGATGGAGCCGGCGATCTCGTTGATCTCGCCGATGGTGGTGGCGATGCCGCCGATGGCGCCGACGGCGTCGCGGGTGGCGTTCTGCACGGCAGCGATCTGGGAGGCGATCTCCTCGGTGGCCTTGGCGGTCTGGTTGGCCAGGGACTTGACCTCGTTGGCGACCACGGCGAAACCCTTGCCGGCGTCGCCGGCCCGCGCCGCCTCGATGGTGGCGTTCAGCGCCAGCAGGTTGGTCTGGCTGGCGATGTCGTTGATGAGCTTGACCACCTGGCCGATCTTGCCGGCGGCTTCGGCCAGGCTTTGCACCATGTCGTTGGCGCGGCTGGCCTCGTCCATGGCGCCCGACGCGATGGCGGCCGATTGCGACACCTGGCGGCTGATCTCGGAGATCGAGCTGTGCAGTTCCTCGGCGGCGGCGGCCACGGTCTGGATGTTGGTGGTGGCTTCCTCGGCGGCGGCGGCCACGGTGGTGGACTGCACCGAGGTCTCCTCGGCGTTGGCCGCCATGGTCCGCGCGCTGTTCTCCATCTGGGTGGCGGCCTCGGCCACGTGGGAGACGATCGCCTGCACGTCGCGCTCGAAGGAATCGGCCTTGGCGCCCAGTTCGCGGGCGATCAGAGCGGTGGTGTTGGTTTCGATATAGACCGAGGTGGCGAGATCCATGTCCAGGAACGCCGCCTTGTTGACTGCGGCGATCACCTGGGCCAGCTTTTCCGGCTTCTTGCGGTAGGTCTCGGCGGCCAGGGCGAACACGCCGTTCAGCACGTAGCAATAGCCGGCGGTGTACCAGTGCGGCTCCAGCCCGACCCGCTGGTGGATCTTGCCGATCTCGGTGACGTTGGCGAAATAGCGGTCGTCGAACTTGCCGGCGAACACGCTTTCCAGCCAATGTTTCTTCTGCATGGCGCGGGCGTGGTCCATGCGCGCGGTCGAATCGAACTTGCCGGCGACTTCGGCCACGCTTCTGACGTGGCGGTAGAAATCCTCAAGCAAGGCATCCACCTTCGGGGCGAGGACGTCGCGGAATTCTCGCAACGTGCGGCAGGTGGCGTCATCGATCTGAAGAAAGGCCAAGCGTCCCGGGCGATCCAAGTTCATCGTAAAACCCCGATTTCGGTATTGACCTGTCGCCGACTATGGTCGGTTGCAGGATATGTTTCAACCTTATTGTTTTACGGAAATACATACTCTTTGTGGGTATTGGTGCGGTACGTTCTCTCTTTTTGCGGAACGTTGCCGCAGCGGTCCACGGTTTTAATCTGAGGTATAGGTTCGCACGCGATAGTATAAGCAAAAGCCCCAAAGGCAAGATGGATTTTAGAATGGATATGGATATCCGCCGGCAGGAGGCGCACGCTGGATTTTCCATGCAGCTAGGGCCTATGTCGCCGCGTTTTCCTGTGCTATAGACACCGGTTCCGGCGGGCCGGCCCTTGGGTCGCGCACCTGCTTTCGCGGGCGTGGTGGAACTGGTAGACACACTGGATTTAGGTTCCAGCGGCGCAAGCCATGGGGGTTCAAATCCCTTCGCCCGCACCAGTCCGCCCAGTCGCGAGAAGGGCGTCCGTGACCGCTGGGATTCTTGCAACGAATTGATTCGATTGGCGAAAAACTGATGCAGGTAACCGAGATCAATGCTGATGGCCTGAAGCGTGAATTCAAGGTCGTCGTTCCCGCGGGGCAGCTTGAGGCGCGCACCCAGGACCGCTTGGCGGAGATCGCCCGCGAGGTGAAGATGCCCGGCTTCCGCCCCGGCAAGGTGCCGATGAAGATCGTGCGCCAGAAGTATGGTCCGTCCATCATGGGCGAGGTGCTGGAGCAGGCCGTCAACGACGGCACCGGTTCGGCCATCGCCGAGAAGGGCCTGAAGCCGGCCATGCAGCCCAAGGTCGAGATCACTTCCTACGGCGAGGGCAAGGATCTGGAATTCTCGGTGTCGCTGGAAGTCCTGCCCGAGATCACCGCCATGGATTTCGCCAGCATCACCCTGGAGCGCGAGAAGGCCGCCGCTCCCGAGGACGAGGTGGCCGACACCCTGAACCGCATCGCCGAGCGCCATGAGAGCACCGACGCGGTCGAGCGCGCCTCGGCCGCCGGCGACGTGGTGGTCATCGATTTCGTCGGCAAGAAGGATGGCGTCGCCTTCCCGGGCGGCACCGCCGAGGGCTATTCCCTCAAGCTCGGTTCCAACACCTTCATCCCCGGTTTCGAGGACCAGCTGATCGGCAGGGCGGCCGGCGAGCAGGTGGTGGTCGACGTGACCTTCCCCGAGTCCTATGGCAACGAGGAACTGGCCGGCGCCCCGGCCCAGTTCGACGTCACCGTCAAGGAAGTGCGCGCCGCCAAGGCCGCCGCCATCGACGACGAACTGGCCAAGAAGGTCGGCATGGACTCGGTCGATGCCCTCAAGGACGCCATCAAGGCCGAGATCGGCCGCGAACTGGACGGCCTCTCGCGCACCAGGCTCAAGCGCAAGCTGCTGGACGTTCTGGCCGCCAACCACAGCTTCGAGGTTCCCGTCGGCATGGTCGAGCAGGAATTCGAGGCCATCTGGAAGCAGCTTGAGCAGGATCGCGCCCAGGGCCGCACCGACCCATCGGATGCCGGCAAGGACGACGATACCCTGAAGGCGGAATACCGCGCCCTGTCCGAGCGGCGCGTGCGCCTGGGCCTGCTGCTGGCCCATGTCGGCCAGAGCAACACCATCTCGGTCAGCCAGGACGACGTGAACAAGGCCCTGGTCGAGGAGGCCCGCCGTTTCCCCGGTCAGGAGCAACTGGTGTTCCAGTACTACCAGAGCAACCCGGAGGCCCTGAACAGCCTGCGGGCGCCGATCTTCGAGGACAAGGTCATCGACTTCATCCTGGAACTGGCCAGGGTCACCGACACCGAGGTGTCGGCCGCCGCGCTGCGCCAGGATCCGGAAGAGGGCGAGGCCAAGGCCGAAGAGGCCTCCAAGCCCAAGAAGAAGAGCACGAAGAAGAAGGCCGAAACGGCCGAATAAGTCATGGTGCCGGCCGGTGGCCGCCGAAAGGCCGCCGGCCGTCCCTGCCGTTTCGGCATGGGCCCCACCCCTTCGTCGAGGGGGCGTTTTTGAAATTCGTATTTGCGACGAATTCCAAAAACGCCACATTAGTCTTGACGACTGACAAGAAGGACGGACCATGCGCGAGAGAGATCCCATCGACCTCTATATGAACACCCTCGTGCCGATGGTGGTCGAACAGACCAACCGGGGCGAGCGTTCATACGATATCTATTCGCGCCTGCTGAAGGAGCGCATCATCTTCCTGACCGGCCAGGTCTACGATGAGGTCGCCAGCCTGATCTGCGCCCAGCTTCTGTTCCTGGAATCCGAGAACCCGACCAAGGACATCGCCTTCTACATCAACTCGCCGGGCGGCGTGGTCACCTCGGGCCTGTCCATCTACGACACCATGCAGTACATCCGCCCTTCGGTCTCGACCGTGTGCCTGGGCCAGGCGGCCTCCATGGGCTCGCTGCTGCTGACCGCCGGCGAGAAGGGCAAGCGCTACGCCCTGCCCAACGCCCGGGTGATGGTGCACCAGCCGTCGGGCGGCTTCCAGGGCCAGGCCACCGACATCGAGATTCACGCCCGCGAGATTCTTGCGCTCCGGGCGCGGCTCAACAATATGTATGTCCAGCATACCGGTCAGCCGCTGGAGGTGATCGAGCGCGCCATGGAGCGCGACAATTTCATGAGCGCCGCCGAGGCCAAGGAATTCGGCCTGATCGACGAAGTGGTCAACAGCCGCCCCCTGAAGGGCGGCGACGAGACCGCCGGAGCCTGAGGCCCCGGACGCTGGAGCGCCCCGGCAGGGCTGGACGGGCGGAGTCCGCCGGGCTCCCTCCGTCCACCCACCGTTTTCGCGCGGGGTCTTTTTCATTGTCTGCCGCGCTAGGCTGTGGCTAACATGATTCCAACCTTCCGGCCGCTATACCAATGGAGTACCGATGACCAAGTCCACCAGCGGCGATTCCAAAAACACCCTCTACTGTTCTTTCTGCGGAAAGAGCCAGCACGAGGTGCGCAAGCTGATCGCCGGGCCGACGGTTTTCATCTGCGATGAATGCGTCGAGCTGTGCATGGACATCATCCGCGAGGAGCACAAGACCCATCTGGTCCGCTCGCGCGACGGTGTGCCGACGCCGAAGGATATCCGTGCCGTCCTCGATGATTACGTCATCGGCCAGGACCACGCCAAGAAGGTCCTGTCGGTGGCCGTCCACAACCACTACAAGCGGTTGCAGCACGGCGGCAAGTCCAACGACATCGAGATCGCCAAGTCCAACATCCTGCTGGTCGGCCCCACCGGCTGCGGCAAGACGCTGCTGGCCCAGACCCTGGCCCGCATCCTGGACGTGCCCTTCACCATGGCCGACGCCACCACGCTGACCGAGGCGGGCTATGTGGGCGAGGACGTCGAGAACATCATCCTCAAGCTGCTGCAGGCCGCCGAGTACAACGTCGAGCGCGCCCAGCGCGGCATCGTCTATATCGACGAGGTCGACAAGATCAGCCGCAAGTCCGACAACCCGTCCATCACCCGCGACGTGTCGGGCGAGGGCGTGCAGCAGGCGCTGCTGAAGATCATGGAAGGCACCGTCGCCTCGGTGCCGCCCCAGGGCGGGCGCAAGCATCCGCAGCAGGAATTCCTGCAGGTGGATACGACGAACATCCTGTTCATCTGCGGCGGCGCCTTCGCCGGCCTGGAGAAGATCATCGGCAGCCGCGGCAACCAGACCTCCATCGGCTTCGGCGCCGAGGTGCGCGGCCCCGACGAGCGCCGGACCGGCGAGATCCTGCGCGAGGTCGAGCCAGAGGATCTGCTGAAGTTCGGCCTGATCCCGGAATTCGTCGGCCGCCTGCCGGTGCTGGCGACGCTCGACGACCTGGATGTGGACGCCCTGGTGGAAATCCTGTCCAAGCCCAAGAACGCCTTGGTCAAGCAGTACCAGCGCCTGTTCGAGATGGAGGACACCCGCCTGTCCTTCCTGGACGACGCGCTGAAATCCATCTCGGAAAAGGCCATCCAGCGCAAGACCGGCGCCCGCGGCCTGCGCTCGATCATGGAAGGCATCCTGCTCGACACCATGTTCGAACTGCCCAGCCTGGAGAACGTCGAGGAGGTGGTGGTGAACAAGGAAGTGGTCGAGGGGCGTGCCCAGCCGCTCTACATCTACTCCGAACGTCACGAGGACGCGACCGGGGCCAGCGCCTGAGGGCCCCGGGAAGCGCGTTCGCACAGTGGCCGTCCTTGGTAGAGCGAGGTGACTGACTCCCTTGACGGGGGAGGGGGAACGCCTAGGTATATGGTATGGTTTCAAGCCGGCGGCGCCCTCTAGCGCAGCCGCAGACCTTAAGAGGTAGCATGGTCGAATTCCCCAGTGGCGACGTCTTCCCCGTCCTTCCGCTCCGCGACATCGTCGTCTTCCCGCATATGATCGTTCCCCTGTTCGTGGGCCGCGAGAAGTCGGTTCGCGCGCTGGAGGACGTGATGCGCGAGGACAAGCAGATCCTGCTCGTGGCGCAGAAGAACGCGGCGCAGGACGATCCCACCACCGACGACATCTATGCCGTCGGAACCGTCTCGACGGTGCTGCAACTGCTGAAGCTGCCCGACGGCACCGTCAAGGTGCTGGTCGAAGGCGGTCGCCGCGCCAAGATCACCGGCTTCACCGACAATTCCCACTTCTTCCAGGCGGTCGCCGACGTCATGGACGACGGCGCCGGCGAGGGCCAGGAGATGGAGGCGCTGTCGCGCTCGGTGGTCAGCCAGTTCGAGCAGTACATCAAGCTCAACAAGAAGATTCCGCCGGAAGTGCTGGTCTCGGTCAACCAGATCGAGGACCCCGGCAAGCTGGCCGACACCGTGGCCTCGCACCTCAGCCTGAAGATCGCCGAGAAGCAGGAACTGCTGGAGACCGAGACCATCGCCGAGCGCCTGGAGCGCGTCTATTCCTACATGGAAGGCGAGATCGGCGTCCTGCAGGTCGAGAAGAAGATCCGCAACCGCGTCAAGCGGCAGATGGAGAAGACCCAGCGCGAGTACTATCTGAACGAGCAGATGAAGGCCATTCAGAAGGAGCTGGGCGAGACCGAGGACGGCAAGGACGAGACCGCCGAACTGGAGGAGCGCATCCGCAAGACGCGCCTGTCCAAGGAGGCGCAGGAAAAGGCCATGGGCGAGCTGAAGAAGCTCAAGACCATGAGCCCCATGTCGGCCGAGGCCACCGTGGTGCGCAACTACCTGGACTGGCTGCTGACCATTCCGTGGAAGAAGCGGACCCGGGTGAAGAAGGACGTGAAGCTGGCCGAGAAGATTCTCGACGCCGAGCATTACGGCCTGGAGAAGGTCAAGGAACGCATCATCGAGTACCTGGCGGTGCAGACCCGCACCGACAAGGTCAAGGGCCCGATCCTGTGCCTGGTCGGCCCGCCCGGCGTCGGCAAGACCTCGCTGGGCAAGTCCATCGCCACCGCGACGGGGCGTAATTTCGTGCGCATCTCGCTGGGCGGCGTGCGCGACGAGGCGGAAGTGCGCGGCCACCGCCGTACCTATATCGGCTCCATGCCCGGCAAGGTCATCCAGGGCATGAAGAAGGCCAAGTCGTCCAACCCGCTGTTCCTGCTCGACGAGATCGACAAGCTGGGCGCCGACTGGCGCGGCGACCCGTCCTCGGCGCTGCTCGAAGTGCTGGACCCCGAGCAGAATTCCACCTTCAACGACCATTACCTGGAGGTGGATTACGACCTCTCGGACGTGATGTTCGTCACCACCGCCAATACGTTGCGCATGCCCCAGCCGCTGCTGGACCGCATGGAGATCATCCGCCTGTCCGGCTATACCGAGGACGAGAAGGTCGAGATCGCCAAGCGCCACCTGCTGGACAAGGTGACCAAGGCCGCCGGCTTGGCGAAGCCGGAGATTTCCATCACCGACGACGCCATCCGCGACCTCTGCCGCTACTACACCCGCGAGGCGGGCGTGCGCAACCTGGAGCGCGAACTGGCCAACCTCGCCCGCAAGGCGACCACCGAGATCGTCTCGAAAGGCAAGAAGAAGGTCACCATCAGCGCCAGGAACCTGGAGAAGTACGCCGGCGTGCGCCGCTTCCGCTACGGCGAGGCGGAGCTTGAGGACATGGTCGGCGCCGTCACCGGGCTGGCCTGGACCGAGGTGGGCGGCGAATTGCTGACCATCGAGGCGGTGACCATGCCCGGCAAGGGCAGCTTCAACATCACCGGCAAGCTGGGCGACGTCATGCAGGAATCGGTGCAGGCCGCCCGGTCCTACGTGCGCTCGCGTTCGGTCAGTCTCGGCATCAAGCCGACGGTGTTCGAGAAGCGCGACATCCACGTCCACGTGCCCGAGGGTGCCACGCCCAAGGACGGTCCGTCCGCCGGCATCGCCATGTGCACGGCCATCGTCTCGGCGCTGACCGGCATTCCGGTGCGCAAGGAAGTGGCCATGACCGGCGAGGTCACCCTGCGCGGCCGCGTGCTGCCCATCGGCGGCCTGAAGGAAAAGTTGCTGGCCGCCCTGCGCGGCGGCCTGAAGACCGTGCTGATTCCCAAGGAAAACGAAAAGGATCTGGCCGAGATTCCGGACAACGTGAAGAAGGGCCTGGAGATCGTGCCCGTCGCCACGGTGGACGAGGTGCTGTCGCGCGCCCTGGTCCGTCTGCCGGTCCCCATCGAATGGGAGGAACCGGCGGAAGCCGCCCGGCCGGTCGGGGCCGAGCCGGGAGGCGAGACCGTCACCACCCACTGATCCCCGTGCGGGATGCGGAATGGCCGCCGGGGCAGCCCGGCGGCCGTTTTCTTTTTGGTTGCAAGGCTTAAGTGGAATGGCGATGTAGAATAGGCCGAAAATGGCGGAAATCCGGGCTTTTCCCGGAGAATGGCAATTGACGCTTCCATGACCTCCGATTTAAACTGCCGCTCATCTGGATAGGCAGTCGTCCGGACCGCCGTTCCCGGACGTGAAAGAAGGGGGCCTGCAGGTGAACAAGAATGATCTCGTGAGCGCTGTCGCCAACAGTGCTGGTCTGTCCAAGTCTGACGCCGCCAAGGCGGTGGACGGTGTGTTCGAAGCGATTACCGGCGCCCTGAAAGGTGGCGACGAGGTGCGCTTGGTCGGGTTCGGCACTTTCTCGGTGGCTGCCCGCGCTGCGTCCGAGGGCCGCAATCCCCGCACCGGCGACAAGATCACCATCCCGGCGTCCAAGCTGCCGAAGTTCAAGGCCGGCAAGGGCCTGCGGGACACGGTGCAGTAATCGCGCACTTTAATTTCCCCGGGTTTCAAGGCACCGGTCGTCATTGGGCGGCCGGTGTTTTTTATTTCCGCAAATGCTACTGTTGAATCCGTGGCTGGGTGTTCGGCGACAGCGCCGGCAAAGGCCGGGAGGGGGGACTGACGGTCATGTCGTTTCTGGACAATGTGAAGATCGGCTCGAAACTGGGGCTGGCGTTCGCGGTGATGGCGCTGGCCTTCGCCGCCGGCGGAGTGTTCTCCATGGCGCGCCTGTCCATCCTTGAGGATTTCAACGAGCGACTGGGACGCGATTCGCTGCCGTCGGTCAAGACGCTGGGCATCCTGGAGACTGAAATCGTCCAGTACCAGATGCTGGCGTTTCGCCACATGACCATGGACGACGATGCCGAGATGGCGGCGGTGGAAAAGCGGCTGGCGGACCAGAAAGGCAAGATCGCCGCCGTGCGCAGCCAGTACGAGGCGCTGATCTCGTCACAGGAGGAGCGCGACCTGATGGAGCAGGTCGGGCCGCAGCTTGACCGCTATTACGCCGATACCGCCCGGGTGCTGGCCCTGTCGCACGACCACCGCAAGGCCGAAGCGGCGGCGCTGGTCAACGGGCCGACCCGGGAGAGCTTCTACCAGACGCGCGAAACCCTGAAGGAGGCGTTGGCGCTGAACGACGAGGCCGCCGCCCAGGCGGTGCGCGACGCCGATGCCAGCTACCGGCTGTCCCTTGTGCTGCTGATGGCCTCCATGGCGGCCGTCGCGGCGGTGGCCGCGGCCGCGGGCGTCACGTTGCGCAACGGCATCGCCCGGCCGGTGGTGGCCATGACCAACGCCATGCGCCGTCTGGCCGAGGGCGACATCCAGGCGCAGATTCCGGCCCAGGGGCGCGGCGACGAGGTGGGCGCCATGGCCTCGGCGGTGCAGGTGTTCAAGGAAAACGCCATCCGCGCCGATCGCCTGGCCGCCGAACAGCGGACCGAGCAGGAATCCCGCGAGGCCCGCACCCGCGCCGTCGAGGCGCTGACCGGCGATTTCGACCGCGCCATCACCGGCGTGCTGGAGGTGGTCGCCCGGGCGGTCGAGGACATGGAAACCACCGCCCAGGCCATGAGCGCCAACGCCGAACAGACCTCGCGTCAGGTCGGCATGGTGGTGTCGGCCACCGACCTCGCCGCCACCAGCGTCGAGACGGTCGCCACCGCCGCCGAGGAACTGGCCTCGTCCATCGGCGAGATCGGCCGCCAGGTGGAACATTCCAGCCGCATCTCGCAGGCCGCCTCGGAAGAGGCCAACCGCACCAACGACACCGTCAAGGGGTTGGCCGACAGTTCGGCCCGCATCGGCGACGTGGTCAAACTCATCAACGAGATCGCCAGCCAGACCAACCTGCTGGCCTTGAACGCCACCATCGAGGCGGCCCGCGCCGGCGAGGCGGGCAAGGGCTTCGCCGTGGTCGCCAACGAGGTCAAGTCCCTGGCCAACCAGACCGCCAGGGCCACCGAGGAGATCGGGCAGCAGATCGGCGCGGTGCAGTCGGCCACCGACCATGCGGTGGGGGCGATCGCCGGTATCGTCACCCGCATCGAGGAGATCAACCAGATCGCGGCGGCCATCGCGGCGGCGGTCGAGGAGCAATCGGCCGCCACTGCCGAGATCGCCCGCAACGTCCAGCAGGCGGCGGGCGGCACCCAGGAGGTCGCGGCCAATATCGCCGGTGTCGACCGCGCCGCCGCCGAGACCGGCACGGCGGCCACCCAGGTGTTGTCCTCGGCGCAGTCCCTCGCCCGCGAGGCCGATGGCCTCAAGGACATGGTCGGCCGCTTCCTCGGCGGCGTGCGTCAGGCGTGACGGAGGGGGAATGGCGGGGTGATCCTCCGCGCCGCCGGAACCCATTGTCTTTTGCCCGCCATGTCCGTATGAAAGGGCCTCCGGGCGGTTAGCTCAGTCGGTAGAGCGCCTGCTTTACACGCAGGATGTCGGCGGTTCGAACCCGTCACCGCCCACCATTTAAACTCCAGGATATCCGCGCCTTGTGTCGCTCTCCTGGGGCAACAATCGGAAGTGGGTTTGCCACAGGCTGGTGCAGCGGCAGGGACGTGTCGTTCTGTGTGTGGTGGCCGAAAGCATGCGCTGGACGGTGCTGCGCGGCGCGCCCGGCCGACGCGGCTGAGGGGGCGGACGTTGGGGCGGCTTCGGTCGATCTGCGGAGGATGGCGGGGTGAAGGGCGGCCTTGACCGCCCCCCTTCCACTCCTATTTGGTCGGGAGCGATCAGCCCGGTTCCACCAGAATATCAACGATGCGTTGCGCCTCGCTGAAAACGATCGTAACCCTTCCCGGCACGAAGTCCTGCGTTACCGCATAGCCTACTTTCACGAAGCGTACCGGCCGGCCGACCAAATCCTTTGCCGTAACTGGAAACCCCTGTTGCGCGAGCCTCCAGGGCGCGGCATCACCGGCTTCAGCATCGCCGCCCCACCCCCACAGCTCGAAACCGTTTTTCCCAACGGTGCCCGTGAGCAGAAGCTCGGAGCCTGCAGGGGTGATTTTTAGGCATTGACCGATCCATTCGGGCCGCCACAAACTAACGGGAACATCAGAGGCAGGATGCGCTTCTCGCTGGCGAGGACGTTGTCCTTGCCGATGATGGTCTCCAACTCCTTGCGCATCTCATCAAGAGAAATTTCAGTGCCTTCCCCGCACTGGCGGGTTCCGTCTTCCTTGTAGACCCAAACCATGGCATTCCCTCCATAGAACACCTCTGGCGGTGATTAATCCATCACGCCACCATTAGAAATAGCATATGTCGATGCATATGTACCAAAAGTGATTATTGAGTTTATATGGCAATGTATAGGTGGCCTTGCCCGGCCGGGTACATCCATCCAGGCACTCTTTCGCTGGGCGCCTTGCGGGGATTGACCGCTGGGAGCAGCGCTCCACGGCCTCGGATCCCGCCCGCACCCGGTGCGGTCTCAGAGCATACCCCCGGACGTGGACCGAGGGGGGAGGGAATCCTAACATATAGGGGCTTGCTGGCGCCTCCATTCTGGCACCCAGGGTTTGCCACGGAACCGCCCACCATGTCCCGCGCCGGAAAAGGGGGAATGCGCCCGCCGCCATGTGCGCCGCGACGGTTTTCGCACCGGCAGGCAACGGTGCCGGCGGGGTATCCCGCACGCCGATGCCCGATGCCATCCGCTTTCCCTCGGAAGGGTGCCGGAACGCTTTCAAATATCGAAATTGATGGGTAGGGAGGCCGTCGGGAAAGGAGCAGAATTTTCCAAGCTCTTTTTCTGCATCCTCCCCATCATTCAATAAAAAAGAGAATGAACGTATTGATCTGCCTTTCTTAAACGTCCCATCCCTTCCGGTTTCCTTCAATATAAGGGGGAAATCATGTTGTTTTCACCGCCGGCTTTTCCTCGGCGTTTTTTTCTGGTGTTTTGACTGAATGTCACAATCCCCTCAAGATAAGGGTATAGTGTGCGTCGCAGCAGACAAAATATGCCCGGCCGGGGGGAAGTGCGCTTGACAGTCCGGTGGCCCTGGATTACACCACACCTACCCGCGCGGGTGGCCGCAGAGGGGGTGTAGCTCAGTCGGTTAGAGCGCCGGCCTGTCACGCCGGAGGTCGCGGGTTCGAGCCCCGTCACTCCCGCCACCCAGCCGGAGGTGGTGCCCCCGCAGAGGTTGGGGACGTACCGCGGTTGAGGCTCGTGTCTTGCAGGGAGGATTTCCGCCGCATCGTCCTTCGCCATCCCCTTAAATGCCCGTTTTCCGGCTCCCATGTTCCGTGCGGGGCTGCGGGGTTCGGACAAGGGATGGGGTCGAGGCCGGTTCAGGCGGAGCTTCTCGGGTCGGACCCAAACTTTAGGGCAGGGACGATGGAAGCTTGGCTGCTCGAATACCTTCCGATCCTGATCTTCCTGGGGATCGCGGTCGGGCTCAGCGCCGTCATCATCGCCGCGTCGTGGCTGGTGGGCCATCAGAAGCCCGATCCGGACAAGAACGCGGCGTATGAATGCGGTTTCGAGGCCTTTGGCGACGCGCGCTCGAAGTTCGACGTGCGCTTCTATCTGGTCGCCATCCTGTTCATCATCTTCGATCTCGAAGTGGCCTTCCTGTTTCCCTGGGCGGTGTCGCTGGGCAAGATCGGCCTGTTCGGCTTCTGGTCGATGATGGTGTTCCTGGCCGTGCTGACCATCGGCTTCATCTACGAATGGCGAAAGGGAGCCTTGGAATGGGAGTGAACAACTCCGGACTGGTGACGCCCGCCCATTCCGCGCCGCTGCCCCCAGGCGCGGCGCAGGACGGCGTGATGAGGCTGGTCACCGACCAGATCCAGGACAAGGGCTTCGTGATGGCCAATGTCGACAAGCTGGTCAACTGGGCCCGCACCGGTTCCATGTGGCCGATGACCTTCGGCTTGGCCTGCTGTGCCGTGGAAATGATGCATGCCGGCTGCTCGCGCTACGACCTGGACCGCTTCGGCATCGTGTTCCGCCCGTCGCCCCGCCAGTCCGACGTGATGATCGTGGCCGGCACGCTGACCAACAAGATGGCCCCGGCGCTGCGCCGCGTGTACGACCAGATGGCCGAGCCCCGCTGGGTGATCTCCATGGGGTCGTGCGCCAACGGCGGCGGCTACTACCATTATTCCTATTCGGTGGTGCGCGGCTGCGACCGTGTGGTGCCGGTGGACGTCTATGTCCCCGGCTGTCCGCCGACCGCCGAAGCCCTTCTGTACGGCATCCTGCAGTTGCAGAAGAAGATCCGCCGTACCGGCACCATCCTTCGCTAGAGACATCAGGGACGGCCAGACCACCATGACGCAAGCGCTGAAGGACCTGGGCGACTACATCGCCGCCGCCCTGCCCAACGACGTGCTCGAAACCGAGGTCAATCGCGTGGGCGAACTGACCCTGACCGTGCGCACCCCCTCCATCGTGAAGGTGATCACTTTCCTGCGCGACGATTCCTCGTGCCTGTTCAAGCAGGTGGTGGATATCTGCGGCGTGGACTGGCCAGCGCGCGAGATGCGGTTCGACGTCGTCTATCACCTGCTGTCCATGAAGCACAACCAGCGCGTCCGCGTGAAGGTCGAGACCGACGAGGACACGCCCGTTCCCTCGGTCGTCGGCGTGTTCAGCGCCGCCGGCTGGTTCGAGCGCGAGACCTGGGACATGTACGGCGTGGTGTTCTCGGACAATCCCGACCTGCGCCGCATCCTCACCGATTACGGCTTCGAGGGCCACCCGTTGCGCAAGGACTTCCCGCTCACCGGCTATGTGGAACTGCGCTACGACGAGGAGCAGAAGCGCTGCGTCTACGAACCGGTGAAGCTGACCCAGGACTTCCGCAGCTTCGATTTCCTCTCGCCGTGGGAGGGCCAGGGCCCGCTGCCCGGCGACGAGAAGGCGGAAGGGAGCCGCTAGACATGGCCGAGTCCCAGATCAAGAGCTACAACATCAACTTCGGCCCGCAGCACCCGGCCGCGCACGGCGTGCTGCGCCTGGTGCTGGAGATGTCGGGCGAGGTCGTGGACCGCGCCGACCCGCATATCGGCCTGCTGCACCGCGGTACCGAGAAGCTGATCGAGCACAAGGTCTACCAGCAGTCGATCCCCTATTTCGACCGCCTGGACTATGTCGGCACCATGAACCAGGAGCACGCCTTCGTGCTCGCCGCCGAGCGGCTGCTCGGCCTGGAGGTGCCGCTGCGTGGCCAGTACATCCGCACGCTCTATTGCGAGATCGGCCGCATCCTCAACCACCTGCTCAACGTCTGCGCCTTCGTTTTCGACGTCGGCGGCATGACGCCCATGCTATGGGGCTTCGAGGAACGCGAGAAGCTGATGGAGTTCTACGAGCGGGCCTGCGGCGCCCGCCTGCACGCCAATTACTTCCGTATCGGCGGCGTCGCCTTCGACCTGCCGCCGGGCCTGCTGGAGGACATCGCGGCGTGGTGCGAGGAATTCCCCAAGGTCGTCGACGACATCGAGACCCTGGTGACCGAGAACCGCATCTTCAAGCAGCGCACCGTGGACATCGGCACGGTGACGCCGGAGCAGGCGCTGGACTGGGGCTTCACCGGCCCCAACCTGCGCGCCTCGGGCTTCGCCTGGGATTTGCGCAAGTCGCAGCCCTACGAGGTCTACGACAAGATGGATTTCGACATTCCCGTGGGCAAGCACGGCGATTGCTACGACCGCTATCTGGTCCGCGTGGTCGAGATGCGCGAATCGGTCCGGATCATGCAGCAATGCATCGCCCAGATGCCGGGCGGGGCGGTGCGCGCCGAGAACCGCAAGGTCACGCCGCCGCCGCGCGCCGAGATGAAGCGCTCCATGGAAGCGCTGATCCATCACTTCAAGCTGTTCACCGAGGGCTTCCACGTGCCCGAGGGCGAAATCTACGCCGCGGTCGAGGCGCCCAAGGGCGAGTTCGCCGTCTATCTGATCGCCGACGGCACCAACAAGCCCTATCGCTGCAAGATCCGGCCGCCGGGCTATGTCCACCTGCAGGCCCTGGACATGATGTCCAAGGGCCACATGCTGGCCGACGTGGTCGCCAATATCGGCTCCATCGACATCGTTTTCGGCGAGATCGACCGATGAGCACTCAAGACCTTACCAGCTTCGCCTTCACGCCGGAAAACCTGGAGACGGCGAAGAAGATCATCGCCAAGTACCCGGCCGGCCGGCAGCAATCGGCGGTGATGCCGCTGCTGGACCTCGCTCAGCGCCAGGTGGGCTGGACCGGAAAGGCGGTCATCGAAACCATCGCCGAGATGCTGGAGATGGCTCCCATCCGGGTGCAGGAGGTGGTGACCTTCTACACCATGTACAACCAGCAGCCGGTGGGGACGTTCCACGTCCAGGTCTGCACCAACATCTGCTGCCTGCTGCGCGGCTGCGACGGCGTGGCGGAAAAGGCCAAGGAGGTTCTCGGCGTGGACTGGGGCGAGACCAGCGCCGACGGCCTGTTCACCCTGTCCGAGGTGGAATGCCTGGGCGCCTGCACCAACGCGCCGATGATGCAGATCAACGACGATTACTACGAGGACCTGACGCCCGAGACCACCGCGGCGGTGCTCGAGGCGCTGAAGCGGGGCGAGACGCCCAAGCCCGGTCCCCAGAACGGCCGTCAGTTCTCGGCCCCCGAGGGCGGCCCGACCACGCTGACCGGTCTGACCTTCCAGACGGAGAAGGGCTGATGCTGCGCGACCAGGATCGAATCTTCACCAATCTCTACGGCATCCACGACTGGGGCCTGAAGGGCGCGCGCGCGCGCGGCGATTGGGACGACACCAAGGCCATTCTCGAACGGGGCCGCGACGCCATCATCGAGGAGATCAAGAATTCCGGCCTGCGCGGCCGCGGCGGCGCCGGTTTCGGCACCGGCATGAAGTGGTCCTTCATGCCCAAGACCGAAGGCCCGCGCCCGCATTACCTGGTCATCAACGCCGACGAGGGCGAACCGGGCACCTGCAAGGACCGCGAGATCATGCGCTTCGACCCGCACAAGCTGGTCGAGGGCGCGCTGATCGCCAGCTTCGCCGTCGGCGCGCATGCCGCCTACATCTACATCCGCGGCGAGTTCGTGCGCGAGGCGCAGAACCTCCAGGCCGCCATCGACCAGGCCTACGAGGCCGGGCTGATCGGCAGGAACGCCTGCGGCTCGGGCTGGGATTTCGACTGCTACGTCCATCGCGGCGCCGGCGCCTATATCTGCGGCGAGGAATCGGCGCTGATCGAAAGCCTGGAAGGCAAGAAGGGCCAGCCCCGCCTCAAGCCGCCGTTCCCGGCCGGCGTCGGCCTCTATGGCTGCCCGACCACGGTGAACAACGTGGAATCCATCGCCGTGGCGCCGACCATCATGCGGCGCGGCGCGCCGTGGTTCGCCGGCCTGGGCCGGCCGAAGAATTCCGGCACCAAGCTGTTCTGCATTTCCGGCCACGTGAACAAGCCCTGCAACGTGGAAGAGGAAATGGGCATTCCGCTCAAGGAATTGCTGGAAAAGCATGCCGGCGGCGTGCGCGGCGGCTGGGACAATCTGCTGGCCGTCATCCCCGGCGGCTCGTCGGTCGCGGCCCTGCCCAGGACCATCTGCGACGACGTGCTGATGGATTTCGATTCCCTGCGCGAGGTCCGTTCGGGCCTGGGCACGGCGGCGGTGATCGTCATGGACAAGTCCACCGACATCGTGCGCGCCATCACCCGGCTGTCGCGCTTCTACATGCACGAAAGCTGCGGCCAGTGCACGCCGTGCCGCGAGGGCACCGGCTGGATGTGGCGCCTGATGGAGAAGCTGGCGCGCGGCGACATGACCATGGCCGAACTGGACCTGCTGGAAAAGGTCTGCGCCCAGGTGGAAGGCCACACCATCTGCGCCCTGGGCGACGCCGCCGCATGGCCGATCCAAGGTCTGATCCGCAACTTCCGTCCCGAGGTCGAGAAGAAGATCGCCGGGCGGACCCAGAGCGCGGCCTGAGGAGAGACGAGAGCAAATGCCCAAACTGACCATCGACGGACGCGAGCTCGAAGTCGAGGCGGGGACCACCATCCTCCAGGCCGCCGAGCAGCTCGGCATCGAAATCCCGCGCTTCTGCTACCACGAGCGCCTCGCCATCGCCGGCAATTGCCGCATGTGCCTGGTGGAAGTGGAAAAGATGCCCAAGCCCGTCGCCTCCTGCGCCATGCCGGTGGGCGAGGGCATGGTGGTGCACACCAACAACGCCAACGTGCGCAAGGCGCGCCAGGGCGTGATGGAATTCCTGCTGGTCAATCATCCGCTGGACTGCCCCATCTGCGACCAGGGCGGCGAATGCGACCTGCAGGACCAGGCCATGGCCTATGGCGGCGGCCGCAGCCGCTATGGCGAGGAAAAGCGCGCCGTCGAGAGCGATTCCTACGGCCCCCTGGTGCAGACCTGGATGACGCGGTGCATCCATTGCACCCGCTGCATCCGCTTCATCACCGAGGTGGCCGGCAGCCCGGTGCTGGGCGGCCTGGGGCGCGGCGAGCACATGGAGGTGTCCAAGTACGTGGACGCCGCCCTGTCGTCGGAACTGTCGGGCAACCTGATCGACCTGTGCCCGGTGGGCGCGCTGACCAACAAGCCGGCGGCCTATACCTACCGCTCGTGGGAACTGAAGAAGACCGAGAGCATCGACACCATGGACGCGCTGGGCGCGGCCATCCGCGTCGACGCGCGCGGCAACGAGGTCATCCGCATCCTTCCCCGCGTCAACGACGACATCAACGAGGAATGGCTGGGCGACCGCTCGCGCTTCGCCTGCGACGGCCTCAAGGTCCAGCGCCTCGACCGTCCCTACGTGCGCAAGGACGGCAAGCTGGTTCCGGCGAGCTGGGCCGAGGCCTTCGCCGCCATCGCCGGCAAGGTCAAGGGCCTGCCGGGCCCGAAGATCGCCGCCATCGCCGGCGACCAGGCCGATGCCGAGACCCTGGTGGCGGTCAAGGACCTGCTGGCTTCGCTGGGCTCGGGCAACATCGACTGCCGCCAGGACGGTGCCAGGCTGGACGCCTCGGTGCGCGCCTCGTACCTGTTCAACACCGGCATCGCCGCCATCGAGGAGGCCGACGCCCTGCTGGTGATCGGTTCCAACCCGCGCAAGGAAGCGCCGGTGCTGACCGCGCGCATCCGCAAGCGCTATCTCAAGGGCGGCTTCAAGGCCGCGGTGATCGGCCCCAAGGCCGACCTGACCTTCAAGCACGACTGGCTGGGCGATTCGCCCGCCGTGCTGGCCGACATCGCGGCGGGCAGGCATCCCTTCTTCGAGGTGCTGAAGAACGCCGCCAAGCCGGCGATCATCCTGGGGCAGGGGGCTTTGGCCCGCGAGGACGGCGCCGCGATCCTGGCCCTGGCGAAGACTCTGGCCGACGCCGCCGGCCTGGTCAGGGACGGCTGGAACGGCTTCAACGTGCTGCACACCGCCGCCGCCCGCGTCGGCGCCCTCGACCTGGGCTTCGTGCCGCAGGCGGGCGGCAGGGACGTGGCGGGCATCGTGGACGGCGCGGCCAAGGGCGACATCGCCGCCTTGTTCCTGATCGGCGCCGACGAGATCGACATGAAGGGCCTGGGCGGCGCCTTCGTCGTCTATCTCGGCAGCCACGGCGATGCCGGCGCCCATCGCGCCGACGTGGTGCTGCCCGGCGCCGCCTATACCGAGAAATCGGCCACCTACGTCAACACCGAGGGCCGGGTGCAGCGCACCCGTCTGGCGGTGTTCCCGCCGGGCGAGGCCAAGGAGGACTGGCGGGTGGTCCGCGCCCTGTCCGACGCGCTGGGCAAGCCCTTGCCCTACGACACGCCCCGGCAGGTGCGTGAGCGTCTGGCGGCGGTGAATCCGCTGTTCGCCGCCGCCGACACGGTGGCCCCGGCCGCCTGGGGCGCTGCGTTCGGCGCCGAGGGAGCCTTGAGCGACAAGCCGTTGGCCTCGGTCATCGGCAATTACTATCAGACCGACCCGATCAGCCGCGCCTCCAGGACCATGGCGGAATGCACGGCCGCCTTCGGCGAAGGATGCAGCCACAACCACAAGAAGACGGGGACCCATGGTTGACATGCTCTCTGGGCTGCTGCCCGCCGAGATCTGGCGTCTGATCGTCATCGTTCTCCAGATTCTGGCCATCGTCCTGCCGCTGCTGGTCGCGGTCGCCTACCTGACCTATGCCGAGCGCAAGGTCATCGGCGCCATCCAGCTGCGCAAGGGGCCCAACGTGGTCGGCCCCTTCGGTCTGCTGCAACCGCTGGCCGACGGCGCCAAGCTGTTCCTGAAGGAGACCATCCTTCCCACCGGCGCCAACAAGGCGGTGTTCCTGGTCGCGCCCATGCTCACCTTCATCCTGGCCCTGGTGGCCTGGGCGGTGATTCCGTTCGACGAGGGCTGGGTGCTGGCCGACATCAATGTCGGCATCCTGTACCTGTTCGCCATCTCGTCGCTCGGCGTCTACGGCATCATCATGTCGGGCTGGGCGTCCAACTCGAAATACGCCTTCCTCGGCGGCCTGCGCTCGGCGGCGCAGATGGTGTCCTACGAAGTGTCCATGGGCCTGGTGATGATCTCGGTGCTCATCACCACCGGCTCGCTGAACCTGACCGACATCGTGCTGAAGCAGAAGGAGACCCTGTGGTTCTTCATTCCGCACTTCCCGATGTTCATCATCTACATCGTGTCGATCCTGGCCGAGACCAACCGCGCGCCGTTCGACCTGCCGGAATCGGAATCGGAACTGGTGGCGGGCTACAACGTCGAATATTCGGCCATGGCCTTCGCCCTGTTCTTCCTCGGCGAATACGCCAACATGATCCTGATGAGCGGCATCGCCGTCGTGCTGTTCCTGGGCGGCTGGCTGCCGCCGCTGGACATCGCGCCGTTCAACTGGATCCCCGGCATCGTCTGGTTCGCGGCCAAGATCGCGCTGGTGCTGTTCGTGTTCCTGTGGGTGCGCGCCACCTTCCCGCGCTACCGCTACGACCAGCTCATGCGCCTGGGCTGGAAGATTTTCCTGCCGTTCTCGTTGTTCTGGCTGGTGCTGACCTCGGGCGTTCTCGTCGCCTTCGGCTGGCTGCCGGGCCAGGGCTAAAGGAGTAGAGAGATGGCGTTCATCGACCGCACCGCGCGGGCGTTCCTGCTGACCGAGCTGGTTCAGGGCCTGGTCCTGACGTTCCGCTACATGCTCAAGCCCAAGGTCACCATCAACTATCCCTACGAGAAGGGACCGCTGTCGCCCCGCTTCCGCGGCGAGCATGCGTTGCGCCGCTATCCCAACGGCGAGGAGCGCTGCATCTCGTGCAAGCTGTGCGAGGCGGTGTGCCCGGCCCAGGCCATCACCATCGAGGGGGAGACGCGCGCCGACGGCTCGCGCCGCGCCCGGCGCTACGACATCGACATGACCAAGTGCATCTATTGCGGCCTGTGCCAGGAGGCCTGCCCGGTGGATGCCATCGTCGAGGGTCCGAATTTCGAGTTCGCCGCCGAGACCCGCGCCGAACTGATGTACAACAAAGCCAAATTGCTCGCGAACGGCGACCGCTGGGAGGCCGAACTGGCCATGCGCATCGCCGCCGACGCGCCTTACCGGTGACAGGGGGATCGGCATGATCGCGGCTCTCATCTTCTACATGTTCGCGGTGCTGGCCGTGGGGTCCGGCGTGATGGTCGTGTCCTCGCGCAACCCGGTCAATTCCGTGCTGTTCCTCATCTTCTGCTTCTTCAACGCGGCCGGGCTGTTCCTGCTGCTCGGCGCCGAATTCCTCGCCATGGTCCTGGTGGTGGTCTATGTCGGCGCGGTGGCGGTGCTGTTCCTGTTCGTCGTGATGATGCTCGACATCAACTTCCTGAAGCTGAGGGAAGGCGCGGCCCAGTACCTGCCCACCGGCGCCGTCATCGGTCTGGTGCTGCTGGTGGAACTCGCCACCCTGTTCGGCGGCTGGGTCTTCGCCCCCGACGTCGAGGCGCTGGTCCGCTCGCCGACGCCTTCGGCCGAGCAGGTCAGCAACACCGAGGCGCTGGGCCGGCTGCTCTATACCGACTACGCCTATCTGTTCCAGGCGTCGGGCCTGGTCCTGCTGGTGGCCATGATCGGCACCATCCTGCTGACCCACCGCAGCCGCACCGGCGTGCGCAAGCAGAAGATCGCCGATCAGGTGGCGCGCACCGGCTCCGTCGAAATCCGCAAGGTCACCACCGGGGGGGGCATCTGATGTTCGAGATCGGTCTGGCCCACTACCTGGTGGTGGCGGCCATCCTGTTCACGCTCGGCGTGTTCGGCATCTTCCTCAACCGCAAGAACGTGATCGTCATCATGATGAGCGTCGAGCTGATGCTGCTGGCCGTGAACCTGAACATGGTGGCGTTCTCGTCGTTCCTGAACGATCTGGTGGGGCAGATCTTCGCCATGTTCATCCTGACCGTGGCCGCGGCGGAAGCCGCCATCGGCCTAGCCATCGTCGTCGTCTTCTTCCGCAACCGCGGCACCATCGCGGTCGAGGAAATCAGCCAGCTCAAGGGGTAACCAGCGATGCAGTTCGTCGCCGCCATTTTCCTGCCGCTGCTGGGCTCGATCGTCGCCGGCGTCTTCGCCCGCTTCATCGGTGACCGCGGGGCGCAGATCGTCACCTGCGTCTGCATGGGCATCTCGGCGCTGTGCGCCGGGCTGATCTTCAAGGATGTCGCCATCGACGGCAACGCCGTCACCATCACGCTCCTGCACTGGATCCAGTCCGGCACGCTCGACGTGTCGTGGGCGCTGAAGTTCGACACGCTGACCGCCGTGATGATGATCGTGGTGACCTGGGTGTCGTTCATGGTCCACGTCTATTCCGTGGGCTACATGAGCCACGATTCCTCGATCCCGCGCTTCATGAGCTATCTGTCGCTGTTCACCTTCGCCATGCTGATGCTGGTGACCGCCGACAACCTGGTGCAGCTGTTCTTCGGCTGGGAGGGCGTGGGCCTGGCGTCGTACCTGCTGATCGGCTTCTGGTTCGAGAAGCCCTCGGCCTCGGCCGCCGCCATCAAGGCCTTCGTGGTCAACCGCGTCGGCGATTTCGGCTTCGCGCTGGGCATCTTCGGCGTCTACTTCCTGTTCGACAGCGTCACCTTCGACGCCATCTTCGCTGCCGCCCCGGACAAGGCCGCCACGACGGTGACCTTCTTCGGGCTGCAGGCCAACGCCATCACCATCTGCTGCCTGCTGCTGTTCGTCGGCGCCATGGGCAAGTCGGCCCAACTGGGCCTGCACACCTGGCTGCCCGACGCCATGGAGGGCCCGACCCCGGTGTCGGCGCTGATCCATGCCGCCACCATGGTGACGGCCGGCGTGTTCATGGTGGCGCGCATGAGCCCGCTGTTCGAGTATTCCGACACCGCCCTGACGGTGGTGACCCTGGTGGGCGCCGCCACGGCCTTCTTCGCCGCCACCGTGGGCTGCGTGCAGAACGACATCAAGCGGGTGATCGCCTATTCCACCTGCTCGCAGTTGGGCTACATGTTCTTCGCCATCGGCGTGTCGGCCTATCAGGCCGCCATCTTCCACCTGATGACCCACGCCTTCTTCAAGGCCCTGCTGTTCCTCGGCGCCGGTTCGGTGATCCACGCCATGAGCGACGAGCAGGACATCCGCAGGATGGGCGGCATCTGGAAGAACGTGAAGATCACCTGGGCGCTGATGTGGATCGGCTCGCTGGCGCTGGCCGGCATCCCGTTCTTCGCCGGCTATTATTCCAAGGACATGATCCTGGAGGCCGCCTTCGCGTCGCATTCCTTCCCCGGCCAACTGGCCTATTGGATGGGCATCGCTGCGGCCTTCCTGACCGCGTTCTATTCCTGGCGCCTGCTGATCCTGACCTTCCACGGCAAGCCGCGCGCCGACGAACACGTCATGGCGCACGTGCATGAAAGCCCGGCGGTGATGATCGTCCCGCTGCTGGTGCTGGCCACCGGCGCGGTGTTCGCCGGCTGGCTGGGCTACGACATGTTCGTCGGACACCATCAGGCCGAGTTCTGGCGCGACTCCATCAAGACCCTGCATCCCACCCTGGAAAACGCCCATCACGTGGAATCCTGGGTGGCGCTGGCCCCGACCGTGGTCGGCGTGGCGGGCATCTTCCTGGCCTACGTGCTCTATTCCTTCGTGCCCTCGATCCCGGGAACGCTGGCCAGGACCTTCAACGGCCTGTACCGCTTCCTGCTGAACAAGTGGTACTTCGACGAGCTGTACGACTTCCTGTTCGTCAAGCCCGCCTTCAGGCTCGGCCGCGGTCTGTGGCAGGGCGGCGACGGCGCGCTGATCGACGGCGTCGGTCCCGACGGCGTGGCCTCGGCCACCCGGGTCATCGCCAAGCGGGTGGCCAAGATGCAGTCCGGCTATCTGTACCATTACGCCTTCGCCATGCTGATCGGCGTGGCGGTGTTCGTGACCTGGTACATGTTCAACGTGCGCTAAGCCTGGGGAAGACTATGACCGACTGGCCCTTGCTCTCGCTGACGACGTTCCTGCCTCTGGTGGGAGCGTTGTTCATCCTGGCGATCCGCGGCGAGCCCCAGGTGGTGGCGCGCAATTCCCGCAACGTGGCGCTGCTGACCTCGGTGGCGACCTTCGTCGTCTCGCTGTTCATCCTGGCCAACTTCAACGGCGCCTCGGCCGAGTTCCAGCTCAAGGAAACGGCCATCTGGCTGCCGGGCACCGCCATCACCTATGCCATGGGCGTGGACGGCATCTCGGTGTGGTTCGTGCTGCTGTCCACCTTCCTGACCCCCATCTGCCTGTTGTCGTCCTTCGGCGCGGTCGAGCACCGGGTCAAGGAATACATGGTCGCCTTCCTGATCCTCGAGACCATGATGGTGGGCATGTTCTGCGCGCTGGACATGGTGCTGTTCTACGTCTTCTTCGAAGCCGTGCTGATCCCCATGTTCATCATCATCGGCGTGTGGGGCGGCGCGCGGCGCGTCTACGCGGCGTTCAAGTTCTTCCTCTACACCCTGGCCGGTTCGGTGCTGATGCTGGTGGCCATGCTGGCCATGTACTTCCAGGCCCACACCACCGACATCCCCAGCCTGATGGCCTTCACCTTCCCGCAGGGCATGCAGTTGTGGCTGTGGCTGGCCTTCTTCGCCTCGTTCGCGGTCAAGGTGCCGATGTGGCCGGTGCACACCTGGCTGCCCGACGCCCACGTGGAAGCGCCCACGGCGGGCTCGGTGATCCTGGCGGGCGTGCTGCTGAAGATGGGCGCCTACGGCTTCATCCGCTTCTCGGTGCCCATGTTCCCCATCGCCACCGAGTATTTCACCCCGCTGGTCTACACGCTGTCCATCATCGCGGTGATCTACACCTCGCTGGTGGCGCTGGTGCAGGAGGACATGAAGAAGCTGATCGCCTATTCGTCGGTGGCCCACATGGGCTACGTGACCATCGGCGTGTTCTCCATGACCACCCAGGGCGTCGAGGGCGCCATCTACCAGATGCTGTCGCACGGCGTGGTGTCGGGAGCGCTGTTCCTCTGCGTCGGCGTGGTCTACGACCGCATGCACACCCGCGAGATTTCCCGCTACGGCGGCCTCGCCACCCGCATGCCGAAATATGCGCTGATCTTCATGTTCATGACCATGGCCTCGGTCGGCCTGCCCGGAACCGGCGGCTTCATCGGCGAGTTCCTGGTGCTCCTGGGCGTGTTCCAGGTCAATACCTGGGTGGCGCTGTTCGCCGCCACCGGCCTGGTGCTGGGCGCGGCCTACATGCTCTACCTCTATCGCCGCGTCATGTTCGGCCGTCTGGTCCGCGACGACCTGAAGGGCATCCTGGACGTCAGCCCGCGCGAGGTGGCGATGTTCGTGCCGCTGATCGTCATCGTGATCTGGATGGGTGTCTATCCCAGCACCTTCCTCGATCCCATGCATGCGTCGGTGGCCAAGCTCATCAACAATTTCGAGCTGGCCAAGGCGGCCGGCAGCGGCTTTGCCGTGGCGGTCCGCTAAGGGGGAATGGACATGACCGAGACCTTGGACCTTTTCCCTGTCCTGCCGGAGCTCTTCGTCGTGCTGGCGGCCGTGGCGCTGCTGATGCTCGGCGTCTTCACCAAGGGCGACGGCACCCGCACCGTCTCGGCGCTGTCCATCGCCACGCTGGCGGTGGGCGCCGTGCTGGTGCTGGCTGTGGGCGGCGAGCGCCAGACCACCTTCGGCGGCATGTTCCTGGCCGACGGCTTCGGCGCCTTCGCCAAGATCCTGATCCTCGCCGCTTCGGCGCTGACCGCGGCCATGAGCCTGCAATACCTGGAGCGCGAGCAGCTCGGCCGCTTCGAGTATCCCGTCCTCATCCTGTTCGCCACCGTGGGCATGATGATGATGGTGTCGGCCAACGACTTCCTGGCGCTGTATCTGGGCCTGGAACTGCAGTCGCTGTCGCTCTACGTGCTGGCCGCCTATCACCGCGACAGCGCCAAGGCCACCGAGGCCGGGCTGAAGTACTTCGTGCTCGGCGCGCTGGCCTCGGGCCTGCTGCTCTACGGCATCTCGCTGGTCTACGGCTTTTCGGGCACCACCTCCTTCGACAGCCTGGTCAAGCTGTTCGGCGAGGACGGGGCGCATCCCCATCTCGGCTTCGTCGCCGGCCTGGTGTTCATCATGGCGGGCCTGTGCTTCAAGATTTCGGCGGTGCCCTTCCACATGTGGACCCCCGACGTCTACGAGGGCGCGCCGACCCCGGTGACCTCGTTCTTCGCCGTGGCGCCCAAGATCGCCGCGCTGATCCTGTTCACCCGCGTCATGATGGGCCCCTTCGCCGACCTGATCGACCAATGGCGCCAGGTGGTGACCTTCATCGCCATCCTGTCCATGTTCGTCGGCGCCTTCGCCGCCATCGTCCAGACCAACATCAAGCGCCTGATGGCCTATTCCTCCATCGGCCATGTCGGCTTCATCCTGGTCGGCCTCGCCGCCGGCACCGCCGATGGCATCCAGGGCGTGCTGATCTATCTGGCGATCTACCTGTTCATGAACATCGGCACCTTCGCGGTGATCCTGTGCATGCGCCAGAAGGGCCGCCTGGTGGAGGGCATCGAGGATCTGGCCGGCCTGTCCAAGACCAGCCCGGCCATGGCGCTGGCCATGTCGGCGCTGATGTTCTCCATGGCGGGCATTCCGCCGCTGGCCGGCTTCTGGGGCAAGTTCTACGTGTTCAAGGCGGCGGTCGATGCCGGGCTGTTCGGCCTCGCCATCATCGGCATGCTGACCAGCGTGGTGAGCGCCTTTTACTACCTGCGCATCATCAAGATCATGTATTTCGACGAGGCGGTGGAGCCGTTCGACCGTCCCGGCAGCGCCGCGTTGAGCATGGTCATGGTGGTGTCCACCCTGGTGGTGCTGGTCTTCACCTTCCTGCCCGGCCCGCTGCTCAATTCGGCCAAGGCCGCCGCGTCGGTGCTGTTCCCGGCCGTGGCGGGGTGAGTTCCGCGATCCCTTTGCCGGCGCCGTTCGGCCATGTTCGGCTGGACGGTGTCGGCAGCACCAACGACGAAGCGCGGCGGCTGGCACTTTCGGGTGCCGCCGCCGATTGCCTTGTGGTCAGCGCCGAACGCCAGAGCGCCGGGCGCGGGCGGCGGGGCAGGGAATGGGTCAGCCCGCCCGGCAACCTGCATTGCTCGACGCTGATCGCCATCGACGGCGATCTGGCGCGTGCCGCGCAGTTGGGTTTCGCCGCCGCCGTGGCCCTGGTGGACGCTTTCCGTGCTCTGGTGCCCGGCATCCCGTTCGCCTGCAAATGGCCCAACGACGTGCTGGCCGAGGGGCGCAAATGCGCCGGCATGCTGCTGGAGCCGGTGGCGGGCGACTGGCTGATCCTGGGAATCGGCGTCAACGTGGCCGCCGCCCCGCCGCCCGGCGCCCTGGTCTATCCGGCCTGCGCCCTGGCCGATCTGGGCTTCGCCGGTTCGGACACGGATGTGCTGGCGGCCTTCTGCGCCGCCTTCGCCCCGCTGCTCAAGGCGTGGCGCGCGGCCGGCTTCGCCCCCGTCCGCGACGCCTGGACGGCGCGGGCGCGCGGCGTCGGCGGCCCGGTGGTGGTCCGCCTGGAGGGCGAAACCCTGACCGGGCTGTTCGCCGGACTTGACGAAGAGGGCGCTCTGCTCTTGGATCAGGCCTCCCAGGGCCTCCGGCGGGTGTTCGCCGGGGACGTCTATTTTCCCGCCGCCTGAGAACGGGGACCGCTTTTATGCTGCTTGCCATCGACGCCGGTAACACCAACATCGTCTTTGCCGTGTTCGACGACGAGCAGGTACGCGGCGAGTGGCGCGCCTCCACCGACACCGACCGCACCGCCGACGAGTTGGGCGTTTGGCTGATGCAGTTGCTGACCATCGAGAACCTGAAGCGCGAGGATATTTCCTCGGCCATCATCGCCAGCGTGGTGCCGGCCATGGTATTCTCGCTGAAAACCTTGTGCCGGCGCTATTTCGACTGCGACCCGCTGGTGGTGGGCGGCGACGGCGTCGATCTCGGCATCAAGGTCCTGCTGGACCGGCCCGAGGAAGTGGGCGCCGACCGTCTGGTCAACGCCGTGGCGGCGCACCAGCGCTATCCCGGCCCGATGATCGTCATCGATTTCGGCACCGCCACCACTTTCGACGTGATCGACGCCGCCGGCAATTATTGCGGCGGCGCCATCTCGCCGGGCATCAACCTGTCGCTTGAGGCGCTGCACACCGCCGCTGCCAAGCTGCCGCGCGTCGCCATCGGGCGGCCGCGTTCCGTCATCGGCAAGGCCACCGTTCCGGCCATGCAATCGGGTATCTTCTGGGGCTATGTCGGCCTGATCGAGGGATTGGTGAAGCGTATAGAGGAAGAATTCGGCGCCAAGATGCTGGTGGTCGCCACCGGCGGTTTGGCGCCCCTGTTCGCCGAGGCGACGAAGGTGATCGATCAGCTGGATTCCGATCTGACCCTGCGCGGTCTGCTGGAGATCCACCGCCGCAACCTCCGGGTTTCCGGCTGATGGCGAAGAAGGCGAACGGTGCCGGTGAACTGATGTTCCTGCCGCTGGGCGGTGCCGGCGAGATCGGGATGAACCTCAACCTCTACGGCTATGGCGGCAAATGGCTGATGGTGGACCTGGGCGTCACCTTCGGCGACGACACCATGCCGATGATCGACGTGGTCATGCCCGATCCGGCCTGGATCGAGGAGCGGGCCGGGGATCTGGCCGGCATCGTGCTGACCCATGCCCATGAGGATCATCTCGGCGCCGTCCACTATCTGTGGAGCAGGCTGCGCTGCCCGGTCTATGCCAGCCCTTTCGCCGCCGCGCTGCTGATGGGCAAGCTGCACGAGGTCGGCCTGCAGAACACCGTGCCGGTGCATGTGGTGGCCTTGGGCTCGCGCTTCGACGTCGGGCCGTTCAACGTCGAGATGATCTCGCTGACCCATTCCATCCCCGAGCCCAACGCGCTCGCCATCCGCACTCCCGCCGGCACGGTGCTGCATACCGGCGACTGGAAGTTCGACCCCGACCCGCTGATTTCCGGCCCCGCCGACACCGAGGCGTTGCGCCGCCTGGGCAACGAGGGCGTGCTGGCCCTGGTGGGCGATTCCACCAACGTCTTCACCCTGGGCCATTCCGGCTCGGAAAGCGAGGTCCGCGCCAATCTGTTCGAGGTGCTGGGCCGCTTCACCGGCCGCATCGCCGTCGGCTGCTTCGCCACCAACGTCGCCCGCGTCGAAAGCATCGCCCTGGCGGCCGAGGCCAACGGCCGCTCGGTCTCCCTGGTCGGCCGTTCGTTGTGGCGCATCGAGAAGGCGGCGCGCGAACTGGGCTACCTCAAGGACATCGCGCCGTTCCTCACCGACCACGACGCGGCCCATCTGCCTGCCGACAAGGTGGTCTACATCTGCACCGGCAGCCAGGGCGAGGCGCGCGCCGCCCTGGCCCGCATCGCCGCCAACGACCACCCCTACGTGAAACTGGGCAAGGGCGACGCGGTGCTGTTCTCGTCGCGCGTCATCCCCGGCAACGAGAAGTCCATCTTCAAGCTGCAGAACGATCTGGTACGGCTGGGCTGCGAGGTCGTCACCGACCGCGACGCCTTCATCCACGTCTCCGGCCATCCGGCGCGCGAGGAACTGGAACTCATGTACCAACTGGTGCGCCCGCGCATCGCCGTGCCGGTCCATGGCGAAGCCCGCCACGTCAAGGAGCACTGCGCCCTGGCCAAGGCCTGCGGCGTGGCCGCGACGGCGGCCATCGAGAACGGCGCCATGCTGCGTCTGGCCCCGGACGGGCCGGAGGTGGTGGACCACGTGCCCACCGGCCGGCTGGCCCAGGACGGCCCGCGGCTGATCCGCCTGGATTCGGAAATCCTGCGCGACCGCCGCCGCATGGTGTTCAACGGCTCGGCCGTGTGCACGGTGGTGGCGGACAGGAAGGGCAGGCTGGTCACCGACCCGCAGGTGACGGCCCTGGGCCTGCTCGACGCCGAGCATTTCGCCGAGGAGCACGACGCGGTGGTGGACGCCGCCCGCGAGGCTTTCGAGGAACTGCCGCTGAAGGCCCGCCAGGACGATCCGGTGGCGCAGGAGGCGGTGCGCCGCGCCGTGCGCCGCACCCTCAAGGACATGCTGGGGCACAAGCCGATCACCACCGTCCATCTGGTCAGGGTATAGCGCCGCCCGGTGCGGCGCCCCTATCCATCGCTTCAGTCGATGCCGAGCAGCCGCCCCAGAATCTCGCCTTCCAGGGCCGCGAAAGCCGCCGTTCCACGCTGGCGCGGACGCGGCAAGTCGATGGGAACGTCCAAGACGACACGTCCCTGGTCGACCATCACGACCCGGTCGGCCAACGCGATGGCCTCGGCCACATCGTGCGTCACCAGCAAGGCGGTGAATCCCTGATGCAGCCACACCTTCTCCACCAGCCCCTGCATTCCGATGCGGGTCAAGGCGTCGAGCGCCCCCAGCGGTTCGTCCAGCAGCAGCAGGCGGGGATGGCTGACCAGGGCGCGGGCCAGGGCCACACGCTGGCGCTGACCGCCCGACAGCACCGAAGGCCAGTCCCCCGCCCTGCCCTCCAGTCCCACCTCCGCCAGCGCGGCGCGGGCCACCGGGCGCCAATTCCCCCGCAGGCCGGCGCCCACGTTGTCGATCACCCGCCGCCACGGCAGAAGCCGCGAATCCTGGAACATCAACCGTATCTTGCCTTTGTATTCGGCCAGCGGCCGGCCCGCGACGGCGATGTCGCCCGCGCTGGCCTTTTCCAGCCCCGCCAACAGGCGCAGCAGCGTGCTCTTGCCGCATCCCGAACGGCCGACGATGGCGACGAACTCGCCCGGCGCCACATCCAGATCGATGCCTTGCAGCACCGCCGCCTGGCCGAACGCCTTGCTCACGCCCCGCAGCCGCACCGAGGCGGCACCATCACCCGATTCTTCGCCGTGGGAAAGCCCGGCGTCCGATTTGGCGGTTCTCCACACCTGGGAAGGCTCGACGTTGCGCATATCGGTTCTCCTCAGCCGTTCCGGAACGCGGGATGCCATTGCAGCGTCGCGCGTTCGGCCAGCTTGGCCAGAACGTCCGCCAGCTTTCCCAGCAGGGCGTAGAGCAGCACGGCCAGCACCACCACGTCGGTCTGGAGGAACTCGCGGGCGTTCATGGCCATGTAGCCGATGCCGTTGGTCGAGGCGATGGTTTCGGCCACGATCAGGGTCAGCCACATCAGCCCCAGCGAGAACCGCAACCCGACCAGGATCGACGGCAGGGCCCCCGGCAGGATGACCTGCGAAAACAGCTGCCAATGATTCATGCCGTAGCTGCGCCCCATTTCCACCAGCCCGCGATCCACGGTGCGGATGCCGTGATAGGTGTTGAGGTAGATGGGGAACAGCACGCCGGCGGCCACCAGGAACAGCTTGGCCTCCTCGTCGATGCCGAACCACAGGATGACAAGGGGAATCATCGCCAGATGGGGGATGTTGCGCAGCATCTGCAAGGAACTGTCCAGCAGGCGCGCCGCGATGTCGGAAATGCCGTTCAGCAGGCCGAGAACGAATCCCAGCCCGCCCCCGATGAGGAAGCCTATCCCGGCCCGCACGAAACTGGCCTGCAGATGCTCGGCCAGTTCTCCCGACCGGGCCAGACGCACCCCGGCCAGCACGACGTCGCTGGCCTTGGGCAGGATACGGGTCGAGATCAGGCCGGCCTGGGCCAACCCCTCCCATACCGCCAGCAGGAGAACCGGCAGAAGTACGGGCAGGAGGCGGTAGACTCCTGCCCTGACGCCCTCCCTGCTCATTGGGCGCTGACCCTGGGCAGGGAGGTGTTGGCCGCCAGTTCCCCGAAGGGGCTGACGAAATTGACCACGGGCGCGGCCGTCTGCACGTCCTGCGGACGATTGACCGGAAGCAGCGGGAAAAGGGATTCGGCCACCCGGTAGCTTTCCTCCAGATGGGGATAGCCGGACAGGACGAAGGCGTCGATGCCCAGGTCCTGATACTCCTTCAGCCGGTCGGCCACCTGCCGCGGCGTTCCCACCAGGGCGGTGGCGGCACCGCCGCGCACCAGCCCGACCCCTGCCCACAGGTTGGGGCCGACCACCAGGTCGGCACGCTGGCTGAGTTCGGACATGCGGCGCTGGCCCACCGAATCGAAGCGGGCGAACTGCTTCTGCGCGGCGGCGATGGTGTCCTTGTCCAGCCGGCTGATCAGGTCGTCGGCCGCCGCCCAGGCGGCCTCCTCGGTGTCGCGCACGATGATGTGGGCCCGCAGGCCGTAGCGCAACGTGCGCCCGTGGGCGTCGGCCCGCCGCCGCACGTCGGCGATCTTGGCCTTGACGTCGGCCAACGGCTCGGCCCAGGTCAGGTAGGCGTCGAAATGCTCGGCCACGGTGGCATGGGCCGCGTCGGACGAGCCGCCGAAGAACAGCTTGGGATAAGGCTGCTGCACCGGCGGGAGCAGATGCTCGGCCCCTTTCACCCTGATGTATTCCCCCTCCAGGTCGGCCTTGCCGCCGGACAGCACTGTCTTCCATACCGAGAAGAACTCGGCGGCGTGGGCGTAGCGGGCGTCGTGATCCAGGAACACGCCGTCGCCGGCCAGTTCCTCGGGGTCGCCACCCACCACCACGTTGAGGTAGAACCGCCCGCCCGACAGCCGGTCCAGGCTGGACGCCAGCCGAGCCGCGAAGGTGGGCGACATGGACGAGGGCTTGGTGGCGATCAGGAAGCGCAGGTTGCGGGTGGCGTCGATCAGCGAGGAGGCGACGATGTAGGGTTCCTCGCACGTCTTGCCGCAAGGCACCAGCACGCCGTGATAGCCCAGTTGATCGGCCGCCTGGGCGATCTGCTTCAGATAGGCATGGGTGGCCGGGCGGGCGCCTTCCTGCGATCCGAGATAGGGACCGTCGCCGAAAATGGGCAGGAACCAGAAGATGTCCATGATCCGTGATCCTTCATTCCAGGGAAATGGGCCAGGGAAAGGGGTGGGGAATGCCGCCGCTACCGCAGGGCCGCGGGCAGCGCCTCGCCGATGTCGATCTTCTTGGGCACGAGGCCCAGTTCGAAGAACGTGTCAGCGATGTTCTGCTGATAGGCGGCGACCTTCTCGTCCAGCGGCTTGACGCCGTAGCCCAGCCGGCCGATGGCGATTTCCAGCGCGGCCACGTCGATGCCGGTCTGGGGCGCGATGATTTCCGCCGCTTCGCGCGGATGGGTGGCGGCCCATTGCGCGACCTCGCGGATCTCTTCCAGCAGCGCCTCGACCACCTTGGGGTTGTCCTTGGCGAAGGACCGGGTCGCCAGGTAGAACTGGTAGTTGTTCACCAGCCCCTTGCCGTCGGCCAGCACCTTGGCCCCGGTGGCCCGCTCGGCCGCCACGTAGAAGGGGTCCCAGATCACCCAGGCATCCACCGAGCCGCGTTCGAACGCGGCACGGGCATCGGCCGGCGGCAGATAGGCGGGCTGGATGTCCTTGAGCGACAGCCCCTGGGATTCCAGGGCGCGGACCAGCAGGTAGTGGACGTTCGAGCCCTTGTTGAGGGCGACCTTCTTGCCCTTCAGGTCGGCGATGCTGCGGATGGGCGAATCCTTGGGAACCAGGATGCCCTCGCCCGCCGGGGTCGGCGGCTCGTAGCCGACATAGACGATGGGCGCGCCCGCCGCCTGGGCGAAGATCGGCGGCGTCTCGCCCACCGTACCGAAATCGACGCTGCCCACGTTGAGGGCTTCCAGCAATTGCGGGCCGGCGGCGAATTCCTGCCACTTCACGCTCACCCCCAGCGGGGCCAGCCGCTTGTCCAAGGTGCCGTGGGCCTTGATCAGCAGCAGGGTGCCGTATTTCTGGAAGCCGATCCGCAGTTCCTTCGCCGGCTCGGCGGCGGCCTGCGACCCGGCCAGCACCAGCGCCAGGACGGCGGCGGCAACGCTTTTCAATGCAGTCTTCTTCATGGGGCAGGCTCCTTCAGCAGCGTTAGAGGTCGAGTTTGAGAAGCGTGTTGGCGTTGTTGAACAGAACGTCGTCGAGCGCGTCCTCCCTGATCCCCAAGGCCAGGAAGTCCTCGACGGTCTGCGCCATCGGGCGAAACGGATAGGAGGTGCCGAACAGCAGTTGGTTCCGCATGAATCCGTTGGCGGCTTCCACGTACAGGCCGCTGCCCGGCAGGAAGATGTACATGTCGGGAAGCAGGAAGACGTTCTGGTAGCGGAAGGCCACGCCGATGATCTCGCTCACCCGCGGATAGAACCCGTGGTGGCAGACGATGCGCAGGTTGGGGAACTGCCGGGCCACCCGTCCCACGGCCGCCGGGTCGTTGTCGTCCAGGTCGGGCGTGGTCGGCCCCGACATCAGGAAGACCGGAACGTCCAACTGGTCGCAGGCGTCGTAGACCGGCAGCAGCGCCGGATCGTCGGCCCTCAGGGCGGGCCTGCCGAAGCCGGGTTCCAGGTTGACCGCCTTCAGTCCCAGCCCCGAAACCGCCCGCTCGATCTCGTCCAGGGCGCCCTTGGCCCCTTGCCGCTGCGGGTCCACCGAGGCGATGCCGACCAGTTCGGCATGGGGCGCGGTGATCCGGTGGATCAGGTCGTTGGGAACCAGCAGGTCCGGCGTGTCGCGCCCGACCACCACCGCGCGGCTGATGCCGGCATCGCGGATTTCGGCGATGAAGCCCTCCAGCGTCAGGGAGCGCCGGAAATGTTCGTCATCCCTGGCGCCGACGCGCCGGTTGAGCCACCTGGCGCCCTCGTAGGCGGCCGTGCCTGGTGTCGCGCCATAGAAGTCGTGCAGGAACGCCGGACGGCTGCGCATGTCGATGATTCGTGTGGTCACGTCGCCCCATCCCGGTTCGGTCGCCCCATGGCGGCCTCGCGACCCACAATCACCCCATTTATATAGTGGATAAATCAATTAATTGACATATCATGCGTGAAATCCGTTCCGGCGAATTTCCGCCACCCCTTGCGACGCAGGCCGAGTGGGAACAAGGGTCCAACCCATGACCAGGAAAAGCGCTTCCCCGGCTTCCGTGCCGACCACGCCGCTGCCGTCCCTGCACCTGAGCGAGGACACGCACCGCTCCAGCCCCAATCTCCTGGCCAGCCTGAGCGAGGCGGAATACGCCCGGCTGCGCATGGTATCCCCCATCCTGGACTTCTCCACCGGCGAGACGGTGTTCCGCCAAGGCGACCACCACGAGGGGATCTTCGTCATCCTGGCCGGGCGGGTCCGCGTCTATTACGGCGGCCCGTCGGGGCGCGAGATCACCCTGGCCTACTGGACCCCCGGCAACTTCATCGGCGGCCCGGAAATCTTCGGCGGCAGCCCGCACATGTGGTCCGGGGAAGCGGTGCGCCCGACGCAGGTCCTGCATGTGCACGGCCCGGAACTGCGCCGCCAGGCCGAGCGGTCGCCGAGGCTGGCCATGGCCCTGATCGACGCCATGGTCCACAAGGGCAAATGCTTTTCGGCCCTGATCCACATGCTGGGAACCCGTTCGGCGACCGAACGGTTGGCGCAGTTGCTGGTGCTGATGGGTGATCTCGAAGGCCGCCGCCTGCCTGAAGGCATCGCCATCAGCCGCGACCTGACCCAGGACGAACTGGCCAAAATGGTGGGATCCAGCCGCCAGTGGATCTATTCCACCCTGGAACGCTTCCGCAAGGAACGGCTGGTGGAACTGGGCTCCGACCGCATCTTGATCCTGAACGAAGAGGTTCTGCGCCAGTACGCCGAGTAACGCTGCCCCTCGGTCTCCGGCAGACGAGTCACCGCCGCCTCCGCTCGACGCTCAACGGCACGCATCGGACCTTCTACCCTCGCGCGCGGCATGGTAATTTCTGCCATTCCGGTCAGGCATAGGCGGAGGCACGGCTAGGCTGTCCCCGATCATGGGAATTCCCTGGAGGAAGCATGGAGACGTCCGGGCGTCCGGGCCTGTCGGCCGGGGCATTGGTGTTCCGCCTGCTGCTGCCGTTCTCGGCGGGCTATTTCCTGTCGTTCCTCTACCGCAGCGTCAATGCCGTGCTGGCCCCCGAGATCGGCCGCGCCATCCCTCTCGATGCCGCCGATCTCGGGCTGATGACCAGCGTGTACTTCCTGACCTTCGCCCTGTTCCAGTCGCCGCTCGGCCTGCTGCTCGACCGTTTCGGGCCGCGCCGGGTCGAGGCCGTCCTGCTGCTGTCCGCCGCCCTGGGCGCCGCCACCTTCGCCGTGGCCGAGGATGCCGGAACCCTGATCCTCGGCCGCGCGCTGGTCGGGCTGGGCGTGTCGGCCTGCCTGATGGCGGCGGTGAAGGCCAACGTGCAATGGTTCGCCATGGAGCGCCTGGCGCTGATGAACGGGGTCATCCTGTCCGCCGGCGGCATCGGCGCGGTGGCGGCGGCGTTTCCGGTCCAGGCCGCGCTGGCGGTGACCGACTGGCGCGGCATCTACCTTTCCACCGCCGCGATCACGGTCGCGGTGGCGGCGCTGTTGTTCCTGGTGGTGCCGGACCGTCCCGTCCCGAAGGGCGAGCGGTCCGGATTGCGGGCGGAAATCCGCGAGATGCTGGCGATTTTCCGCGATCGCCGCTTCCTGCGCGTCATGCCGCTGGGCATGCTGACCATGGGAATGTTCATGGCCGTGCAGGGCTTGTGGGCCGGCCCGTGGCTGCGCGACGTCGCCGGGCTGGCTCCGCAGGACGTGGCGCGGGGGCTGACCGTCATCGCCGCCACCATGGGGGTGGGCTTCCTGCTGCTGGGCGTGCTGGCCGAGCGGCTGGGGCGGCTGAACATTCCGCTGGCCGTGGTCGGCGGCGCCGGCATGGGCAGCTTCTGGCTGGTGACGGCGGCCATGGCGCTGGGCTGGACCGGCGCGCCGGACCTGCTGTGCGCGCTGCTCGGCTTCTGCGGCTCCTCGGCCGCGCTGGCCTATGCCATGGTGGCGCGGCTGTACCCGCCTCACATGTCGGGGCGTGCCACCACCAGCATCAACCTCACCATGTTCCTGTGCGCCTTCGCCCTGCAATGGGGGCTGGGCGCGGCGATCGGGCATTGGCCCAGAACCGCGGCGGGGGCTGGCCGCCCGAGGCCTATGGCTGGGCGCTGGGCCTGCCGGTGCTGGCCGCGGCGGCGGCGCTGGGATGGTTCATCCGCAGACCCTAACCTCGGGGGGTGCCTGCGGCCGGGGGCGGCAGGTGTTCCGAACGGCTGCGCAACGCGTTCAGGATGGTGCGGGTGATGCGGTTGCGCAACGACACCCGCGCCACCACCACGGCGCAGGCCAGGCGCTCGGCCAAGCTCATCCTGCCCACCGCCAGGGCGCGCAGATAGCCCAGGCGCAGCCGCAGGCCCTTGGGGCCGGGCGTCACCGCCGGGTCGATCATGCGCGCCTGCTCGCGATAGGGTTTCAGCACGCTGACGCCGCCGTGGCAGCGCTTGACCAGCAGCGGTTCGTCCAATTGCGCGAAGCGGCCGAGCAACGCCAGTTCGCCCAGCAGGACCCGGTCGGCCTCGTAATAGCTGCCGTGCATGTGGGTCCGTCTCAAGGCCTCGGCGCGGATGATGCCGAACACGGCGGTGCACCAGTTCATGCGCCGCAGCACCTGCCCGAAGCGCTCGGCGGGGAAGGGGCTTTCCCCCAGATGGGCCGGTTCCAGGCGGTGGAAGGGGCGGCCATGGCGGTCCATGACGTAGCCGCCGGCGCCCACTCCGAGCGGCCGTCCGGCGTCGTCCACCAGCTTCAGCCGGCTGTGGGCCAGCACCACGCCGGGATCGGCCTGAAGCGCCGCCATCAGGCGTTCCAGCGCCTGCGGCGCCAGCAGGTCGTCATGGGCCATCCATTTGAAGAAGGGAGAGCGGCACAAGGCGAAGACGCGGTTGAAATTGGGCCCGGCGCCGATATTGCCGGGAACCCGGCTGTACAGCACCCGTTCGTCCCTGCGCATGAAATCGTGGCAGATGTCGGCGGTGGAATCGGTGGAGGCGTTGTCCGAGATCACCACCTGGAAGTCGCCGAAACTCTGCCGCAGCAGGCTGTTGAGGGAGCAGGCCAGATAGGCCGAACCGTTATGGACGGGAAAGCCGATGCACAGGGGAGGAGGAAAGGTCATTCCAACCGCCATGTCCGGAAATGGGCAGGGGCAGTCTGACCAATGTGCAACCACGGCGCAAACGCACCGAGGGGCTACTTGCGCGGGCAGATGGAGTGTTCCCCGGCGGGGAAAGATTAAGCCTTGGGCTTGCCCCGCCCGGTGAAGAGCGAACTGTAGCGCATGTCTTCTTCCAGGATATGGTCCAGCAGCCAGGACTTCAGGAATTTGGCCATGTCCTCGGTCAGCCGGTCGACCTGCTGTCCGGCGAGGTGGCGGCTGCGGAAGGCCAGCACCAGTTCGCGCAGGCGCTCGTGCGCGGCGCGGTGGCGGTCCAGATCCGCGTAGTCATGCGATTCCAGCTTCGATTCCTCGCGGCTGAAATGGCCGTTGGTGTAATCCATCAACTCGTCGAACAGGCGGCCCAGTTCCAGCGAGGACGAACGGTCCTGCCAGGCATCGTGAATCTGGTTGAGAATCTCGATCAGCTTGCGGTGATCGGCATCGAGCACGGGCGAGCCGACGCTGAAGGAGGAATTCCACTGGATGAACGGCATTGCTGCATTCCCTGCTCAAGGGGAATCCTCCCCTTGCGCTTAGGTAATAGGCGCGAGACGGGACCGTTTGCAAGCCTGCTCGTCGAAGGCTAGAGATGCTGCAATTCGATGCCGTACTTCTTCAGGGCATAGCCGATCTGGCGCGGGGTCAGCCCCAGCACGCGGGCGGCCTTGGCCTGGACCCAGCCGCACTTTTCCATGGCCTGGACCAGCCGCTCGCGCTCGGACAGTTCCGACGAGGGCGCCTCCATGTCGTCCAGGTCGGAGGGCGGGGCGGCGGCCACCGG